>Ga0233425_10008563_pt1 | contig 13514 bp, 13 predicted proteins | sample Watercolumn_Towu_2_FD_181712 | JGI IMG/M metagenome (GOLD analysis project Ga0233425, IMG submission 181712) | Freshwater microbial communities from Lake Towuti, South Sulawesi, Indonesia - Watercolumn_Towuti2014_140_MG | ecosystem: Environmental > Aquatic > Freshwater > Lake | place...
TGAGATTGGCGAACTGGCCCATCGGCGCGTTCTTGCCCTCGGGTGCGGTCACGTTGGTCAGGACGCGCCGGGTCATCTCCACGGTCACGAGCGGGTAGCCGTAGATGTAGGCGTCGATGGCCAGGTCCAGGGGATCGGTCACCGCATGATTGCCGATGATCGGCGCGTCCCGCGTCATGCTCTGAGCCCAGGCGGAGGGCCGGCCCGCGCCGATGAGAGGGATCGTGCCCGCGCCTGCGGCGAAGAACCGTCTGGTGATATCCATGACCGTCTCCCGGCAATGGCCCGCTCAAGCAGGCGGCTTCAGAATGGGCTGATCCCTCTTCGGACGGCTCGGATAGGCCGCCCGTTGCTGAAGCGGCGTTGCTGACCGGCAGCACGATGAGGGCACTTCGAGAGCCATTTCGGATCGCAGTGCGCGGCAGCATACCGGGGCCGAGCCGGGCGGCTTGACCGAATGAGACATCAGATCCGTTTCGGCCCGGACGTGGACTGTAGGTCTCACATTCCGTCGGGCCCGCTCGTGTGGGGCGCCCCTCCTGTTGGCTGCCTCGATTTCGAGAATGCCGGGATTATCCCTTGGAGCGGCAGCCTTCGCAGCATCGGAACCCCAGACGGAGCGTCCAAGGCTGGATGGACCTCAGGGCGTGGTTTGTTGAACACTCGCATACCCTGCTGCAGCGACCATCCATCGAGAAAGTCTCGAGAGACTGCTCGGAGTGGGCCGCGGACCCTGTCCCTCTGCCCGAGAGCCGATGTTCCGTGTCGGACCGAACTGCGGCGGCCACGCAGCCATCAACGCCTTGCCTCGGCGGGCGTGCAAAACCGCCAGATCAGAGGTCTCCGATCCTGGAGCAATGACCCGCTACCACGCGCCATCCATGTTCACTGCTGCGCCAGATGCGAGTGTAGGCGAAGATACCGGACACCGGATGCTCGATGTATGTCGCTTCGAGCCTCGCCTTGGTCGTCGTCACGACGATGTCATGGAATGGATGACGAGCGGTCTCGAAGAGGTCAAGGCGTCGGATCTGCAAGCGTCGCTTTCGATGAGCTTCCAAATCCTTTTCTTTTGTCATCACGTTGCCCATCGGACCCGTGAAGACAAGATTTTCGTCGATCAGTTCGGACAACGCCTGGACGTCTCCCGCAATCATCACGGCTCGAAGGCGCTCCTCGCTGGCCGACACGCCCTGATCATTCTGCATCGCCGCGGCACTCTCTCGTCGGCGGCGAACATAGAAGTGTATTTCTAGTTGCGGAAGGGCCGCATTGGCTGGCAGTCTAACCGCAAGTCGACAGGCTGATTCCACCCTGAGTGGCCGTCCCGCTTGAGGCCCTATCCGGTCATTCCGTATCCGACCTCAGAGGGCCGTTCGGCGCAGTTCTTCGCCCAGCGCTAAGCTGCCATTGGGTTCATACGTGAAGAGCGGCTGATTATGTTTTCACACGTCACCCTCGGCACCAGTGACGTCGAAACCGCGCGGCGCTTCTACGATCCTGTGCTCAAGATATTGGGACTCGATTTGAAATTCGCGGATGAGAATTGGGCTGGGTGGAAGTCAGCTTGGTCCGACAGGCCGCTGTTCATTGTGACCCGCCCCTACAATGGACGACCCATGTCTGTAGGAAATGGGCAAATGGTAGCCTTGCTAGCGAGAAGCCGCTCCGAAGTGCATTTGTGTCATGCGCTGGCAATCGAGTACGGCGGAAAATGCGAAGGCAAACCAGGGCTTCGCCCCGCTTATCATCCCGGTTACTACGGTGCATATTTTCGAGATCTTGATGGAAACAAGCTCTGCGTCTGTTTCCATGGGGCCGAGTGACGCAATTCGAAGCGGCGCGACCCAAACGCGAGGTGTGCACGCCTCGCGCCGACATCAGCTCTTCCGCTCGATCGCTTCGAGAGCTGCCTGACCGAGGCCACGCGACGCGGTCGTCGGCCACTGCCGCATCAACAGCCTGGAAGCGGACCGTTCCGAAGACCGCATCAGGGCCGAGGCAGTCCTGGGCCTCATCGAGTGAATGCAGGTCTTGGCCTCAGCCCGGATCGTCGGCGGGCTTCGGGCCCGGCGGGGCGAACAGGTCCTCCGGCGGGTCCGCGACAACCTTTCCGCCAGCGATGTCGAGGCTCGGCACGAAGGCCTTGGTGAAGGGCAGGAGCGCGGTCGGGCCGCCGGCCGCCGGGCGGATTTCGAGGAGATCGCCGCCGCCATAATTCGGCACCGCCACGATGGTGCCGATCGCTGCGCCGGAGCCGTCCTCGACCGTGAGTCCGATCAGGTCGGTGAGGAAGAACTCGTCCTCGTCCTCGGCTTCTCCCAGACGTTCGCGGGCGATGGCGAGCGTGACGCGGTTGAGGGCTTCGGCGCCGCTGCGGTGGTCGACGCCTTTGACCCGCACGATCAGCAGGTCGGGCGACCCGCCGGGTGCAAGCCGGGCGTCCTCGAGTTCGAGGGTGCGGCCATCCGAGGCGCGTAAGGGACCGTAGCCGGCGATCGCCAGAGGTTCACCGGTATAGGATTTCAGCCGCACCTCACCGTGCAGTCCGTGCGGCCGGCCGAATTCGCCGAGCAGGACGAGGTCCGGATCGGGGGAGGCGGGCGGGACGGACTTGGCGCCTTGTGGCTTGCGGGCCGAGGTGACGGCCTCCGGAGCGAGGCGCTCGGCGGACCGCGCAGGTCCACGCGATGAGGATCCGGGGCGGCGGGCCATGCAAGGTGCCTCGATGACGGCGCGTTGTCTCTTCGCCAGGCAGGAAGGGAGCGAGGGCGGGAGGGGGCGGCAGAGGCGCAACCCGTCCCCGGTTGCGCAACCCCACCCCGACCCCTCCCCGCGAGGGGGAGGGGAGCAGTCGACTTACGCCGCGGCGTCCTCGGACGGGGCGGCCGCCTTCTCGGCGCGCTTGGCGGCGCGCTCCTTGGACTTCTCGCCGGGCTCCGCCTTCTGCGGGTTGTTGCGGGCGGGGCGCTTGGCGAGGCCGGCGGCGTCGAGGAAGCGCAGGACGCGGTCCGTCGGCTGCGCGCCCTTGGCGAGCCAGGACTGGATCTTCTCGTTGTCGAGCACGATGCGGGCCGGATCGTCCTTGGCCTTCATCGGGTCGTAGGCGCCGACCTTCTCGATGAAGCGGCCGTCGCGCGGGGCGCGGGCATCGGCGACGACGATGCGGTAGTACGGACGCTTCTTGGCGCCGCCGCGGGTGAGACGGATCTTGAGGGACATCAGTCGTTCCTTTCGGTGTCTTGTTTCTGGATCGCGTTGTGATCGACGTTCTCGGCGATCGTGCGGTGGTGCCGAATGACTTCCTTGACCACGAAGGCGAGGAACTTCTCGGCGAAATCGGGGTCGAGCTTGGCCTCGACCGCGAGATTTCTCAGGCGCTTGACCTGACGCGCCTCCCGGTCCGGATCGGAGGGAGGCAGGCCCTTGCGGGCCTTCAGCTCGCCGACCCGCTGCGTGCAGCGGAAGCGTTCGGCGAGCAGATGGATGAGCGCGGCATCGAAATTGTCGATGCTCTCGCGCAGGCTTGCCAACTCGGGATCAACGCCTTGAGCGGACAAGATCGTCATTTCTTCTTACCCGGCAGGAAGCCGCCCAGCCCCGGCAGCTTCGGTCCGCCGAGACCCGGAAGGCCCGGCATCTTCCCAGCCCCGAGGCCCGCCGGCATCGGCGGCAGCTTGCCGCCGAACTGCTTCTCGATCTCGGCGATCTGCTCCGGCGTTGGTTCGGGCATGCCAGGCGGCAGCTTCATGCCGCCGGGAAGACCGCCCGGCATGCCGCCGCCCAGCCCGAACATGTTGCCGAGCGCCTGGCCGATGCCGCCGCGTTTTCCTGAGCCCATCGCCTTCATCATGTCGGCCATGGTCCGGTGCATCTTGAGGAGCTTGTTGATCTCCTCGACCTTCACGCCGGCACCCGCCGCGATGCGCTTCTTGCGCGAGTTCTTGAGGAGGTCGGGGTTCTTGCGCTCCTGCGGGGTCATCGACGAGATGATGGCGCGCTGGCGCTTGAACATCTTCTCGTCGAGATTGGCGCCCTCGACCTGCTTCTTCATCTGGCCCATGCCGGGCAGCATGCCCATCAGGCCGCCGATGCCGCCCATCTTCTCCATCTGGGCGAGCTGCATCGACAGGTCTTCGAGGTCGAACTTGCCCTTGCGCATCTTCTCGGCGGTGCGCAGGGCCTGTTCGTGGTCGATGGTCTCGGCGGCCTTCTCGACGAGGGAGACGATGTCGCCCATGCCGAGGATGCGGTTGGCCACCCGCTGCGGGTGGAACTCCTCCAGCGCGTCAACCTTCTCGCCGACGCCGACGAGCTTGATCGGCTTGCCGGTGACGGCGCGCATGGAGAGCGCCGCGCCGCCGCGGGAATCGCCGTCCATGCGGGTCAGCACGATGCCGGTGACGCCGAGGCGCTGGTCGAAGGCGCGGGCGGTGTTGACCGCGTCCTGGCCGGTGAGCGCATCGGCCACCAGCAGCACTTCGTGAGGATGGGTCGCCGCCTTCACCTCGGCGGCCTCGTTCATCAGGCCTTCGTCGACCGTGGTGCGGCCGGCGGTGTCGAGCATTACCACGTCGAAGCCGCCGAGCCGGGCGGCCTCCATGGCGCGCCGGGCGATCTGCACCGCCGACTGGCCGGCGACGATCGGCAGGCTCTCGACCTCGACCTGCTTGGCGAGCACCGCGAGCTGCTCCATCGCCGCCGGGCGACGGGTGTCGAGGGAGGCCAGCAGCACGCGCCGCTTCTCGCGGCTCGACAGGCGCCGGGCGATCTTGGCGGTGGTGGTGGTCTTGCCCGAGCCCTGCAGGCCCACCATCAGGATGGCGACGGGAGCGGGGGCGTTCAGGTCGACGACGCTGGCATCGGTGCCGAGCATCGCGATGAGCTCGTCGTTGACGATCTTCACGACCATCTGGCCGGGCGTCACCGACTTGAGCACGGTGGCGCCCACCGCCTTCTCGCGCACCTTGTCGGTGAACGAGCGCACCACCTCCAGCGCGACGTCCGCTTCGAGCAGCGCGCGGCGCACCTCGCGCATGGCGGCGGTGACGTCGGCTTCCGTCAGCGCGCCGCGGCGCGTCAGCCCGGAGAGGATGCCGGAAAGGCGGTCGGAAAGGCCTTCGAACATGCGGGTTCAGAGGTCCTTACTGGTGGAGGCCGGCATTGGCCACGCGGCGGGCGCGCAGCGCGTCCTCGAAGGCCGCCACTGCGCGGGCGAACTTGTCGCGACACTCCGCATTGCAGAAGCCGACCACCGCGCCGTTGTAGAGGGTCAGCGCCTCGGGCACGATCGGCTTGCCCGACCACGGGCAGAAATCGTTGACCGCATCCTCGATGCGCAAGGTGGTGTCGTTCGCGGGCGTCATGGCAGGGCTCGTTTGACGCTTCGGCGAAAGCACGGCAACGACAAGGGCGCCCGAGGGCGCGGACGCGCTGTCGGACGTTGACCTCCGGCCTCTCGGGCCGGTCGGCGGCTCATCGTGACGTTCGAACGTCGAAATGGAGCCGGGCGGATAGGCCCTGGACCGCCCCAAGTCAATCCCGAAGGGGCCGAAACCCTCCTCCGTCCGCGATGCCGAAGCCGGCCGCTGCACGCGAACCGATGCATGCTCGCGGCCGAAGCGGCGGCAAGTGGAGGGTCGAATTTTACCCTTCGTTAAGCATGTTGGGCTCTGATGGCCGACGACGCACCGCTGACGGTGCCCGAGGACGACCCGATGTCGGAACCCGCGCGACAGGCCCCATCTTCCGAGTCCGGTCCCCGGTCTCCGGCCGGCACCGCGCCGCTGCGGGACTGGCTCGCCACCATGCGCGCGACGATGTCCGAGGCCAAGTCCGTCCCGATGCCCGAGGTCGAACCCGTCTCCGCCGAGCCGGACACCGAGTCGCGCAGCACGACTTGGTCGCCCCGCCTCGTCTCCGCCGCCGCGAAGCCGGCTGAGTCCGCCGACGAGGACGTCGCTGAAATCATGGCCGAGAACATGATGCTGAAGGCCCGGCTCCGGCTCGAAGCCGAGCGCCGCGACGAGCTTCAGATCATCCTGGCTCAGGAAATCCGCGAGCTGCGCGCCCACATCGCCGAGGAAGTCGGCAAGATGGAGGATCTGCGAACCGAGCGTGACCTCTGGCGCGCCCGCTGCGAGGCCCTGGCCGCGCCGCTGTTCCAGGCCCAGCCGCGCTGAGGCCGCCACCACCCTGAAAATGCGAAGGGCCGCCCCGAGGGGCGGCCCTTCCATTGTCGAACCGGTCGGTCCGACGAAACCTGTCGTAATCCTGCGGATGCGTTAGGCGCACACGCCGGAGGTAACGGTCCAGGCCTTGGTCGTCGGCGACGGCTGATGACAATGAGACACTGGATCACCTCCTTTCGTTCGTTGCGGGTGAGCCCAAGGTAGGGACGATCGACGCCCTGCGAAACCCCCTCGCCGGCCGATCCGGTGCGTTGTCTCGCCGCAATGCACAAATCGCACCCGCGGGTGCCGCTGGCCGACGGGCGGCGAGGCGCCTAAAGAGGGGCCCCATCCGCATCGGTCAGTCCGCACAAACGATGTCCTCCGCCGCTGCCCCGCGCGTCTCCGCCGACGACGCCCTCGACCCGCGCGCCATGCGCGAGCCGCTGCCGAACGCATGGTACTGCGTCGGCCAAGCTTCCGCGATCGCGGGCGGCAGGATGCGCGCGGTCGCGCTCAACGGCGAGCAGGTGGTGCTCGGCCGGGGCAAGGACGGCGTCCTGTTCGCCCTGCGCGACCGCTGCCCCCATCGCGGCATGGCCCTGTCCAAGGGCAAGTTCGACGGGGACACGCTGATGTGCCCGTTCCACGGCTGGCGCTTCGGCACCGACGGGCGCTGCCGCGACGTGCCGACGCTCTCCGAGCACGACGCCTCGGACTTCTCGCGCATCGCCGTCCAGCGCTTCCCCATCGTCGAGAGCGCGGGCTTCCTCTGGGTCAACCCGCATCTGGGACCCGCCGACCCGGCCGCCGTGCCGGCCGTGCCCGCCCTCGATTTCGAACCGGCCGGCTGCCTCGTGCTAGAACTGGAGGTCGAGGCCTCTTTCGACCTCACGACGCTCAGCCTCGTCGATCCCGGCCACGTCGCCTTCGTACACGATACGTGGTGGTTCCGCCCGTCCAAGGAGTTGCGGGAGAAGGTGAAGACCTTCCAGCCCGTGCCGCACGGCTTCGTCATGTCGAGCCACGCGACCACGACCAGCTCGCCGGTCTATCGCCTGCTCGGCGGTGTTCCGGAGGTCGAGATCGAATTCCGCCTGCCCGGCGTGCGACTGGAGCGGATCAAGGCGGGCACGAAACGGGTGGCGAACTACACCTTCGCCACGCCCATGGGCCCGAATCGCACGATGCTGACCAACGTGCTCTACTGGAGCATGCCGGCGCTCAACCTGCTGAAGCCCATCGCCCGGCCGATGATGCGCCAGTTCCTGACGCAGGATCAGCAGGTGCTGCAGCACGCGCAGGCCGGTCTCGACCGAAAGCCGACCATGGTGCTGCTGGGCCAGGGCGACCTGCCGTCTCAGTGGTATTTCCGCCTCAAGCGCGAGGCCCTGGAGGCGGCACGCGAGGGCCGGCCCTTCGCCAATCCCCTCGTTCGGCAGGAATTGCGCTGGCGCTCCTGAGGCCCCGCGCCGCGCTTGAACGCCGGCCCGGACGGGCCATCTTGGCCGTATGAAGAAGCGTGGCCTGCTCACGGTCGCCAGCGCGGCCACGGTGATGACCCTCGGCGGCGTCGGCTACGCCGCGCATCGCCGGGGCCGAAACCCCTATTACCGCGGGCCGGTCAGCGACCATTTCGACGGTCTGCGCTTCCACACGCCGGACCAGCCGCCGGACAAGTCGCTCGCCGATCTCGCCCGCTGGCGCCGGACCGGCAAGCCCGAAGCGTGGCCGACGAACTTCCCGAGCCCATTTTCGCCGGACAAGCCGCCCGAGCGGGTCGACGGGTTCCGCGTGGTGCTGATCGGGCATGCGAGCTACCTGTTCCAGGTGGCCGGCCGCAACATCCTGGTCGATCCGGTTTTCGCGCGGCGCGCCAGTCCGTTCCGCTTCGCCGGGCCGAAGCGCGTCAACCCACCGGGCATCGCCTATGCCGACCTGCCGCCCATCGATGCGGTGCTGATCACCCACAACCACTACGACCATCTCGACGGAGCCTCGGTCGCCCGGCTGTGGCAGGACCACCAGCCGTTGATCGTGGCGCCGCTCGGCAACGACGTCATCCTTCGTGGCTACGACGAGACGATGCATGTCGAGGCCCGCGACTGGGGAGAGTCCGTCGATCTCGGCTCGGGCATCACCGCGCACCTGACGCCCGCCAACCACTGGTCGGCGCGCGGCTTCAACGACCGGCGCATGGCGCTGTGGTGCGCCTTCCTGCTGACCACGCCGCGCGGGGTGCACTACCATGTCGGCGACACGGGGCTCGGCGACGGCACGGTCTTCCGCGAGATCCGCGCCCGCTTCGGCCCACCGCGGCTCGCGACCCTGCCGATCGGCGCCTACGAGCCGCGCTGGTTCATGCAGCCGCAGCACATGAACCCCGCCGACGCGGTGGAGGCCCTGACCCTGCTCGGCGCCGATCAGGCGCTCGGCCACCATTGGGGCACCTTCAAGCTGACCGACGAGGCCATCGAGCGGCCCGTCGAGGCCCTGGCCGAGGCGCTGGCGGCGGCCGCGTTGCCGCCGGAGCGGTTCCTGGCGCTGCGGCCGGGGCAGGTCTGGGAGGGGTAGGCGCGGCGGATTGGTCGAGGGAGATCGGCACGGTCATCCGGCCGCATCCCGGTTCGGCGGCTTCCTGCCGGCCCGGCGGCCCGCCAGCGTGATTCCGGCGGACGCGGCCACGATGCAGCCGATGGCGCCGGCCTGCACTGCGGTCAGTCGCTCGCCGAGCAGGGCGAGGGCGGCGAGCGCCGCGACGGCCGGCTCCAGACTCATCAACACGCCGAAAGCCGGACGGGGCAGGCGAGTCAGGGCGAACATTTCGAGCGAGTAGGGCAGGGCGCTCGACAGGACGGCGATGACCAGGCCCGTCGCGAGGATCTCGGGCGTGAACAGATCCGCACCCGCGTGCCCGACCCCCACCGGCGCGACCACGAGGGCGGCGACCAGCATGCCGAGGGAGACCGCCCGCCCGCCGCCGGCCCGGCCGGCGCGCTGGCCGAAGACGATGTAGGCAGCCCAGCACAGGCCCGCGCCGAGGGCCAGCGCCGCCCCCCTGGGATCGAGGGGAGTCGTGTCGCCGAGCGGCAGCAGCAGGCCGAGCCCGAGCACGGCGAGGCCGATCCAGGTGAAGTCGATCCCTCGGCGCGAGCCGGCCAGCGCCACGGCAAGCGGACCGGTAAATTCGATGGCGACCGCGATTCCGAGCGGGATCGTGCGCAAAGCCAGATAGAACAGCAGGTTCATCAGCCCGAGCGCCGCGCCGTAGAGCACGATCGCTCCGATCTCACCGCGCTCCGGGCTGCGCCGCCACGGCCGCCAGACCGCGAGCAGGATCAGAGCGGAGAAACCGACGCGCAGGGCCGTGACGCCCGCCGCGCCGACGTCGGGAAACAGCCCCTTGGCGAGCGCCGCGCCGCTCTGGATCGAAACCATCCCCGCGACCAGGGCGAGGACGGGCAGCGCGACGCCGGACGCCTCGGACCGCCCCCGCACGTCAGAGGATGAAGCGGCTGAGATCCGTGTTGGCGGCGAGGTCCGCCACCCGCTCACGCACGTAGCCGGCATCGATCGGCACCGTTTCGCCTGAGCGGTCGGTGGCGGTGAACGAGATCTCGTCGATCACCCGCTCCAACACGGTCTGGAGGCGACGGGCGCCGATATTCTCGACCGATCCGTTCACCTCCACTGCGACGCGGGCGAGCGCGTCGATGGCGTCCTCGGTGAAGTCGAGGGTGACGCCCTCCGTCTCCATCAACGCCACGGTCTGCTTGATCAGGCTCGCCTCTGTCGCGGTCAGGATCTGCTTGAAGTCGTCCACGGTCAGCGGCTGCAGCTCGACGCGGATGGGCAGACGGCCCTGCAACTCGGGCAGCAGGTCGGACGGCTTCGAGACGTGGAAGGCGCCCGAGGCGATGAACAGGATGTGGTCGGTCTTCACCGGCCCGTGCTTGGTCGCCACCGTCGTGCCCTCGATCAGCGGCAGCAGGTCGCGCTGCACGCCCTCGCGGGAGACGTCGGCGCCGGAGCGACCCTCGCGGGCGCAGATCTTGTCGATCTCGTCGAGGAAGACGATGCCGTTGTCCTCGACCTCGCGGATCGCCTCGCGGGTGAGCGCGTCGTCGTCCACGAGCTTGTCGCTCTCCTCGGCGATCAGCGGCGCGTAGGCGTCGGCGACGGTGATGCGGCGCGGCTTGCCGCGCTGGCCGCCGAGCGCCTTGCCGAGCATGTCGGAGATGTTGATCGCCCCCATGGAGGCGCCGGGCATGCCGGGAATCTCGAACATCGGCAGACCCTGAGAGCCGGATGCGGTGAGTTCGAGCTCGACCTCCTTGTCGTCGAGTTCGCTGGCCCGCAGCTTCTTGCGGAAGCTCTCGCGGGTGGCCTGGCTCGCGGTGGGTCCGACCAGCGCGTCGAGGATGCGGGCCTCGGCCGCCGCCTCCGCCTTGGCCTTGACCGCCTTTCGCTTCTCCTCCCGCGTCAGGCCGATGCCGACCTCGACGAGGTCGCGCACGATCTGCTCGACGTCGCGGCCGACATAGCCGACCTCGGTGAACTTGGTCGCTTCGACCTTGAGGAAGGGCGCTCCGGCGAGCCGGGCGAGGCGGCGGGCGATCTCGGTCTTGCCGCAGCCGGTCGGACCGATCATCAGGATGTTTTTGGGCGCCACCTCGTCCCGCAGCGGACCTTTCAGCTGCTGGCGCCGCCAGCGGTTGCGCAGCGCGATGGCGACCGCGCGTTTGGCGTCCTTCTGGCCGACGATGAAGCGATCGAGCTCGGAGACGATCTCGCGGGGAGAGAAGGTGGTCATCGGGCTCCTGCGGCCGTTTCTTGGAACTTGCGGGGCGGCGCGTCGGGCGCGGGGCCTTCCCCGAAAACGATCTAAGCGGGCGAAGCCCGGCTTTCCAGGGAGCGCGGCCCTCAGGCCGCGTCGAGGGCTTCGATCACGAGGTTGCCGTTGGTGTAGACGCAGATCTCGGCGGCGATCTTCATCGAGCGCCGCACGATCGCCTCGGCATCGTGCTCGCCGTCCTCCAGGGCGCGGGCGGCGGCCAGCGCGAAATTGCCGCCCGAACCGATCGCCATCACGCCGGTCTCGGGCTCCAGCACGTCGCCGGAGCCGGACAGCAGCAGGCTCACATCCTTGTCGGCTACCAGCATCATCGCCTCCAGGCGGCGCAGATAGCGGTCGGTGCGCCAGTCCTTGGTGAGCTCGACGCAGGCGCGGGTGAGCTGGCCGGGATACTGCTCCAGCTTGGCTTCCAGCCGCTCGAACAGGGTGAAGGCATCCGCCGTCGCGCCGGCGAAGCCGCCAATGACGCTGCCCTTGGCCAGCCGCCGGACCTTGCGGGCGTTGCCCTTCACGATGGTCTGGCCGAGGCTGACCTGTCCGTCGCCGCCGATCACCACCCGGCCGCCCTTGCGGACCATCAGGATCGTGGTGGCGTGCATCTGCGGCAGGCGATCGTCGGTCTGGGCCAAGGAGGCGCTCCGGTACGTTTGGATGACATGGGAGGCCAGCCGACGATGAGAATCGCTCATCGCCGGCTGCCCTCGCGAATGCGAGGCGGCGGGAGTCCGCCGAACGCAATGCGCCCGACCACCGGTCGGGCGCATCGCCACGAGACATGAGCCTCAGTTATGCGCTCGCGCGCCCGGCTCCAAGCGGGTGCGCCGCATCGCTCCAAAAAGCTCCGCGCAAGCCACTGCCCGTATTCGCTCGGGACAAAGGGCCGCCGCGCGTCGGCGCCCGTCCCCGCAACGGTGTCCCGGAGCCTCGTCATGGGCATCCTCGTCGGCCTCGTCATCGCGATCGGCTGCATGCTCGGCGGCTTCGTCGCCATGGGCGGGCACCTGATCGTGATCTGGCAGCCCTGGGAGTTCGTCATCATCTTCGGCATGGCGGCGGGCACCTTCGTCATCGCCAACCCGCTGAAGACCGTGATGGATTCCGGCAAGGCGACGATGGAGGCCTTCACCAACAAGGGGCCGAAGCGCCAGGACTTCCTCTCGCTGCTCGGACTCCTGCACGCCCTGATGCGCGAATTGAAGACCAAGCCGCGCAACGAGGTCGAGATGCATTTCGACGATCCGGCTAGTTCCGAGATCTTCAAGAACTATCCCGAGGTGACCAAGGACCCCGACTTGGTGCTGTTCATCTGCGACTATTGCCGCTTGATCCTCATCGGCAACGCCCGCTCGCACGAGATCGAGGCGCTGATGGAGGAAGAGATCGGCACCCACAAGAAGTACAAGCTCAAGCCCTATGCCGCGATCAACACCGTGGCCGAGGCGCTGCCGGCGCTGGGCATCGTCGCGGCGGTGCTCGGCATCGTGAAGGCGATGGGCGCGCTGGACCAGTCGCCGCAGATTCTCGGCGGCCTGATCGGCGCCGCCCTGGTGGGCACCTTCATCGGCGTGTTCGCCTCCTACGGAATGCTCGCCCCGCTCGCCGTGAAGATCAAGGGCGTGCGCGAGAAGCAGTGCAGCGTCTACACCATCGTGAAGCAGAGCCTGATCGCCTACATGAACGGCGCGCTGCCCCAGGTCGCGATCGAGCACGGCCGCAAGGGCATCGCCGGCGCCGACCGTCCGACCATCGACGAGGTCGAGAGCGCCACCGTGTCCGGCGCCCGCGCCGTACCAGCCGCGGCGTAAAGGGCTTTAGCGATGGACGAGAACCAGACCGCCGACGCGGTGCCGGAAATCACGCCCGAGCCCGGGCCGGCCCCGGTCCTCCCACCCTTCGTAACGGCGACCAAGCCTGCGACCGACATCCGCGCCCGCATCCAGGAGGCTGGCGGCCTGTCGCTCGATCGGCTGCCGATGCTCAGCGTGGTGTTCGACCGCCTCGCCACCGCCTGCAGCGACGCGGACAAGCACCTCGCCGGCTCCTCGACCTTCTACTCTCTGAGCGGCGTCGAGAGCGGGCGCTTCGGCGAGTTCCTCGACGCTTACGACGCCAACGCGGTGGTCGGCATCTTCCACGCGTCGTCCTGGGACGGGCACGTTCTCGTCGGGCTCGACCGCGACTTCATCTACACCATGACCGAGGTGCTGTTCGGCTCCGACGGCTCCGAGCCGCCGGTGGAAGACGAGCGCACCTTTTCCGCGATCGAGCTGCGCATCGCGCAGTTGGTGTTCGAGCAGATCGGCAAGGCGCTGGAATCCTCCTTCGGCCTCGTCTCGCAGACGAGCTTCCGCCTGGAGCGCACCGAGACCCGGATGGAGTTCGCGGTGATCGGCCGGCGCTCGAACAAGGCGGTGCAGGCCAAGTTCCTGCTCCAGGCGCTCAATCGCGGTGGCGAGATGTTCCTCATCATCCCGCAGACGGTGCTGAAT
>Ga0233425_10008565_pt1 | contig 13509 bp, 9 predicted proteins | sample Watercolumn_Towu_2_FD_181712 | JGI IMG/M metagenome (GOLD analysis project Ga0233425, IMG submission 181712) | Freshwater microbial communities from Lake Towuti, South Sulawesi, Indonesia - Watercolumn_Towuti2014_140_MG | ecosystem: Environmental > Aquatic > Freshwater > Lake | place: Indonesia...
CTCGGCGGCCAGCGTCATGTATCCCGCGTAGAGAGCGGTCAGCTCCGCTGATTCGATCGACTGTCCCTTCATCACGAGCCACTTCCCCTCGAGTTCCGCAAACAGCGTGCGCCGCCGCTCCGCCGCGATCTGCTCTGCTGTCTTGGCCGGAGCAGCAGGCACCGCGGCTTCGGCGGCTTCAGCCGTCTCCACAGTCTTGACCTCGATCTCGCGCGAGCCGTCGATCGTCAGCGTTTCATCGGTGACCGACTCCGTCGCAATCTGTGCGCCGCCGCTCTGTGCAGCAGCGGATTGAACGCCGCCCGCCGATGCGGGTGCTGCAATGTCTTGGTCGTAGCCTTGCACTTCATCCGCCGTCGCACGACGCAGGAAATTCGAGTTGATCCAACCCTCGCCGCTTTCGGGAAGGCGAACAGACCACACCGATCCGCGCTCCGTGTCGATGCGCTGCACAACGGGGAGCGTTGCGCCTGCCTCCAGGCGTGCGATCTGCTTCCACGAACTTTCGGGTGTTGAATCCGTGCTGATGTTCGGTGCGCGCACCTCGGTCACAGCGCTCGCCGTGATTGTCGCGCCGTCCGTGGACATCTGCACGCGATCGTCCACTGTGACATAGCCGAACGAGTCGGAGAACGCGCGACCACCTGTCTGCACACGCGCCCAACCGAAGTTCTCTTCCATCACGCGAACAACATCGCCACGGTCCATCTTGCCGAAGGGATAAGAACTCTGCACGCTCGGACCACTGCGGACATACACATTGTCCGCAGTTACTGTGGCAAAGTGCGGCGCTGCTTGAGGTGCCGACGCGGCCTCCCCTGGCGCTGCCGTGACTGCCGCGCATGGAAGCAGCAGCGATGAGGTGATGAGTGCCTGCGTGACAACGACGATCGTGAGTGATGCTCTCTCCATTTCGTTTTTATCGGATACTCTGCCTAAGTGCCTGAAGGAATTTTTCAAGTGTGGCGTGCAGGGTGGAGGCCATCGACTCTCGGTGGGGCGGCGGTTGTGCTGCTTCAACTCGGCGGCTGCGAGGCGCCGCTGGGCTCCGACCGCGGCGATGAACAACTGAGAGGTGCCATCGAGGCAGCCATCGCGCGGCAAGGGGCGGCGCCGACGGCACCTGGGGAGGCCGCGCCGCTGCGCCCGGTGACGCAGGACCCAAGCAAGATCGTCGAAAAGCTGGCGTCTCGGCTGGCAGAACTCGATGCGCTCGGTCCTCAGAGCAGCGACGGCGGGGCGGATCTTCCGCTTGGGGTGGATGTTTCGGACGGCGCGGATGCGGTGGTTCAAGTCAGTCTGCGTTCAGCCATGTTGGCTGCGGTGCGGAACAATCTGTCGCTGCAAGGGGCTCGAATCGAGCAGGCCGTCGCGGAGGCGGATGTCGTCAAGGCGGAGGCTGCGTTCGATGCTGTGCTGCTCGCGGGCACCGGATATCAGGTCAGCAAGACTCCACCGCCGCCCATCAACATCCCGGGGGGGCTCAATAACGCGTTCGCCCAAGAGAACTCCCAGACAACCGCATCCACCGGAATCCAGAAGCGCTTGGTGTCGGGCGGAACAATCAGCGCATCGCTCAACACCAACTACACGCAGCAGTCCATCCAGAGCATCTACAACCCCGCCAACTACTGGACCAACTCCGTCAACTTCAACCTCAATCAGCCGCTGCTGCAAGGCTTCGGCAGCGATGTGAACGAGGCGCAGATCCGACTCGCGCGCAATCGCGATCGTGCAGCCGTGGTCGCGCTTCGCAGGACGCTCCTCGACCTCGTCGCGCAAGTCGAGACGCAGTATTGGACGCTTGTCTCCGCGCGGCAGCAGGTCGTGGCGTCCGCGTGGCTTGTCAAGGTGGGCGAGGATGTGCGCAGTGTGCTCGAGCGCCGCTTGAACTTCGATGCAACGGTTGCCGACTACGCGCTCGCTGTTGCAGTCGTGGAGCAGCGTAAGTCAGCGCTCATCCGCGCCTGCTTGCGAGCGCGCGACGAGAGCGATCGGTTGAAGTTGCTGATGAACGACCCTGCGGCATCCGTTGGATCCGAAACCGTGTTGGTGCCCGTCGACACGATGTGCCAAGAGGCGATTCGCTACAACTTGCGCGAGGCATTGGTGTCGACGATGGAGCAGAATCCATCCATCGCAACCGCGCTGCTTCGGATCGACGATGCGTCGATTGGAATGGTTGTGGCCGACAACGGGCGGCTCCCGCAACTTGGACTGCAAGCGGGTGTCTCACTGACGGGGCAAGACACGAACCCAGGCGCGGGTTCATTCGGCGGAGCGATGAACGAGATCGCCGATGCGAACTTTGTTTCGTGGCTCGGACAGCTGGCGTTCAGCCAACCGATCGGCAATCGAGCGGCTGAGGCGGAGTATCGTCGAGCGCGGCTCGCACGATCGGGCGCGGTCATTGCGTACCAGTCGGCAATCGAAAATGCCGTCTTTGCGGTGAAGACATCACTCCGTTCGGTTGTCGCGAGTTACGAACTGATCGAGCAGACGCGTGCAAGCCGCATCGCGGCAGCGGAGAGCGTTCGGTCTCTGACGGTCATGCAGGACACACTCGCTCTGTTGACCCCTGAGTTTCTGCAGACCAAGTTTGTCGCGCAGGATCGCCTTGCCGCTGCGTGGCTCGCGGAGATCGATGCCAAGGTCGGTTACAACAGCGCGTTGGCACGGCTGTACAACGCCATGGGCACAGGACTCGCCATGAACCGAATCGATCTCGCCATCATCGAAGGAACCCCCTAAGCGCATGGCTGCGATCCTGCCCTATACGGATGCGAGCATCGCGCTCGCGGCGAGCGAGCTGCGAAGCGGGGCTGTCGTCGCATTCGGAACTGAAACGGTCTACGGGCTCGGCGCGGACACATTCAACGAACGCGCGATCGCGCGCGTCTACGAGTTGAAGCGGCGCCCCCTCGGGAATCCTCTGATCGCGCATGTCGTCGATGTCGCCGGAGCAAAGTTGGTGTCGACTGGTTGGACGCGACGATCGCTGCGCCTCGTCAGCGCGTGCTGGCCCGGGCCGCTCACCATCATTCTGCCGCGCCATGCCGCGGTGCCCCCATCCGCAACGGGCGGGCATGACACGATCGCCATTCGCAGTCCGCGCCATCCGCTCGCGCGCAGTCTGCTGTACGCACTGGGAAAGCCCATCAGCGCTCCGAGCGCGAACCGGAGCGGCGGCGTTTCGCCCACGACAGCGCAGCATGTGGCGGACGACTATCACGAGCAGAACGGTCTCATCGTGCTCGATGGTGGGCCATGCAATGTCGGCATCGAGTCGACCGTCGTCGACCTCACGGAGTCCAAGCCGGTTGTGCGCCGCCTCGGATCGATCACCATTGAACGCATTTCGGAATTGCTCGGTCCCATCGAGGTTGATGTGTCAATCGTGCAGGGCAACAGCCCCGGAACCTCGCTGCGTCACTATGCGCCGACGCTGCCTGCGGTGATCGTTCCGCGCGACGGGCTGAACGATGAACTGAGCCGCGGCGGTCCCGCAGCGGTGATCTGCATGCCAGGCACGGAAGTGCCTGCGGGTCATGTTCGCTTGGAGATGCCGGCCTCGGGAGATCAATACGCGGCCGCGCTGTATGGCATGCTGCGGCGCGCCGACACATGCGGCTGCGAGCGGATTGTTGTCGAGCGTCCGGAGGGGCGCGAGGGCGTGTGGTCTGCCGTGCAGGATCGGTTACTGCGCGCGACTTCCGCTTGACGAGAGCGGCGTTCACCAATCACGCATCGGAATCCGGACTGCGAGCGCGTCGGCGCAGCGTTGAGCGATCTCTTCGCCCGAGTCGGCGTGCCTGAAGATACCCATCATGGGGTCATTCGTCAGAACGCGCTCGAGGCGCCGTGCGGCCTCGGGCGTTCCATCGGCCACGACAACCTGCCCCGCGTGCTGACTGAAACCGATGCCGACACCGCCGCCGTGATGGAAGCTCGTCCACGATGCGCCGCTGGCAATGTTCACCGCGAAGTTCAGCAGCGGCCAATCGCTCACCGCATCCGTTCCATCCTTCATCGCCTCGGTCTCGCGGTTGGGGCTCGCCACGCTGCCGCAGTCGAGATGATCCCGCCCGATCACGATGGGCGCTTTCACCTTCCCCGTCGCGACCAACTCGTTGAAGCGAAGTCCCGCGCGGTGGCGTTCACCGAGACCAAGCCAGCAAATGCGCGCAGGCAGTCCCTGGAACGCAACACGCTTCTGCGCCATGCGAATCCATCGGCGCAAGCTCTCGTCTTTGGGGAAGAGTTCGAGCAGTGCTTCGTCGGTGACGCGAATGTCCTCGGGATCGCCACTCAGCGCAACCCAGCGAAAGGGCCCGCGTCCCGTGCAGAATTGCGGGCGGATATAGGCGGGCACGAATCCTGGGAATGCAAACGCATCCGCAAATCCATGGTCGAGCGCACGCTGGCGGATGTTGTTTCCGTAGTCGAACACCTTGCAGCCCGCGCGCAGGAAGCCAACCATCAGCCGAACATGCCGCTCCATGCTGGCAGTGCTGAGCGCCTGATAGTGAGTCGGATCTTGTGCGCGTAGCGCATCGGCCGACTCACGCGTGAGACCCTGCGGGTAATACCCCTCGAGTGGATCATGCGCGCTGGTCTGGTCCGTGAGGGTTTCCGGAACGATCGCACGATCAGCCAATCGCTGCAGCAAGTCGACTGCATTGGCAAGCACACCCACCGAGATCGCTTCGCCACGGCGCTTCAGATCGACCGCGCGATCGATCGCAGCATCGAGATCGGTGTGCCACTCGTCGAGGTAGCGATCATGCACGCGCTTCTCCAGCCTTTCGCGGCAGATCTCGGCGATCAGGCAAGTGCCTCCATTCATGGTGATAGCCAAAGGCTGTGCACCTCCCATGCCGCCGCAACCTGCCGTCACATTCAGCGTTCCCTTGAGGGTGCCGCCAAAATGCTGCCGTGCGCATTCGGCGAAGGTCTCGTAGGTGCCTTGCAGGATGCCTTGCGTACCGATGTAGATCCAGCTGCCCGCGGTCATCTGACCGAACATCATGAGCCCTCGCGCGCACAGTTCGTCGAAGTGCTGCTGTGTTGCCCAGTGCGGCACGAGATTCGAATTGGCGATGAGCACACGCGGGGCATCCGGGTGTGTGCGGACGATGCCGACGGGTTTGCCGCTCTGAACGAGCAGCGTCTCATCCGCAGCGAGCGAGCGCAGGCTGGTGCAGATCGCATCGAATGCAGCCCATGAGCGCGCGGCCTGCCCGCGGCCGCCGTACACGATCAAATCGTCTGGTCGTTCCGCCACCTCCGGGTCGAGGTTGTTCATGATCATTCGAAGAGCCGCCTCGGCGGCCCATGTCTTGCAGGTCATCGCCGTCCCACGGGGGGCACGGATGACACGCTCTTGAACGCTGCTCATACTGCCGAGTGTAGGTCAGTTCCCTCGCTGCCCATCAAAGACCCGGCAAATCGAGCGCAGGCACATGGAACGCACCCGCTGCGATGCGCGATGCAATCGCAGCGATATCCGGTGCCGGGGGCCGATCAGCGGTCAGCGGTGCAACGAACTCACGCACGAGCGCGTGCGCCCGCTCCACACCGCGTCCGCTCGTGAGTGGGCGTTGGTGCTCGAGCGACTGGCTCATCACCAGCAGTTCACAAGCGACGACATCGCGTGCAAGCCCAAGGGCATCGGCCGCATGCAGCGCGCTCGTTGCGCCCATGCTGTTGTAATCCTCAATGCCGGCGCATGTCGAAATGTTTCCGACACTCGATGGATAGGCAAGCGTTCGCAGTTCATTGCAGCACGCCGCCGCCGCATACTGCACCACCATGAAGCCGCTTTGCAAGCCGCCATCCGCGGCCAGGTGAGGCGGCAGTCGGCTCTCGCGGTCATGCCCCGACAATGCCCAGTAGATCCGGCGCTCGGCGATGCCGGCGACATGGCACAGTGCGATGCGCAGCACATCGAGCGAGATGGCCAGCGGCATGCCGTGGAAGTTCGCCCCGGACAAGATCGCACAATCACTGCCATCGGCAAACACGAGTGGATTGTCGGTGACCGCACCAAGTTCCGCCTCGACGACTCCGCTTGCATGGAGTATGGCATCGAGCGCAGCACCGAGAACCTGCGGCGATGCGCGGAGCGAGTAGGGGTCCTGCACGCGCGGATCCTCGCTCGCGTGCGCTGGGCCGATTGCAGATCCCTCAAGCAGCGATGCGAGCGCTGCAGCAACACGCGACTGGCCCAACTGGTTTCGCGCAGCATGAATCCGCTCGTCCAATGGCGCCGCCGAGGCGCGGCAGGCATCGATCGCCATCGCATTGGCGCAGATCGCGGCATGCATGATTCGCAGCGCACCATGCGCAGTCAGCGCGCCAATCCCCGCCATCATGTGCGTTCCATTGATGAGCGCGAGCCCCTCCTTCGCATCGAGCACAAGCGGCTCGATGCCCGCCGCACGCAGGGCACTACGCGCATCCGATACGGCGCCGCGCACGATCACATCGCCCTCGCCAAGCAGCGCAAGCGTCAGATGCGCGAGCGGGGCGAGATCGCCTGACGCGCCCACCGAACCGCGTGATGGGATGCACGGCGTGATGCCAGCGTTCAGCAGCGCGATGATGCGTTCCACCACTTCCGGGCGCACCCCCGAGTGCCCGCGTGCGAGACTTGCTGCAAGCACCAGCATCGTGGCTCGCGCGCATTCGTTTGGCAGCAGATCGCCCACACCACTCGCGTGCGAGCGAATCAGATTCGCCTGAACATCGCGTAGTTGCTCGGCACCGAGCCGCACATGCGCGAAACTGCCAAAGCCCGTGTTGATGCCATAAAACGCTCCGCCTGCAGCGACCTTCGCCAGCATCGCTTGGCGCGCTGCCTGGATCCGCTCCCTCGACGCGGGTGAGAGCTGCACCGAACTCCCGTCCGCAACGGCACGCACCTCGCTCAGCGTGAGCGGTCGACCATCGAGATTCACGCTCGGGTGCGCATGGGCCACGGGTCGAGAATACTCCCGCGAAGAGTGGAGCGATGGCTCGATGGACTGGCACGCGTTGCGCTGTGCAGCGGGATGCGATACACCTGCAGCGTGAGTACGCAGATGAACGCCTCCGTGCCGAACAGCCAATCGCAGGCCAGCGGCGACCGCGCGGTTGCACGCGGCACTTTCCTCGCGGGCGGTCTGATCGCTGCGACCGTGATTGGGTTTTTGGCGCCCGCGCTGACGCGCGATGGTTTGGGCATTCCCGCAACGACCGTCGCACTCTCGCAGTCGCCTGTTGCGACGATTGCGGTGCTGCTCGGCACATTTGCATTGCTGACCGTGCTCTCCGCCATGGTCGGGCGATCCATCAATGCCGTTGTTGGGCTGTTTGTGCTCGGGTGGGGGCTGATGGTCTTTAGCATGGCGGGCGGCAACGCTTCGGATGCAGTATTCGTGGGCGCATCGCTGCGTGCCATCGGCATCGAGACGCTGCTGTGGGGCGGTGTCACGGCGATTGCTGTTGTGGCGGTGTTCCGCTGGTCCGGGCCGCTGCTTGACATTCCTCCTCGCGAAGCGAAAGGTTCGTTCATTCGTGAGTACTTCGATCTTGAAGCGCTCCGCGGCGGTATCGCGGGAGTACTGCTTCCCGTTGTTGCCTGGTTTGTCGTGCGCACCATGATGAAGGGACAGGCGATCGGCGGCGCGTTTCTCGGAGGAATCGCAGTCGGTCTCTGCTTTCGGCTGTTGGCAAGAGCCGTGCAGCCTGTGGTTGCGTTCATCGCGCCGATTGTGATCACAGGCGCCGCGCAGGTCATGACGGCAAGCGAGCTCAGCGCACAGATTGATGCGCAGTTCGCGAACGGGTCGCTCTCGCCGCTTGCACGCATGATGCCACTCGACATCACCGCTGGCACGCTGATCGGTGTCGCCATCGGCATTGGTTGGGCACGCAGCTTCAAGCGCAGCGATACGATGCCGTCGTGAGTCTCGTCGTCACTGGAACTATCGGGATCGATACTGTGCACACGCCGCGGGATCGCCGTGAAGGCGTCTCTGGTGGTAGTGCTGCCTACTTCGCCGCCGCTGCAAGCCGATTGACGCCCGTGCGCGTCGTCGCCGTGGTGGGAGGCGACTGGCCAGCGGAACACCGCCGCATCTTGAGCGAGATGCCGGGCATCTGCCTCGATGGGCTTGAAACGCGCCCCGCGTCGCGCACCTTCGCATGGGGTGGTCGTTACTTCGATGATGTCAATCGTCGTGAAACGCTCTTCACCGAAGTGGGCGTTCTGCAGGAAGCACCGCCGCGGGTGCCCGATGCCTTCCGTGACAGCACCTTTGTGTTTCTCGGTAACACGCATCCGAGCGTGCAACTCGGGTTCCTCGATCAGTTCCCAAAGAAGCAGTTGGTGGTTGCCGACACGATGGATCTCTGGATTCGCTCGGCACGCGGCGATCTCGATCAGTTGCTGCGCCGCGTCGACGGCGTCATTGTGAACGACAGCGAAGCAGCGGAGTTGACCGGTTTCCGCAACGCCGTCAGCGCGGGCCGACGCATCCTTGAGATGGGGCCGAAGTTCGTCGTTGTGAAGAAGGGCGAGCACGGCGCGATCCTCTTCCATCCCTATGGAACAGCGCTCGTGCCGGCATTCCCGGTCGACGAGTCGCGTGTGGTCGATCCGACCGGTGCGGGGGACAGTTTCGCGGGCGGGTTCATGGCGCATGTTGCGCGCACTGGTTCGAGCGACTTCGCCACACTGCAGTCGGCGATGGGATACGGAACGGTTGTCGCCAGCTTCGCGCTTGAGTCCTTCGGGCTTGAACGGATGCGCTCGCTCCAGACAGCGGAGGTGGAGGCGCGTTTGGAGGAGTTTCAGCGGAGCGTGCGGATCGGCTGATGGCGGCTCGTGTGCCCAACCTGCTTGCGGCTCTGCTGCTGACGGCGTGTTCCGCCGCGCGCCATGCGAGAGCCGACTGGGTTCCGTTTGATGAACTCCCTGGTGCAGCGCAGGGCGCGCGACAATCGGCCGCGTTCTCGAAGCAGCGCCGTCAGGGCTTCCGCGAAGTTCGCTGGGACTTGCCGCAGGGGAAGGCATGGGTGATGAGCGGCGGGAGATGGCGCGTCGCGGACCTGACCACGGGGATCGTCACTGACGCAGCAGACGATGCGCAGCCGCCTGAACGCGCACCGCGAGGCGAGCGAGCATCGCGGCGCGCGATGCCACCAGCGCGCGGGCGGCAGCAGCCGGTGTCCGTCTCGGCGGATGGTTCCATGCGGGCCGAGTCGAAAGGCGGCAATCTGTCCGTGGCCTGCGCCGGCGGCGAAACGCGTGCGGTGACACGCGATGGCGGCGGCGGACTGCGCTACGGCACGGCAAGCTGGGTGTACGGCGAAGAGCTCGATCAGACCACGGGCATGTGGTGGAGTCCCGATGGTTCGCAGCTTGCGTTCTATCGATTCGATGACAGTGAGGTGCCCGAGTACACGCTGTTGTCCGGGTTGACCGGACTGCGCCCGAAGATTGAATCGGAGCGCTTTCCAAAGCCGGGTGATCACAATCCAACCGCCGGTCTGCTGGTCTTGGATGTCACTGCGTTCTGCGCCGATCCAAACGGTGATCCTGCTGCGCACATTCGCTCGATCGATGTCGGCAACGCGGATCAATACATCTACGGCATCGAGTGGTCACCGACCGGTCGTGAACTGCTCTTTCATCGCCTCAATCGGAGGCATGATGTGCTGGAGTGGTGTGCGGCCGATGCGAAGTCGCTGCAGGTGCGGACTGTGGTGCGCGAGACGCAGCCGTGTTGGAATCACCACGACCCGGAGTTTCGATTCCTTGAGGATGGGCGGCGTTTCATTTGGGCTTCCGAAGCGTCCGGCTTCAAGCAATATGAGATGCGTTCACTCGATGATGGACGGGTGACGCCGCTGACTCGCGGCGCATTTCCTGCCGGGCGGATTGTTCAGATCGACGAGAAGGCCGGCAATCTGTTCTACACGGCATTCGCGAGTGAGACGCGGATCAACCCGCAACTGATGCGCGTGGGACTTGATGGCAGTGCGCAGCGGCGCCTCACACCGAACGACCTGCACTACGCGCGTTTCGATGTGTCGCCAGATGGCGCGTGGTTTCTCGCCACGGAGGAAACCCTGACGCGCCCGCCGATTGCGCGGTTGCATGCAGTAGATGGCAGCCGCACGATCGCACTTCAGGAGGAGGCAGGCGATCCGTGGAGCGCCGCGGGAGTTCGTCCGCCTGAACTCCTGACGCTGAAGGCCGCCGATGGAATCACCGATCTCTACGGAATCCTGCACCTGCCGAGCGGGTTCTCGCCGGATCGACCGATCCCGCTTGTTGTGGATGTGTATGGCGGTCCGTACTTCGCAACGGTCTTCAACCGATTCGGTGAACCACGCGACGAGTGCGAACTTGGATTCGCTCTCCTTCAGGTGGACAATCGCGGCACGCCCGGCCGCGGCAAGGCGTTTGAGGATGCGACCTTTCTGAAACTCGGCGGTCCCGATCTCGATGATCAAGCCGCCGCCGCACGGCAGGTGGCGCAGCGGCCGGGGATCGATCCCAAGCGCATTGGAGTCACGGGCATGTCCTACGGCGGCTATCTCGCTGTGCTGGCGCTGGTGCGTCATCCGGAGACCTTTCGCGTCTCTGTCGCGCGCGCCGCCCCGGTGGATTGGCGGCAGTACGACTCGATTTACACGGAGCGATTCATGCGCACCCCAGCCGAGAACCGCCAGGGGTACGACGCAGGCAGCGCTCTTGTGCACGCCGACAAGTTGCGCGGTCGGCTGCTGTTGATTCACGGCATGGAGGATGACAATGTCCATCCATCGAATGCGTGGGCGCTTTCACAGAAGTTGTTTGACCGCAACTTTTCCTTCGACATGCTGCTCTTTCCACGCGCCGGGCATGGTGGTTTCGGCGGTGCAGAGCGATCGGCAACGTGGTCATTCTTCGTCCGCGAGTTGAACGCCGTGCCAGTTGCGCCGCGCAGCGCGGGCGCGAGTGATGGTGGCAGTTCGAGCGGCGGCAAGGATGCCGATGGCGGCGGCGACGAGGGAGATGTTGCGCCATGACACGCGCGCTACCGCCCGATCGCAGTCATGTCGCGACGGAACAGCGCAACGCGCGCAGCGAGGACTTCGATCTTCGAACAACGCTCGAGCAGGTGCAGATCATGGCGGAGGATCACGCCGCGGTCCACCGCAGCGTTCATGACGCAGCACCGGCGATCGCTGCATTTGTCGACGCACTCGTTCCGCGCATGCGCGCCGGCGGTCGGCTCTTTTACTGCGGTGCCGGCACATCGGGGCGGCTTGGTGTGCTCGATGCTGCCGAATGCCCGCCGACATTCTGCAGCGATCCATCGCAGGTCATCGGCATCATTGCCGGCGGTGACGCGGCACTTCGGCGCAGCAGCGAGCGACGCGAGGATGACCCGCAGGGGATTCAAGCGGAACTTGATGCGCACTCATTTGGCAGCGGCGATGCGCTCGTGGCAATTGCGGCGGGGGGCACAACTCCCTACGCCATCGGCGCGATCGATCAGGCGCGTGCGCGCGGTGGCCTGACGGCGTTCATCGTCTGCTCACCGCTCGCGCGAGCGGTTGCGTGTGATTACCTCATCCTGCTCGCAACGGGTGCGGAGGTGCTGACCGGTTCCACGCGGCTGAAGGCTGGTTCGGCCACAAAGCTCGCGCTGAACTGCATCAGCACTGTGGCTTTCACCAGGCTCGGCAAGGTGCATGGAAATCTGATGGTCGATCTTGCCGCAACGAACGACAAGCTTGTTGACCGAGCGATCCGCACGCTGCGGATGATTGACCCGGCGTTGACGCGCGAGGACGCATCGGCACTGCTCGGGGCGGCGGGGGGGCGACTCAAGGTCGCAATACTCATGCATGCGCAGGGGCTTTCGCGCGACGATGCGGTTTCGAGACTCAAGCGAGCGGATGGTGTGCTGCGCGCCGCGCTTGACTTGGGGAAGTAGGCGCGACTGCAAGGGGACACGCGTGAGTCGCGCGTGCGCGGTGTCGTGCGAAGAACGAGCGACACAAAGAGAAGCGCGCCCCTGCAAGTGCAGGGGCGCGCGATTGTCGCTTTCTCAAACAGCCGCTTGGTCGCTGCACGCAGCGCCTCGCGGAGATGTCTTCGAAGGGATCTTCTGAAAGTCAGCCGACGAGAGCGTTGAGCGTCTTGGTCGCGCGGATGCGGACCTTCTTGCTCGCTGGCTTCGCCTTGAACACCTGCGTCTCACCCGTGAATGGGTTCACGCCGGTGCGCTCCTTGGTGGCTGGCTTCTTGACGGTCTTGAACTTTGCGAGACCGAAGAAGGAGAACACACCAGGACCACGGCTCCCGAGATCGGTGCCGATGAGTGTGGTGAGGTTGTCGAAGATCTCCTTCACTGTGCCACGCTTCAGTTCGCTCGCGGTAGCGAGTTCACCGATGACCTGGCTGCGCGAGCGCTGCTTGGTCGTGGTGGTGGGCTTGAAGGTCTTCTTGACGGTCTTCGTCATCTTCGTGGTCTTGGTCGCCGTCTTCTTGGGCGACTTCTTGGTCATCGTTGCCATCTGTGCACTGTCCTTTCTAAGACAATCCTTGTCGAGAAAACTGGTCTCGCTCCCAGCCGCACAAAGTGTGCGACGAGGGGAATGTAGAGCGTGAGGCAACATCGCCGCAAGGCGCGGCGGCCAAAAAATGCATGATTTTCCGATGTTTTAGATCGGTCAGCCGACCGCCTGGGCCATCACTTTGGACGCACCGTCGCGCGTCCGACGGACGCGTAAGTGAATCCAGCCTCTTGCATTTGCGTGCGCCTGAAGAGATTTCGCCCGTCAAAAATGATCGGCCGCGCCAAACGCTTGCGAATCTCAGCAAAGTCGGGAGCGCGAAACTCAGCCCACTCGGTGCAGATGATCAGCGCCTCCGCACCATCGAGGGCGCTGTACATGTCCTCCGCGCGGCTGACGGCAGGCATCTCGTGCGCAAGGTGCTCAAGAGCTACCGGGTCGTATGCCCGCACCTTGGCCCCGGCCTTGATGGCCCGTTCCATCAAGGTCAGGCTCGGTGCCTCACGGATGTCATCGGTCTTCGGCTTGAACGCAACCCCCCAGAATGCCAAGGACTTACCGCTGAGGTTCGCCCCAAGTTCCTGCTCCACTTTGGACCAGAAGTGCGCCCGCTGATCCTGGTTCACCTCATGAACGGCGGCGTTCAATTTGCAGGGGAAACCCAGCTCGCGGCCCATCGACACGACGGCCTGAGTGTCCTTTGGAAAACAGTTGTGAACTACCACGCCGCCGCAGGTGACGAAGGTGTGTGCGCCCGGAATCTCGACAGAAAACACAGGTTCGGAAAGGTCGATTTGGCGGACAGAAACCACCGCGGTCGAGCCGAAACCCACAAAATTCGCCGAAACAGAGCCAATTTGAGCGGTCGAGAGTGTCTCTGGTGCTGCAAGCAGGGCTGTTCCCCCAGAACGGCTGTCTGCCCGATCGCCATTCCAAGCGGCGGATTGAGGG
>Ga0233425_10008566_pt1 | contig 13506 bp, 9 predicted proteins | sample Watercolumn_Towu_2_FD_181712 | JGI IMG/M metagenome (GOLD analysis project Ga0233425, IMG submission 181712) | Freshwater microbial communities from Lake Towuti, South Sulawesi, Indonesia - Watercolumn_Towuti2014_140_MG | ecosystem: Environmental > Aquatic > Freshwater > Lake | place: Indonesia...
GAAGTTCGGCGGGTAGGGTAAAATCCTCTCGGTAGGTCATGGTGTCTCTCCTTTTGGTGTGGTAACCGTGAGGATAACACTTGACCTACCATTCCGTTAGAAATTACAGAAAATAGTTTACACTACTGGGCGGCTTCGCCGCCCGCACACCCCCTCTCTCCCCAAGTTATTGAGATGATACGAGTATTTTTATTCTTCGGTATAATCATGAAAATTTCTTCAGAAATTGTCGCATACAACTATGGATAGAATTTACCTCGATTACGCTGCTACCACTCCTGTTGATCAGCGCGTCCAGGACGCAATGCGGCCTTATTTCTCCGAAACCTTCGGCAACCCCTCTTCTGTCCACCGCTACGGACAGCAAGCCGAAGCCGCAGTGGATGCCGCTCGCGAGACTGTCGCCGGTGTGTTGCACTGCCGCCCGGACGAAGTGATTTTCACCTCCTGCGGCTCGGAATCGGACAACCTCGCCCTGCGCGGCGCTGCGCTCGCCATGCGTGAGAAGACCGGCGCGAATTGGATCTTGACCAGCCGCGCCGAGCATCACGCCGTCAGTAAGACCGCCGAGCAGCTCGAAAAGCATTATGGTTTCCATGTCGAGTGGCTCGACGTGGATGAGTTTGGCATGGTGCAGCCCGAAACCGTCGCGCGGGCGATCTGCGGCGAGACCGCTCTCGTCTCGGTGATGTACGCCAACAACGAGATCGGCACGGTCAACCCCATCCGTGAGATCGCCGCCCTCTGCCGCACACACGGCGTCCCATTCCACACCGACGCGGTGCAAGCCGCGGCTTATCTTCCTGTGGAAGTCCAATCTCTCGGCGTGGACTTGCTTTCGCTCGGCGCGCACAAATTCTACGGACCGAAAGGGGTCGGCGCCCTCTATGTTCGCAAGGGGACGCCGCTCATCCCGACCCAGACCGGTGGTGGACAGGAATTCGGCTTGCGTGCCGGCACGCACAATGTGCCTTACATTGTCGGCTTTGCCAAGGCGTTGCGCTTGACCTCAGAAGAACGCGACCAGTGCACAGCTCACGTCCGGCCGCTGCGTGACCGCGTCATTGGCGAGGTTCTCGAAATAATTCCCGCATCACGAATTACAGGACACTTGAACGGGCGTCTCCCCAATCACGCCTCTTTCGCCTTCGAAGGCGTGGACGGCAACCTGCTGCTGACCCTGCTGGACGCAGCCGGATTTGCCTGTTCCTCCGGCTCGGCCTGCAAGACTGGCAATCCCGAGCCTTCGGAAGTGCTGACCAGCCTCGGCCTGTCGCGTCCGTGGGCGCTGGGTTCGCTGCGCGTCACGTTGGGTGTGGATACCACTCCTGCGCATGTCGACGCTTTCTTGCAGGCTTTGCCGCCTTTGGTGGAAAAGGCAAGGATATTAACCGGAGATAAACAGTAATGTCCAAAGTCGTTATCGCCATGTCTGGTGGAGTGGACTCCTCCGTCGCCGCCGCCCTGCTCAAGCAGCAGGGTCACCAGGTCATCGGCATGATGCTGCGGCTGTGGTCCGAGCCGGGGCGGGAAGACGCCAACCGCTGCTGCGCGCCGGACGCCATATTTCAGGCGCGCCGCGTGGCGGCCATTCTCGACATTCCTTTCTACGTGGTCGACGCCAAGGACATCTTCCGCTCGAAGGTGGTGCAAGTTTTCCTGGACGGTTATGCCCAAGGTGTAACGCCCAACCCTTGCCTGGTCTGCAACCGCAAGATCCGCTGGGGCTTCCTGCTCGATCATGCCCTCGCCCTCGGCACGGACTTCCTGGCAACGGGACATTATGTAAGACTGAAGCATGAAGGCGGAGCGCTGAAAATCTTGCGCGCCGTGGATGAGACGAAAGATCAATCCTACGTCCTGCACCGGTTGACCCAGGCGCAATTGGCAAAGTCGCTTTTCCCGATTGGCGATTATCCCAAAGCCGAGGTGCGCAGCCTCGCGCAATCTTTCCATCTCCCTACCGCCTCCCGCCGCGACAGCCAGGATTTGTGCTTCCTGGCTGGTGAAGACTACCGCCAGTTTCTGCGCCGCAACACGCCGGAGATAGGAAAGCCTGGCCCGATCATCTCGCGTGACGGTCAGGAGCTGGGACGCCACGCGGGACTGGCTTTCTACACCATCGGCCAGCGCAAGGGATTGGGCCTTCCCTCCACAGTTCCGCTCTACGTGCTCGCTAAAGACGTGGCGACGAATACGCTCATCGTCGGTATTGAAGCGGAATTGGGTTGCTCCATGCTGGTCGCCAGCGATATAAATTGGATTGCGGGGAAGCCGCCTGCACTGAGTTTCCGCGCCCTTGTCAAGGTGCGTTATACTGCCCGTGAAGTCCCCGCCGAGGTGCGGCTGGGGGAGGGGGGACGGCAGGCTGAAGTCCACTTTGACGTGCCCCAGCGCGGTGTCACCCCTGGCCAAGCTGCGGTATTCTACGCTGGGGAGGAGCTTCTCGGAGGTGGAACTATTGCCTAACCTCAGTGTCCATCCTGTTCTTATTCGTTTATTCGCTTATCATTCGTTGTCCGCTTATTCGTTCACCATTGGTTGTCCACTGTATATCGCCTACCATTATTCGTTTATTCGTTCCCCATTCGTTGTCAACTGCGCATAGCCTATTATCCACTTCAATCTCCCATATCCCACATCACTCATCAAGCCTCACTCATCACTCCTCACACATTACTCCTCACTCATCACTTCTCACCCATTACTCCTCACTTCTCACTCATCACCTCTCCCCCCCAAGGACACCCCCATGACCCTCCCCTCCCTCTTCCTCGGCATTGTTCTCTCCAGCCTCTACGGCGTGGTCTTCCACCTATGGAAAGGCGGCAGCCTCAAAAAGCTGTTCCTCTTCCTCATCCTCGCCTGGGTGGGATTTTGGGCCGGCCACCTGCTCTCTGCCAGCCTGGGTTGGCCCTTCCTCACCATCGGCCCGCTCAACGCAGGGTTCGCCACCCTTGGCAGTTTCCTCGTCCTCTTCTTGGGAAATTGGCTGAGCCAGGTGGAAGTCCAGCAGAAATAAAAAATCCCTCCCAAGAGTTGGGAGGGATTCCAGGTTCATGGTCAGGGATTTACAATGCTTTGACGTCGGCCGCTTGCAGACCCTTGGGGCCTTGCTCGATGCGGAATTCCACCGACTGGCCTTCTTGCAGGGTCTTGAAGCCTTCTCCTGTAATGGCGGAAAAATGGACGAAAACATCCGGGCCGCCTTCGCGGGCGATGAAGCCGTAGCCCTTCGAATTGCTGAACCATTTGACCGTTCCGGTCACACGCTCGTTCATGTACTTCTTCTCCTTACTAAGAGTGAAAAAAAGATGGATTGAGGTGGAAGCATCCAGTGCGGCCGAGGTGTCTTGCGGCGTGGAGATATAAAAAAAGCGCCAGCCTGAACGTGGTACTTTGTTCCGGCCGGCTCCCTGACGATCCAGCACGAACACTTTCCACAAGCAATTCGAGTTTATCAGGCAGGCTGAAATTCGTCAAGGTTTTAAGCTTGCGTTAATCTTTTCTACCTCTTGATGACCGCCTCCCGTTCCGGGCCGACGCCGATCAATGTGACGGGAACACCAGCGACATCCTCGATCAGCTTAATGTAATTTTGCGCTTGCACGGGCAGGTCGCTAAACTCACGTGCCTTGCGGATATCCTCCTGCCAGCCTTTCACTGTCTTATATTTCAATGCAACTTTGGACAAGCCGTAAGCATCCACGTCCGCGTAGCGTACTGGTTTGCCGTTCATCTCGTAACCTACGCACACCTGGATTTCATCGAGTCCGCTCAGCACGTCCAGTTTGGTCAGGCACAACTCGCTCACGCCGCTGAGCTGCACGGCGGTCCGCACAACCTCCAGGTCGAGCCACCCGGCGCGGCGGATCCGTCCCGTTGTGGCAGCCACTTCGCTAAATCTTTTATACACTTCGCTCTGGGGATCGAGAATTTCTGTTGGTAGCGGCCCCCCGCCGACGCGCGTGGTGTATGCCTTGACCACCGCGACCACGTTGGTAATGTACTTTGGCGGGATGCCTAGCCCGGCCGAAGCGGCGGAGGGGATCGTCGTCGAGGCGGTCACGAAAGGGTACGTTCCCCAGTCCGTATCCAGGAACGAGCCCATCGCCTGTTCGAGCAGGAAGTTCTTGTTCTTTTCGATGCCCTCCTGCACGATGTGAAACAACTCGCGCAGATACGGCTTGATCTGTTCGTAATAGCCGCGATACTCGGTGCGGATTTTTTCATAATCCAGCGCTTGGCCACCCAATGCCACGATGATCTTGTTCTTCAACGCCATCTGCACCTGCAAGCGCCTCTCGAAGGCCTCGCTGGTGAAGTCAGTCCAGCGGATCCCGTTGTAGCTGACCTTATCTGCATACACCGGCCCAATCCCGCGCCTTGTCGTCCCGGTTGCGCCTGCGCCTTTGGCTTCCTCATAGAGTCCATCCAGGATTTTGTGATAAGGCATGATGATATGGCAACGCGGCGATACCCACAACCGGCCATTCACCCCGACCCCGGCCTTGTTCAATGTTTCGATCTCATCGATCAGCACTTGGGGGTCCATCACCACGCCGCCGCCGATCAGGCCTGTGGTATTCTGTGCGAAGATTCCGGATGGTATGAGATGGATCTTGAAAGTCCCGAATTCATTGATGACCGTATGCCCGGCGTTGTTTCCGCCGTTGAAGCGCGCCACGTAATCCATTTTGCTCGCAAGGTAATCCACCGCCTTGCCTTTGCCCTCGTCGCCCCATTGCGCACCGATCACTGCTGTAACTGCCATAATGCCTCCTTGTAGAACAAATCTTTAGATTTGCTCTACATCGCTTCGCACGCAAGCACATCGTCCGTGATTTGGATCGCCAGACCAAGATAGGTTTCTGGTGTGAGACTCATCAGTCGCGTGCGCGTTTCTTCATCAATATCCAACGCTTCCACCCATGCCTTGTAGCCTGCTTCTGTTTCGACGCGGCCGCGTGTCAGCGACTTCAATGCTTCATAAGCCTCGTTGCGACCTGCCGCGCGTAATATGGTTTGCGCGCCTTCGCTGATCACTTCCCAATGCAAGTGCAGCTCGGTTTTGATCTTCTCTTCGTCCGCCTCCACGCGGCTCATGCCGCGCGTGATGTTTTTCCATGCCAGCAGGGTATGACCCAGCGCGACGCCAAACGTCCTTCGCACGGTCGAGTCGCTTAGATCCCTTTGTAGTCTCGAAACCGCCAGCTTCTGGCTGTAATGGCTGAAGAAAATATTGGCAATTCCGAGATTGCCCTCGGCATTCTCGAAGTCGATCGGGTTGACCTTTTGTGGCATGGTGGACGAGCCTACTTCTCCCTCCACCATAGCCTGTTTCAAATACCCATCACTGATGTAGCGCCATATATCCTGCGCGTAGCCGAGCAAGATGGCATTGGTCATTTGGATGGAATTGATATATCCAAGCCAATTATCATAAGGCAGGATCTGTGTCGTGACCAGGTTCGGCTTCAGGCCGAGGCTTTCGATGAAGTCCTGGCTGAACGCGCGCCAATCGATTTGCGGGACCGCGGCTTGCAGGGCATTGAAGTTTCCCACTGCGCCGGTCAATTTTGCTTCGAAGCGATGATTTGCAATGGAAGCTCGGCATGTTTGCAGCCGCCTCAGGTAGACTGCAATTTCCTTGCCCAAGGTTGTCGGCACTGCCGGCTGCCCGTGAGTCCGCCCCAGCATGGGCAGGGCGCGGGTTTTCCTGACGAAGTCGCGCAGCGAGGCGATCAGGGCTTCGAGGGCGGGGAGCAGGATTTTATCGCGCGCTTCTTTCAACGCCAGCGCCTGTGCAATGTTGTTCACATCTTCGGATGTCAAGCCGAAGTGGATCCATGGGTGGATTTCGGTGGGGAGTTTTTCGCGTAAATAGTATTCGATCGCCTTGACATCATGCCGTGTGGTCTTTTCACATTCCAGGATTTTCAGCGCATCCTCGTCAGTGAAAGGAAGGGAGGAAACGGTAAATGGGCGCGCCAGACCTGTTTTGGATAGAGCGAATAAATACCCCAGCTCGACGCGCACCCGGTCGCGCAGGTAAGCAAATTCAGAGAAATAATCTTGCAGCGGTTCGAGCAAGCCTGCGTAGCGGCCATCCAGCGGAGAAAGGGCATGGAGTGTCATCTCTAGCATTATAATTCGGGCGTTGGTTTTCAAGAGGAGTGAATATGAAGATATTGCCGGATACTGGCTTGACCTATGACGATGTGCTGCTCGTTCCGCAGTACTCCACGGTGGAATCGCGGCGACTCCTGTCAACACATTCGTGGTTGACGAAGAAAATTGGCCTGCAGATCCCCATCGTCTCTGCGAACATGGATGTTGTCACCGAAAGCGAGATGGCGATCACGATGGCGCGTGAAGGCGGCATCGGGATGATCCATCGGTTTATGACGATCGCCGAGCAAGCGCGCCAGATCGAACGCGTCAAGAAGGCGGAGTCGTTTGTGGTGGACAAACCTTTCACGATGACCGCGGCCAATACGGTCGGCGACCTCAAGCGTGTGGTAAACGAGACCGGCACCGGCGGTATTCTGATTCTCGATAGCGAGCAGAAATTGATCGGCATTGTCACCACACGCGACCTGTTGTTCGAAGATGATGACAATAAGCCGGTCGCCAGCGTGATGACGAAGCCTGTCCATAGCGCCCCGCCAAACACTTCCTTGAAAGAAGCAGAACGATTACTGCATACCTATCGCGTCGAGAAGCTGCCGTTGGTGTATGAGGATGGCAGAGTGGCGGGACTCGTAACCTTGAAGGATATCATGAAGATCACGCAGTATCCGAAAGCGACCAAGGATGCCAGGGGGCGGCTTGCCGTTGGCGCGGCGGTGGGTGTGCGCGATAAAGAGATGCGCCGCGTCGAGGCTGCGCTTGCCGCGGGCGCGGACTGCATCGTTGTGGATATTGCCCACGGCGATTCCTCCCTTGAGCTGGAGATGATAAAGCATATCCGCCAGCGCTTTCCCGACGCGCAGATCATCGGTGGGAATGTCGCCACCGCGCATGGGACGAAGCGCCTCATCGAAGCCGGCGCGGATGCGGTTAAGGTTGGTGTTGGCCCTGGCTCCATTTGCATCACGCGCCTTGTTGCCGGATCCGGCGTGCCGCAGCTTTCCGCCATCATCGAGTGTTCAGAAGCCGCGCGTCCTTACGGTGTGCCGGTTATCGCCGATGGCGGCATTCGCCAACCCGGCGATCTGGCCAAGGCGATTGCTGCTGGCGCGCAAACCGCAATGGTCGGCAGTCTGCTCGCAGGTACGGACGAAAGCCCCGGCTTGGTGACGACCCGTAAAGGGCATCGTTACAAGGCTTCGCGCGGCATGGCTTCGCTGGAGGCGACCATGGCCCGCAATGCACGCGAGGGCAATGACCTGACCCGTGAAGAGATCGAAGATTACGTTGCCGAAGGGGTCGAGGCGTCAGTGCCCTATCGTGGCAAGGCGCGTGAAATGTTGACCCAGCTTGTCGGCGGCCTGCAATCCGGCATGAGCTACAGCGGCGCACATTCCATCGAGGAGTTCCAGGCTAAAGCTCTCTTTGTTCGCATGACCGGCGCGGGCGTCAGAGAGTCCGGCGCGCACGATGTGGAAGTTATCGGATAGTTTTCGTTTACGACCTCCACCCCCAACCAAAGCAGGAGCTATCCAAGAAGTCATGCTGAGCGTAGCGAAGCATCTCCTCCACGCGCTAATTGTCCTTCACTCCACGGTTACGCTCTTTGCCAAATTCCTTGGTTGGTCCACGTCCAATCCCCGGATGGCAGCAATGTGATAGGCCAACATCTGCAGCGGGATGACATTGATCGCCGGGCTGAGCATCCACGGCGATTCGGGCACCCAGAGCACGTGGTCGGCCATGCCGCGCACCAACTCGTCGCCTTCGGTAGCCAGGGCGATGACCATGCCGCCGCGTGCCTTGGCTTGCTGCACCTGGCTGATCATCTTCTCGTGCCAAGGGTCTTTAGGCGCCAGGCAGACGACCGGCATGTTCTTGTCGATCAATGCGATCGGCCCGTGCTTCATCTCGCCTGCCGGATAGCCCTCGGCGTGGATGTACGAGATTTCCTTGAGCTTTAGCGCCCCCTCGTAAGCGATCGGCATGTTGATGCCGCGCCCGAGATACAGGCAATCGCGGATGTCCTTCAAGGCAAAGGCGATCTTCTCCACCTCCGCCTCAGTGTTCAGGGCGCGGCTGGCCAGGTTGGGGATCAGGCGCAGGTCTGCCACGAGCGCACGGCGGGTTTCTTCGTCCAGCGTGCCGCGCAGGTCAGCCAGCAGCACGGCGAGCATGTACAGGTCCACCAGCGGCGCGGTGAAAGCCTTGGTGGAAGCCACGCCGATCTCCGGCCCGCTCTGCATGGAGATGTAGCCATCCGCAATGCGCATGGCCTGTGAGCCGATCGCGTTGACGATGCTCCACAACACCGCGCCCTTCTTGCGCCCCTCTTCCATTGCCGCCAGCGTGTCTGCCGTCTCGCCCGATTGGCTGATCGCCAGCACTGCCGTCGTCTCATCAATGATCGGGTCGCTGTAGCGGAACTCCGAGCCGATTTCCACGGCGCAGGGGATGCGCGCGATCTTCTCGATCAATATCTTGCCGACCATGCCGGCGTAGGCCGCTGTGCCGCAGGCGATCAGGTAGAGCCTCTTGATCCTGCGCGCCAGGTGGAGCGTGATGTTGAGTTCCGGCAGGCGGATGCTGCCGGCCTTGAAATCCACGCGTCCGGCCAGCGTATCCGTCAGCGAGCGTACCTGCTCGTGGATCTCCTTCTGCATGAAGTGACGGAATTCTCCCTTTTCTGCGGAGACGGCGTCCCACGAAACGGTGTGGACCTGGGGTTTGAGCGCCGCGCCATCCAGCGTTTCCACCCACACGCCATCGCCTCGCACCACCGCCATCTGGCGCGATTCGAGGAAGATGACGCGCCGCGTGTGTTCGAGGATCGCCGGGATGTCGGATGCAATGAAGTTCTCGCCCTCGCCCAAGCCCAGCACCACACCCCCGGCGTTGCCGATGCGAGCGCAGACCATCTTGTCCGGCTCGTCGGCCGACATCAGCACAATGCCGTGCGCGCCCTGGATCTGCTGGAAGGTCTTGCGGGCAGCCTCGGTCAGATCGTCCCCCGCCGCGATGTGATGCTCGACCAGGTGGACGATGATCTCGGTGTCCGTGTCCGAGTTGAATTTCACGCCCTCGGCGCTTAGCTCGTCGCGCAGCTCGAGGAAGTTCTCGACGATGCCGTTATGGACGACGACCACGCGCTGGGTGCTGCCCATGTGCGGATGGGCGTTGCGTGCATTCGGCGCCCCGTGCGTCGCCCAGCGGGTGTGACCCACGCCCGGCGACCCGCTGAGCGGCGTCTCCTGCACCAACTCGGTCAGTCGCGAGAGCTTGCCGGCGTCACGCCGCACCTCGATTTCCCCTTTTTGCAGCACGGCCAGGCCGGCTGAGTCGTAGCCGCGATATTCCAGCCTTTTCAGGCCGTTCAAGATGATCGGCGTCGCATCCCGCGCGCCGATGTATCCAACGATTCCACACATGGGATCCTCCAGGTAGAGAGTGGAGAGCAAAGAGAAGAGATTAGAGAATGGTTGTTAGAGAATAGTAGGTGGAGATTAACCACTGTTCTCTACTTTCTACTCACTACTCTCTCTTCTCTGTTCTCTTGATTGCCATTTCCTGCATTTTTTTCTCATCAGTTGTCCGCGAGCGTTGTTTGCAGGATTTCGTTCTGGAGGGAAAGGTGTCGGGGATATGGCCTCCCCGGAGGGCTTCCGCTGATCGTTCGATTTTCTCCCGGCGAACTGCGCCGGGATTAGCTCCGCCTCGCGGCAGAGAACCCTCATCCTCGTCAACTCTTAAGTCTAACAAGTCTAACAAGTCTGATAGGTCTGACAAGTCTTCAAGTCTTCAAGTCTTCAAGTCGTCAACCTCACGACTTGTGGGACATAACGACTTGTGAGACGTAGCGACTTATAAGACGTAGCGACTTGTAAGACTTAAAAGTCCATGCGCTATCTTTCCCTGGCTTGTAAAATGTTCCGTTTCACTTCCGAGGTTTCCATATTGGACTGAAATTATACCCGAAAAGGGATGGCAGTTCTGGCGCTTGTCGTAGGTCGGATTGCCAACACCGCACCTGCGGTCCGGTGCAGGTGTCCGACCTACATTTGGCGGTGCATCACGGCAACTCCAAAAGAACCAAGTTTGCTTATGGATTGGTCGTAAAGCTCCAGATTTCAGACCAGGCTGAGGGGCCATTCGTTCCGGTGCTTTGGACCCGCCAGTAGTATACAGTATTGCCGGATAGGTTATTCGTCAGCGTGTAGGTTGAAAGTGCAGCCGGGAAACTGCCAAAAAGGGACGTGAATGTGCTGTTCTTCGAAACCTGGATCAGGTAGCCAGTAGCTCCGGTCACGTCGTTCCAATCGAAAGCCGCGAGCTTTGGAACTTGGGTTGCACCAGTGGCTGGCGAAACCAGTGCCGGTGGCAGCAGGGCGGTACGGAAGGAAAACACGGATGACCAGATGCTGACTTGTCCGATAGTGTTATAGGCGCGCACACGCCAGTAATATGCGGCATTCGCAGGAAGATCAGTTTCCAGCGTGAATTCCGAGATTAGAATATCGGCGCGATCAAGGAACGGGGCAGTAAAGGTGTTGGTGGTTGCCACCTGGAGTTGGTATCGCGAGGCGGCGGGTGATGAGTCTGCCCAATCCAGGCGAGGGGTGTAATCAGTAAGTAGCGAACCGCTGACTGGGGAGAGTAATTTGGGTACTCCGGGCAGTTTTGGCGTAGGCGTCATTGAAGGAGTGAAAGTTTTCGACGGTGTCGGGGTGACAGTGGCTGTTTTTGTCGGTGTCGGTGTTCTGGTGGCTGTTTTGGTTGGTGTGACGGAGGCTGTTTTGGTCAGTGTCGGAGTGTTGGTGGCGGTCTTGGTCGGCGTCATTGTCTTGGTTGGGGTGATGGTGAACGTGTTGGACGGCGTCGGTGTATAGGTGGCGGTCTTGGTCGGCGTCGTTGTCTTGGTGGGTGTTCGGGTGAACGTGTTGGTCGGCGTCGACGTGACGGTGGCTGTTTTTGATGGCGTCGGTGTGTAGGTGGTTGTTTTGGTCGCCGTCTGTGTCTTGGTGGGTGTTCGGGTTAATGTGTTGGACGGCGTCGGTGTGACGGTGGCTGTTTTTGATGGCGTCGGTGTGTAGGTGGCTGTTTTGGTCGCCGTCTGTGTCTTGGTTGGGGTGATGGTGAACGTGTTGGACGGTGTCGGTGTATAGGTGGCGGTCTTGGTCGGCGTCGTTGTCTTGGTGGGTGTTCGGGTGAACGTGTTGGTCGGCGTCGACGTGACAGTGGCTGTCCTTGATGGCGTCGGTGTGTAGGTGGTTGTTTTGGTCGCCGTCTGTGTCTTGGTGGGTGTTCGGGTGAATGTGTTGGACGGCGTCGGCGTGTAGGTGGCTGTTTTGGTCGCCGTCTGTGTTTTGGTGGGTGTTCGGGTGAATGTGCTGGTCGGCGTCGGTGTGCTGGCAGCCGTTTTGGTCACTGTGGGCGCGCTGGTAAATGTGCTGGTCGGCGTCGGTGTGAAGGTGGCTGTTTGGGTCGGAGTCTTTGTCTTGTTGGGTGTGCTGGAGGCTGTATTGGTCGGCGTCGCTGTCTTGGTGGGCGTGCTGGTGAATGTGTTGGTCGGTGTCGGTGTGCTGGCAGCCGTTTTGGTCAGTGTGGGCGTGCTGGAGGCTGTCTTGGTTGGCGTCGTCGTCTTGGTGGGCGTGCTGGTGAATGTGTTGGTCGGTGTCGGTGTGCTGGCAGCCGTCTTGGTCAGAGTGGGCGTGCTGGAGGCTGTATTGGTCGCCGTCACCGTCTTGGTGGGCGTGCTGGTGAATGTGTTGGTCGGTGTTTGTGTGCTGGCAGCCGTTTTGGTCAGTGTGGGTGTGCTGGAGGCTGTATTGGTCGCCGTCATTGTCTTGGTGGGCGTGCTGGTGAATGTGTTGGTCGGTGTCGGTGTGTTGGCAGCCGTTTTGGTCAGTGTGGGCGTGCTGGAGGCTGTATTGGTCGGCGTCGCCGTCTTGGTGGGCGTGCTGGTGAATGTGTTCGATGGTGTCGGTGTGTAGGTGGCTGTATTGGTCTGCGTCGCCGTCTTGGTGGGTGTGCTGGTGAATGTGTTTGTCGGCGTCGGTGTGTAGGTGGCTGTATTGGTCGGTGTGCTGGTGGCTGTCTTGGTCAGCGTTGGGGTATTGCTGGGAGTCGCCGTCGGCCCCGCGGATTGCAGATTGACGATGCTGACGGATTGCATTGCCATGCCTGCATAGCTGCCGCCCCAGGTCATGGAAAAGGTGCTGTAGTCCCAAGTGTCATGCAGATAGACCGTGTTCGCAGTCTCATCATAACCCACGCCGGCGATCGTATGTCCTGCCAGGTTGATCATCACCGGCCGTCCGGCGTTGATTTCCGCCTTGTACTGGGCAAAGGAGAAGCCTCCGCTGACGATATTGTCAGTTTTTTGGCTGTAGCAATCGGTTACGTTATAGCCTCTTGCCTCATAGAAGAGCTTTCTACCGTATGTCCCATCCTCCGATTGAATCCCATATCCCTCCATTGCAGCGCAAGTCAATGGAGCGGAGGAAATTAAAGTGTAAAAAGATGTCGAACCGTCATCATTGCCATAGGCGGATTGACTGGTCTTCATGTAATCCCCGATCGCATCCCCCCAGTCGTGCTGTGTCCAGCCTTTGGTGAGATAAGGATCTTGAACGCCTCCCATGTAGCTCACCCAATAATCGTCAATGGAGCCCTTTGTAATTCTGCCATCCACTCCCTGGCGGGAGGCAGCCAGCGGCAGGCTGGGATAAGTGCTATAACCATCCGACCAAGAAGGCCAGGAACTGTTATCCATTGGCATCACCCCGCCGTTGGTCGGTCCGCTGTAGATGTTCGCATACCCGTTCCGGTCATAGTAAGCCGCGATCATCGCCCCGGAAACAGCCGAACAGCCATAGACCCAGTCGTATGCCGGGACGGGTAACAGAACGATCCCTGCCGCTTGGATCGGTTCGGGCTGAGTCACCGCAACATTGGCAAGCGCGCGCTCGAAACCGGGCGGAGGCTTTGGCGGGCCATGGATGATGATTTCATCCAAGCCTACACCTTGCTCAAGTAAAATCGTCTTGGAGGTGATATGCGCGTTGTGGGTAGTCGGCGTCGCTAACTCCTGGGCTTGGGCCGCCCTCGATCCACGCATCCCAAAATGCAATAATAGAAACATACCTGCCAGCGCCGCCGCGCCCAGGGCTTTATTCCAGCGGTATTGTTTATTGACCGTCAAATCTACCTCTCATATTTTCTCTCGCGGGGTTGGCGCGGAATTATACTTGTAGGACTTACGCAAGACACATTTGAACGGTTGGTGATTTGAGTTGTTGGCGCAAATAATCATCCATCAGGTCATGTTTTACTTGGTAAATAGTTCTTCCAGTTTCAACGGCTACTTGTTTAAGG
>Ga0233425_10008567_pt1 | contig 13503 bp, 11 predicted proteins | sample Watercolumn_Towu_2_FD_181712 | JGI IMG/M metagenome (GOLD analysis project Ga0233425, IMG submission 181712) | Freshwater microbial communities from Lake Towuti, South Sulawesi, Indonesia - Watercolumn_Towuti2014_140_MG | ecosystem: Environmental > Aquatic > Freshwater > Lake | place...
TAGGAAATACATCAGGCCGAGCGCGAAGTTCAGGTGGCGGGCGATGATCTTCTCGCGCGCGGGCCAGTCGGCTTCGGGGTAGTCGTGATTCTCGCCCGGCAGGATGGGCGAGTTCATGTGCGACTTTTTGTTGGGGCCGGCGTTGGTCGCGATGGACTTGCGGTTGTAGTTGACGTATTCCTCACGGTTGTAACCGGGCGGCGGCGCGGTGAGCAGGATGCGGTTGGCCGGGTCTTTCGTGACGCAGAAACGGTAGTTGTAGGCCTGCACCGCACGGTCGGCCGTGAACGGGCTGGTTGGGTCAATCGTGCCCTGATGCGAGCCGTAGGGCCGAATGTTCAGCCGGCCCTCCACGGCGTCGCGTGGCGCGGAGCCGCCGACGATGTTGCAGAAAACCTTCCCTGCGTGCGGCTCGTTGTATTCCTCGCGCGCCTCGCGGCCGCAGCGATACGGCACCTTCGCCAGCGCGAACAGATCGCCTTCGTAGGTCGCGTCGGCGAACATCGCGCCGCGCACGCGGATTTCCTTCGTGCCGCCGTATTCGCGCAGCGTCACGCTCCGCAGCATCGCGCCGTCGCGCTCGACCGCCGTCACATAGTGCCCCAGCAGCAGCGCGATCTTTTTCTCCCCCGCGACGAGCCGGTTGAACTCGCGCTCAGCGACGTGCGCCTCGGCCCAACTGATCGGGTAGTGCTCGTGCGTGCAGCGAACGGTCTGGTGCTCGTGCGAGTTCTCGCCGTAGGTGGCAATGTAGTGCCGCTCGATGTTCCGTAGCAGTTCGGTGAACAACGGCGCGCGATGGCCGCCGTAAAGCGCGTCCCACTGCATCAGCCCGTTACTCATCATGCCGCCGATATGGCGATTGTGCTGCACGAGCAACACGGTGCAGCCCTCGCGCGCCGCGCGCACGGCGCACGCAACGCCGCTCGCCGTGCCGCCGACCACGACGAGGTCGTAGCTCTTGCCGTCCACGTCCTGCGGTTTCGCGTCTTTGGCAAGGTGGACGGGTTCGGCGGGCAACGGCTTTGGCGGCGACGGCTTGGTCCCCTTCGGCGCGAGCGGTGAAACGGCGACAGCCGCGGCCTGTTTGTTGCGCGGTTCGACGGCGGATTCTTTTCGCGCCGCACCAAAACCCGCGTCGTGTTCGCCGACCCGCTCGGCTTTGGCGATCTTGATCGGCACGAACTGCACCGCGTCCACGACCACGAAGCCATCAGCGTCCGCATTTGAGATGGTCACGGAGCCGCTTTTGCCTGCCGCGAACTTAAACACTCCCAACGGGCGCGGCACGCCGTTGACGAGGACATCCTCGCGTTGATTGACGACGACGGTCTTCTCGCCATCGGCGCTCGCGATGGTCACTGGCACTTTCGTCGCGCGGTTGTGGGTCGCGACGTAGATGAGCCGCACTTCGTATTCGCCCGCTTCCTTGATGTCGGGCGCGAATCGCGCCGCCTTCTTTCCCTGTTCGCGGTTGTTGTCGTGGCGGTAACCCTTGCCGACGAGCGCGGGCTGCTTGGCGCTCTCAACCCAATCGCCGACAAACTTCCCTGCGTCGTCGTCCAGCACGATGCCGGCCGGACGTAGCGCAGACACTCCTGTCTGTGCTGTTGCAGCGTCGGGGACAGACAAGAGTGTCTGTCCTACGGCCGCCATCTTGTCCGTCTCTTCGAGCTTGAAACGCGTGCTGACGACCGACTGTTTCTCCGGGCCGGGGCGGTATTTGATGTAGGTGGTCGCGACGAGCGTGCCGTCGGGCAACAACTCCAGTCCCGGATAGCCGCAATCGCCGCCCGCGTAGCTGTGCAGGAGCTTGATGCGATACTGGCCGTCGCGCCCGCTGAGGATGTCCTCGTAGCGGCCGACCCACGCGACGAAGTGGTTTCGCGTCGCGCTCGTCTTGCCGGTGTCGCGGAAACAAACCACCAGCCGTCCGTCCGGCGCATAGCGGGCCATGTGACGGTCGCCGTGCAGGCCGGCGGGCAACGGTTTCGTCTTCGACCACGTGCGGCCCTCGTCGCCGCTCGTCATGTAGAGCGCGATCCGCTCCTTGTTCTCGCGCAACAGGCAGAGCAGTTGTTTGCCGTCGGGCGAGCGCACCAGCGCCGGCTCGCAGGGTTTGAGTTCGCCGAGGTCGAGCACGATGCGCCAATCGCTCCACGTCAGGCCGCCGTCGGTGGAGAAACTCTGCGCGATGATGTTGGAGCGTTTGTCCTTTGTCTCACCGGGACGGCGGATGTTGGTCATGCCGAGCAGGCACTTGCCGCCGTCAATCGGCGTGATGGCGCAGAACGGCATGACACATTCGAGATTCACGCTGCGCATCGGCGTCCACGTCTTGCCGTCGTCCTTCGAACAGGACATCTGCATCGTGCCGTTGTCCGGCTGGCGCGTGCCGCCCGGCCCCTGGCCCGCGAAAACGAACAGGCGCGTCCTGCCCTGTGGATCGGTGAGGCGATGGAGTGTTGGGCAGTTGCGCACTGTCTTCCAGTTTTCCGGCACGGGCAACAACTCGCCCCACGTCTTGCCGCCGTCGTCGCTGCGTTTCATCGGCCCGCACGGCCCGCCGTGGTTGAGCGTCCAGACGCAGAACATCGTTTTGCCATCGGGCAGCAGCACGGTCGTTGGGTGGCCTTGATAAACCGTCTCCGTGCCCTGCGCGACGATGACGTGGCGCGAGGTGTCAGCGGAGAGGTCCACGGTGGGAATCGGCGCAGATGAAACAGAGATTGCGCCGACAAACAAGCCAAGGAAGAAGAGGATAGTTCTCATGATTATTCGTGCTCTCTCTTTGCCACGGCCTTGTGCGCCGTCTCCCGCAAAAACCGCGCGTAAGCCGCATCGAGTCCTTTCGGGACGAAACTGCTCCCCACCACACTCTCACCGAAAAGCACTTCATACCAGACGCATGCGCCGAGGTATTCGCCGGCGGTGTTGGCGTGATGGCCGTCCATGCCGAGCGTCTGCTTGCCGTCCTTGCCTTTCTTCCATTGCCAGCCGACGTGCAGCGAGTGCGTCTGATCCGGCAGCGCAGGCGGCTTGGCATTTTTGGAAACGAACTTCGTGTCAGGCCGATAGCGCCACTTCATATCGGTGTCGGCCAAGTAGAACGCTTTGCCAACGGGAATGAGCCGCGCGCCGAGTTCGGCGGCGATGGTGTGATAGGCGTTGGTGAGACCCTGATACATCGCCTGCTGCGAAGTCGCCTCGCCGGGCTTGGGCGTCTTGGTGGTGAACCACGGGTCGTCGCAGCGGTAGGCCCAAGTCTCATGCACCAGCAGCTTCGCTTGCGGCGCATGTTTCTTGATGTAGCCGTGGAGTTGCGCGGCGAACGGCCGATAGGTGTCGAGGTCGTAGCTCTTGCGGCTAGCCTGCTGGATGGTCACGAAATCCCAGCGGTCCGCGGCCAGTTCCTGCTTCAAGCTGCGGCCGTTGGTGTAGCAGCCCGCCTTATCGCTGATGTCCAGTTCGTGCTTCTGGAACTTCTCCGCGTGCAATTGCAGCGACGCACCGCCGACCACGATGGGCCGGTGGATCAACGTGTGGCCGCCCGCCTTTGCCAAGTCCCGCAAATACTTCGTCGCGTTAGCGGAGAAGCTGTTGCCGATGGTGAGCAGGCGCACCGTTTGCGGCTCTGCCGCAAAGCCAGCCGCCAGCCAGACCAGACTGACCATGATGACTGCTGCAAAGCGGGTGGAGGAATTTAAGAGACGTGTTTTCATTTGTTGTCTCCTTCGCTCGATACGCTGAAAAGGCGGGCACTTGTCATTTCGACGACCACTCGCACTGGACGGTCCTTAGGCACGCTCGCTCCGGAGCGCCAGCGCGCCGTCCAACGTGTGGCATCCGCGCGCAACGGCTCGCAGTCTTCCAGGCCGAAGCCGGCGAGAGCGCGACCGTCGGCCTCCAACAACACCATGCGCAGTTCTCCGCCGCTGGCGTCGGCGTTGATGATGAGCGATGGCCCGCCCAGCCGCAACGGCTTCGTTTCCATGCGGCCACGCTCCGCAGCATCGAGCGAGACGAAGCCATGCCGTCGCCATGCCGCGCGGCCGATGGTGAGGCGTTTCGGCGGCATCGGCCCGCCGTGCGTCGTCGTCATCGCCGTGTAGTAAACCCACGTCTCGTCACCGACATGCACGGCGGTGCTGGAGACACCGAGGATGGAGCCGCCATCGAACGTCCCCGGCGCGCCGCGCGGAATGACGGTCAAACGCGGCTGCGTGCGTTTCCAGATGCGGCCATCGGCACTGGTGGCTAGTTGCACATCAATTGGCCCGTCGTCGGGACTCTGGCCCGGCGTCAACTCCGACTTTGGACAGCGTGCCGCTGTGACGCGGAAGATGGTGGGCAAGCCGATGAACCCCGCCGCGTGCGGGAAGACCGACATGTTATAGACCTCCGTGCGCTGGTTCGGCTGCTTGGCCCACGCGTCATCTTCCTCGTCTGGCGCGAAAACAAGTTCCGGCTCCGTCCATTCCTGAAAATCGCGGCTGCGCGAGAGCCAAACCACCCGCCGGCCAACGCCGCGGACCTTCGCGGGGCGTTTGTGGAACGCGAGATACTCGCCCGTTGCCGGATCCTGCGTCAGCGTGATCGTGTCCCCGTATTTCAGCACGGGGTTTTTCGAATAACTCGTCCAATGCAAGCCGTCGGCGGAGAAGGCCGCGTGATAACCGCCGCCTTTCGAGCCGAGCATCTTGTATCGTTTCGCCGGGTCGGTCTCGCGCGTATCGAGCAGCACGCTGGGACTGTGGATGCTGAAGACGGCATTCTGGCCGGACGAATCGAGCGCCGGCTTGGTCCAGCGAACGCCGTCCTGCGAAGTGGCGTAGAGCACACGGTCGCCGCTGAAGGCTTGCGGCCGGCTCATATACCACATGCGCAGTTGGCGAGCCGCCTCATCGTAGTAAACCGACCCGTAGATATAGACGCGGCTGCCATCCCAAGGCCGATCCGGCTCGATCACCGGGGCGTTGAGCGTGCGCGCCGGATGCACCGTGCGGACGACGCCGTTGCTCGCCGCAATCCCGCTGTCGTCGGCGAAGAGTAGCGGCAAGTCGCGCAGCACAATCGCCGCCGGCGCGGCGAACGCTGCTGAAGCGCCAGCCAGCAACAGCATGAGCATGGAAGCCGGGAAACGCACAGCGGAAGACTTTCAACAAGCGAGGCCCCTGCGTCGAGGATTTTCCTGTCGTCGGGCATGAAGACGCAGCCGTCCAGTTTCGGGTCGGCCGATAATGTTCAGTTGAAATCCGCGGCTGGATGCTCAATGTTCCACGGCACTTTAACTCACACTCAATCGCTCTCACGCACATCCACCTCTTCCGAAACTGCAATGAACCGCGGCTGGCCTGTCGCCCTTGCCGGTGTCGGTATCAATCTTGCTTTCGGCATCCTCTACGCGTGGAGCCTCATCAAAGGCAAGATCGACGAGTCGTTTGGCTGGAGCGGCGAGCAACTCAACGATCCTTTACGCGCTGTGCTGCCTCGTCTTCGCCTTCGCGATGATCCTCGCGGGGCGCTGTCAGGACAAATTCGGCCCGCGCCTCACCGCCTCCATCGGCGGCTTGCTCGTCGGCGCGGGGTTCGTGCTCTGCTCGTCCACGAACAACTATGGTCTCTGGCTGCTGGGCTTTGGCGGGTTGGCGGGCGCGGACATCGGGTTCGGCTACTCATCCGCCACGCCGCCGGCGCTGAAGTGGTTTCCACCGGCAAAGACCGGCCTCATCGCCGGCCTTGTCGTGGCGGGCTTCGGACTCGCGCCTGTCTATCTCGCGCCGACCTCGCAATACCTGCTGGGGCATTTCGGCGTGCAGCAAACCATGCTCATCCTCGGCATCGTGTTCACCGTGATCGTTTGCGGTCTCGCGCAACTGCTCGTGAATCCCCCGGCGGGCTACGTAGCAGGAGCCGGAGCCATCGCACCGGGTGCCGCCGCGAAACCCGCCGCCGCCAGCAGCGGCCCCGGCGACCTCCTGCGCGCGCAGGGTTTCTACCTGCTTTGGATCATCTATTTCATCGGCGCGGGCGCGGGACTGATGGTCATCGGCAGCGTCAGCGGCATGGCGAAGAAGAGCATGGGCGACCTGGCGTTCGTGGCCGTCGCAGTCATGGCCATCGGCAACGCTTGCGGGCGCATCCTGGCGGGCACGCTCTCGGACAAGATCGGCCGGCGTTGGACGCTCTGCCTCGTGTTTGCGGCGCAGGCGGCGCTGATGTTCGTCGCGATTCCCGTCACCGGCTCGAAGGAGACCGCCGCCGTCGTCCTCGTGCTGGTGGCGGCGCTGATCGGCGCGAACTACGGCGCAAACCTCGCGTTGTTCCCCTCGTTCGCAAAAGACCTCTGGGGCTTGAAAAACTTTGGCATCAACTATGGCGTGTTGTTCACAGCCTGGGGCGTGGGCGGGCTGGTGTTGCCACGCGTGCAGCAGACCCTGACGGCCCAGAGCGGAGGCAGCTACACGAGTTCGTTCATCGCCGCCGGCGCGCTGTTGCTTGTGGGCGCGGCGCTGACCTTCCTCATCCGGCCGCCTCGGCGGTGACGCGGTGATAAAGATTGATGTTGGGTGGCCGGTGGGTTGAAATCCGGACGCAGCGGGCAGTTTGCGAGAAGACAACCGAAAGGACATCAAGCATGAACAAGCAAAGACTCATCACGGCACTCATGACGGCGCTGGCGGTTTTTTCCTCCGCGTGCTCCACGGTGGACGCCCCGAGCGGCGGAAGTTTCACCGAAGCTGATTCGGGCAAGACTTTCGCGGCGTCGCCCGGCGCGACGCTCGACATCCAACTGAAGGGCAACTACACGACTGGCTACTCGTGGAACGTCGTCGCGTGCGACAAAGCCATCGTCCAGCCCGGCAAGTCTGAATACACTCCCAACCAGCCGCAACTGGCCGGTTCCGGTGGCGTGCAGCACTACACGTTCAACATCGTCGGGAAGGGCCAGACCACGCTGAAGATCACCTACCACCGGGTTTGGGAAAAGGACATTCCGCCCGCCCAGACTTTCACGCTTCAGATCGTTTCCAAATAGGCGTCACTTGCCGAAACCGGGGAAGCTCTTCAAGCCGCCCCCAAGCAGGTCGCCCACTTTCTTCGCGCCCGGGACGTATTGGTTGACGAGCGAAGTCGCCACCTCTTTCTGCGCCGGCGTGAGCTTGGCGTTCTGTGCGACATTCTGAATGGAGGGAATCGCCGCGGTCGGCGTGCCTTTGCGGAGGGAGTTGACGATCTGCGCCACGTCGCCCTGCGCGCCTTCGAGCGAGCTGAAGTTCTTCTGCACGATGTAGGCGCTGCCGACGTTGCCAACTTCCTTGGCGAGTTTCGTCTGCTCGGGCGTGAGCTTGGCCGCGCTGAGCTTGGCGAACGTGCCCAGCGAATTCGCGCCATTGCCGCTCAGGAGCGAGGAAAGGCCGTTTTGGAGCAGACCTTGGGCGCCGGTGTTGCCGGCCAGCGAGGTGTTCAACGACTGGGCTTTGGTAGTCAGCGTGCCGCCGAGGGATTTCAGTGTGGCGTCGCCGCTGGTCTTGCCGGCGGCGGTGATCTGGCCGAGCAAGTCGGCGAAGGATTGCGCCGCGCAGTCTTGCGCCAGACCGGCGGTGAGCGCAAACACGAGAGCGGAACGAAGGAGCATGGCAGTCAGTGTTTTCATGTCGGTATCCTGGGTTGGGTTGCAGTTTAACAAAACTGGTTCAGATAGCGCGCGCCGTGACGGAAACCGTCTTCGGGACCGAAGGCCCGGTCCTCGTGCTCGATGCTGAGCACGCCTTTGTAGCCGACATCGCGCAACAGGCTGATGTATTCGCCCCACTTGATGTCGCCGTAACCGGGGATCACATACCGCCACCAGCCGTTGCCCAGCACGCCCACGTAGCTCCGCTTCTGGACATCCACAAGACAATCTTTCGCGTGGGTGTGGAAGAGGCGCTTGCTGAACTTCGCCACCGGCACGAGGTGGTCGCACTGCTGGTGAACCAGATGCGATGGGTCATAGTTCAGCCCGAAATGCTCGTCGGGAATGTTCTCAAACAGACAGTCGAACGTGTCCAACCCTTGCAGGCACGTGGCGAACCAGTTCTCCACCGCCACCTTGATTCCCTTCTCCTTCGCGTGGTCCAGAATCGGCCGGAAAATCTTCGGCGTCACTTTCTTGAGCAGAGCGATCTTGTTCGCCTTCTCCTTCTCCTGCGGGACGCCCGTGTTCGTGCAGACCACCGGCACGCCCAGCAACACGGCGGCATCAATCGTTTTCTTCAACGTGTTCTGGAACTCCTCGGCCTTCCCCGGCGCCATCGGGTTTTGGTAGTTCGACAAACTGCTGATCTCCAGCCCGCGCTCCGCCAGCATCTTCTTGATGTTCTCCGCCTCCGTCGGGCCGAACGTCATCGGATCAATGTGCTTGCCACCGGGATGCGCCACGATTTCCAGCGCGGCGAGACCGCATCGCTTGGCCATGTTGAGCACCTGATCGAACGGCTCCTTCTGCAGCGGCATCGTCAGCATCCCGACGCGGATGCCTTTCTCCTTCGTCCCTCCCTGAGCCGCCGGAGCCTGCGCCGCCGCGCGAGTCCAGCCAAGGGAAGCCGCGCCCAAAGCGCTCGCCGTTGTTGCGATGAAACCCCTGCGTGAAGTCTGCGAGTCCAGTGAGCGGCGCGTCGGAGTTGAGTTCATGTCGCCAAGGCTAGTCCGCGCCGCATCCGCGTCAAGTTCCAAAGCTGGACGCATCGAAGCGGTGGGCCGGCCAGTCTTTCCTTGCCCGCATTACTTCGCCGGAGCTAGTTCCTTCAGATACGCCGCGGGGCCGGTGCCCGGCCGATAGCCGCGCTTGCGCGCGATTTCCTTTCCGTCGGGGTCAATGATCACCACCGTCGGGAAACCGCCGCTCTTCATGAACTTCTCCTTCAGCTCGGCGTTCTGCGCCTTGACCTTGTCGGACAGCTTCTTGCCGTGCGGAAAGTCCACTTTCACCAGCACCGCATTTTGCCTGGCCCACGACTTGAACTTCGACGTGTCGAACACCTCGTTGTCCAGCGCGATGCAGAAGCCGCACCAGTCCGACCCGGTGAAATCGAGCAGGATGTTCTTCTTCTCGGCCTTCGCCTTCTCGACGGCCTTGGCGTAGTCATCGGTCCAACCCGAAGCCGACGCCGCGTGAGCCGAAGCGCACGCGATGAGGAGTGCCACAGGCAGGGTGAATATCGTTTTCATAGGAATGGAGACTGCAGGTGGTTTATCGGACCGGTTTCAGCAACTTTCATTTGGTGATGCTGCTGCGTTCATCCGGATGCTACGCCACCGCTTCAAAGCGTCAACCCAAAACTCCGGGGGCTTGGAAAACGGTGTTTAGGCGTTGGCCCTCACGCCCGGACCGTCGGATTAACCCCTACGAGTGGATCGAAAAGATGAGTCCGGTGCACCCCTGAAGCGAGCCACCGTTGACGGGGGCGGCGGCGGTCGGCTAAGGTCGCGGCGTCGGTGCGCACGCAAACGCGATGATTGACTGGCTTATATCGCCGCTCGCTCTCCTGCTGCTGCTGGGGCTGTCGGCCTTCTTCTCCAGCACGGAGACGGCGCTTTTCTCGCTGGGCAAGATCCACACGCGCCGGCTCGCGGAGCAATCGCCCGCGCTCGGCGCGGTCGTGGCGGAGTTGCTGGAGATGCCGTGGCGCCTGCTCTCGACCCTCCTGCTCGGCAATACCGTCGTCAACACCGTCGCCACGGCGCTGATGTTCTGGTTCCTGGCGCAGCGGCAATCCATGTCCGCAGCGGTGCTCGACACGATTGTCATCATGGTCGTGCTGCTGGTGACGGTAGGCGAGTTGCTGCCCAAGCTGCTGGCGGTGCGCAATCCCATCCGCGTCGTCCGGATCGTGGCGGGGCCGACGCTGGCGGTGGTGCGGTTGATGGGACCGCTGCTGGCGCTCTCGCAGGGTGTGTCGGACGCGTTGTTGCGGCTGGTGGCGCCCAAGGCTCCCAAGACCGCGGGCCTCTCGGACGAGGAGGTCGGCACGTTGCTGGAGATCGGCCTTCAGGAAGGCGTGCTGCGCGAGACCGAGAAGAATATGATCCAGGACATCCTGCATCTGCGCAAGCACACCGCCAAGGACTTGCTGACGCCGCGCGTGGACATGGCGTGCGTGCCGGCCACGATGCCGAAGCCGGAGTTGATCGCGTTCCTAAAGAAGGCCGGCCACCGGCGCATCCCAATCTATGATGAGTCGCCGGACACGATCGTCGGCATCCTGGATGTGCGGCGGTTCCTGCTCGCACCGGAGGAGGACGTGCTGGAAATCATGGACCCGCCGTCGTTCGTGCCGGAGTCCATGAACGCGGCGCGGTTGTTGAAGAGCTTCCAGATCCACAAACAGCCGATGGCCATCGTGGTGGACGAGTTTGGCGGCACCGAGGGCGTGCTGACGATGTCGGACATCCTCGAGGAGATTGTCGGCGACATGGCGGGGGAGTTCCGGCAGCCTGAGCAGGACATCCGGCAGGTATCGGAACACGTATGGCGGGTGCTCGGCGAGACGCGGCTGGACGACCTCAACGAGCGGCTCGGCCTGCGACTCGCCTGCCACGGCGTCGAGACCGTCGGCGGGCTGGTGGCCACGCGGCTCGGCGGCATCCCGCGCGCCGGCTCGCAGGTCCGCGTCGGCGACGCGCAGTTCACGGTCGAGCGCGTCGCCAAGAACCGCATCGCCGAGTTGCGTCTGGAGCGCACGGAGGGAGCCGCATGAACGTGCCGGAACTCATCGTGCTGCTGGCCTGCGTCGCGCTGTCGTTCTTCTTCTCCGGCATCGAGACCGGCCTGCTCGCGCTCAACAAAATCCGCCTCCGCGACCGCGTCCGCCGGCGCGATCCGCGCGCGATGATCCTCCAGCAACACCTCGATCGCCCGGAGCGGTTGCTGGCGACGGTGCTCGTGGGCAACAACCTCGTCAACGTCACCGCCACGGTCATCGCCGTGCATGCGGCACTGGTCCACTGGCCGTGGCCGTCGCGCATCAGCGGCGGGCTGGCAGTGGTGATGATGGTGCTCGTGCTGCTCATCGTCGGCGAACTGGTGCCGAAGTCGCTCTTCCGGCTCTATCCGTTCCGTCTGAGCATGGCGCTGGCGCAGGCGTTGCGGCTCTGCGCGGTGACGATGACGCCGTTGACAGCCGCGTTTGGCGGACTGGCCAGCCTCTTCATGCGCGTGGCCGGCCTCGAACGCGCCAAGAAGGAGCTGTTCGTGAGCCGCGAGGAGTTGATCCTCATCGCCCGCGAAGGCGAACTGGCCAGCCAGCCCTCGGCGGAGCAGCGCAAGATGATCGCCGGCGTGTTCGAGATGTGCGCCACGCCCGTGCGCGACGTGATGGTGCCAATGGCGCAGGTGCTCGCCGTCACGCCGCAGATCTCCATCGCCGAGGTCTTGCGGCAAGCGCGCGAGCAGAGCTTCTCGCAACTGCCCGTGCTTGACGCGGCCGGTAACCTCGCTGGTGTCGTCAATATCTACGAGGTCTTGTTCAACGATTGCGATGCAGCCGCAAAGACTGCCGCCGATTTCTGCCGGCCCGCGCCGACGGTGGACAGCGCCGAGCCGCTCGACCGGGCACTGGCGCGGTTGCGCGGCGCGGCCGTGCCGATGGCGGTGGTGCTCGATGTGAAGCAACGCCCGCTCGGCGTGGTAACGATCACCGGCTTGGTTGAGAAGATCGTCGGCGAGATTGCGTTATAGGGCGGCAGCAAGCTCACCGCGCGAGCCGCGTCAGGCCGATTCGCCTGAGAGTTCGATCATCGCCTGCTGGACTTCGAGACGATATTTTTCAATCGTGGCCTCGTCGGCGGCGCGCGGGACGATGATGGGTTTGCCGACGCGCGCGGAACAGCGGGCAAACGGCAGCGGAATGATGGTGCGGTCCCAGCTTTTGAGGCGTATGCACGGCTCGACGCGCGCGCTCAACGGCAGGATCGGCAGACCGGTGACCATTGCGAGCTTGACCATGCCGGCTTGGGCGACATGGAGCGGACCGCGCGGGCCGTCGGGCGTGATGCAAACGCTGTAGCCGTCCTGGGCAAGCCGGGTGAGTTCCAGGAAGGCCTGGTTGGCGCGGCGGCTGGTGGAGCCGCGCACACAGGCGAAACCATACCGCAGCACGACGCCCGCGGCATAGTCGCCGTCACGACTGGAGCTGGCCAGCGCCGTGAGTGGTTGGCGGCCGACGAAATACAAATAGAGGTTCGGCATCAACAGGATGCGGTTGTGCCAGAAGGCAAAGATGTAGCGTCCCTCCATGCCGCGCCGGATCAGGCCGTTCTCGTCGAGCAGTTGGTAGCGCAGCGTGAAGCCGATCACGCGCAAGAAAACGTAAAGAATCCAGCTAACCATGCGCGCAAGAGGCTAGACATTGTGCGCGGCGTGTCAAAGAGAAACGACGCAAGCTGACAGCCGAAGTAGGAAATTTGGATTACGGCCGCGACCCATCCCGCCACGGGTTCGCCGGCTTCGCGGGCAGCGCGGTGGCAGCGCCGGCCAGATAAACGACAAACACCAGCAGGTAGAGCAGCCAGCCCCAGTTCACCAGCATCGGAGCCGGCCGATAAATGGCGGCGAGCCAGAGCAAGCCCATCATGAGCAGCGTGCCCGGCGTCGTCGCGTGGGCGGCGAGGTTGAAACTGCGGATAAAACCAACCTCGCGCGTCGGCGAGGCCAGCGCCGCCAGCAGCAGCGCGCCGAGCAGCGCGTGGGCGAGCCGCGTCACGAAGAACCAGACGAACGCTACTGCGAACACCGCCATGCACATCAGCAACGACCACACCTCGACGAAGGCGACCGCATCGAGCCGTTGGGCGTCCAGCGCCAGATTCGGCGGCCACGGCACGGGAATCGTGTGGCCGAACAGGACGAGATCGGCGCCGCGTTGCCGCAGCGTCACCATGGCGTCGTAGCGGCGCTCCGGCGCGGGCGGCTCTTTGTCCACCGCCACCCGCACGAGCAACATCCCGTGCGCGCCGTCGTCGTAGAGGATCGCCGGCGAGTCGGGCGCGACGGCGAGCCGGCCGCCGTTGAGCACGATGCCGGCGGTTTGCTTCGCTGCGGCGCGCAGCATCGGCACGACCTGCGTGCTGAAGAACAACGCCACCGACAGCGCGCAGACAACGCCGAGCAGCCCGAGGTAACCCACCGACCTCCAAAAGCGTCCGCCCGCCACGCGCGCGTAAAAGCCCGCGCTCGCGCAGCTCCAGAACAGCGACGCCGTTCGGGAAGGTTCAGTGGACATGGCTCGAAGAATCCGCGGCCGGGCTTGCAAGCGCCGCCGCGACACGGATAATAACGGTCGTGCATCAACCGCGTCAATGGCTGCTTGTTCTGATCAACTACACCGCGCGCCTGGCCGCGTGGCTGACGTTCGGCGTGTTCTTTCGCGTCGAGCGGCGGGGCATGGACCGCCTGCCGCGCGCGGGCGGCGTGCTGGTCATCAGCAACCACATCTCATGGTTCGACCCGCCGTTGCTGAA
>Ga0233425_10008568_pt1 | contig 13502 bp, 14 predicted proteins | sample Watercolumn_Towu_2_FD_181712 | JGI IMG/M metagenome (GOLD analysis project Ga0233425, IMG submission 181712) | Freshwater microbial communities from Lake Towuti, South Sulawesi, Indonesia - Watercolumn_Towuti2014_140_MG | ecosystem: Environmental > Aquatic > Freshwater > Lake | place...
TCCTCCGGTGATACAAAGAACTCCGTGTCGCCGGACCTGGCGGATTCGGCAAGAAGCAGAAGATATAGATCTATCGTATTATACGCACGCCTCTTCAGCATCCTCGGGAAATAACACCTGTTATCCATGAGCTCTCTACTGACGGCGACCACAGTACCTTTGGCAAGAGGCTCGAGCACAGCGGGCCTCCGGGGCGTCTCCTTCTCTTTGACATTATCGCCTTCCATCGGGAAGCGCTTTAAACGCAAGAGTTTTACCTTGGCCAGGCCCGGCGAGTCTATAAGCACCGCCGACTCATGATTACTCTTTATAGCGCTGACGCTCCAATTGACGCTGCCGTCAACTACAAAACGGCCGTCCACTATTATGAGCTTGTCGTGAAGACGCGCGCTGGGGGCAACCTTGTATATCTTAGCGCCTTTGGCGACAATAGATCTCAGCGGCTCCATCAAAACATCGCCGGAAGGCATATTACGATCAGGACGTATATTGAGATATATCTCGACGCTTACGCCCCTATCAAGGGCCTCCTCCAGGTCCCTGAGAAGGAGGCTCACAGGCCCGCCTCCATCCGATCTTATTATATACATGGACATGACTATGGATTCTTTGGCGTTATCGAGAAGCTCTATGACGGCGTGCTCGTATTTCCGATCGGATATGTCCGTGACCCGGGCGGGATAGGCCTCATCGGCCAGGTCGTCCGCGAACGCGGATGAGGAGAAGATGATCAGAGGCAGGAGAATGATCAGAACAAGAGTTTTAAAGCGAGGGTTCAATGTATTCTCTTTATAGGCTGTTACGTATTCGCACCAATCGCATCGATGGACTGCCATGGAATGGCGTATATCCTATCGCTCAGCTTGGCCTTGCGGGGAACCCGACATACAAGATACCCCAACCCGGCAGTTTTGTGTTCGGAAAGAAATACCTCAAGATGGCGAATATCAGCGGGTACAGGATTTTCCGTCCATTTAACTTCGATGGGCGTGTAAATACCATCGGTGTCAAAGACCCAATCTACCTCAGGGCCGTCGGGATCACGCCAAAACCGGATCCTGTCGCTCTTACCGTTCGTATGCACGCTTCTCAATAGCTCGAGACCAATGAATTGCTCAAACATCAATCCCATCGTATCACGTGAAAGTTTCGTTCCCTCACGAGCGGCAAGCCGCCTGACACCCATATCAAAAAAAAGATACTTATCGGATTTAGTGAGCTTCTTTCTCGTCTTGCTATGAGTAAGCGGCTCGATCCTTTCGGCTATAAGACAGTCCTCCAGAATCTGATAGTAAGCGCCGATCGTCGTATGGGACACACCGATCTCCTGCGATAATTTCCTCAGATTCACTATCCCGCCGGACTCGGAAGCGGCAAGCTCAAGGAACCGCGCGAAGTGACCTATATTCCGTACAACCGCCTCGGCGCGAATCTCCTCCTCAAGATACGTAGTTACATATGATACGAGATCTGTTTCCCTGTCGGCAAGCGACTGAACCGCGAGGATCCCGGGAAGAGATCCATACAAAAGTATTTCATTAAGGTCCTTGGCAGGAAATTCCCGCAGGCTGAACGGATCCAACCGAAAAGTCACTACCCTGCCAGGCAGAAGATTGACCTCCGCTCCCCGGCGAAGCTTGCGGGCGCTTGATCCCGTAATTATAAAATCGGCTACCCTGCGATCTATCATGTCCTGAACAACATCAAGAATAACCGGAACCTTTTGAACCTCGTCCAGAATAACGAGCGGACGTCTACTTTTGACATCGGCAGCGATAGCCTCCACCTCGCCCTTAAGCATATTCGGCGTTCTTTCGTAGCGCTGTCGTACGTCGGGCTGTACAAAAGAGACCGACAGGTCGGACGTAAACCGCCCGGTCAATGTCGTCTTTCCTGTCTGGCGAGCCCCAAGAAGCAAGACGCTCTTGCCTCGTCCGAGAGCATGCCTGATCCTGCCTTCCAAAAGTCGTGGGATGTATTTCATGGTTTCCATTATCGCCGAAAATGGCTACTTAGTCAACAATTTTCTTGAGAAATGATATTGGACAATTTGTCAATACGATTTACAATTTGTCCATGGCCCGGGCGGGATAGGACTCATCGGCCAGGTCATCCGCGAACGCGGATGAGGAGAAGATGATCAGAGGCAGGAGAAGGCTGAAAACGAGAATTTTAATGCGAGGATTCAATGGATGTGCCTTCGGTCTTTTAACCTGGCGATTCTAACCAGGTTAGATCTGTCCGGTTATGAGGCCTCGATATCGATGGATATATTCGAGGTGCCGTCGGGAAGCGGATGCGTTTCGCTATTGTTGACCTTATACTGCCATTCGTCATAATCGAACTCTATGGCATAGCAACTGCAGACAAGCTTACCGTCTATCTTTACCAAAAATCCGCCGTCGGCCATGGGAGCCTCCTTGTAAATGGATGTCCCAAAAGGTGACTGTCACCTATTTGTAACCTATTTGTATAACACCTTTGTTACGCAGTACCTAAGCGATTCGTATAAACTCGAGCCGACCGACTCGTCATTCTTTATATCTAAAACCTTTCCGCCAGCATCTGTAAGAATTTTTATTACTTCATTTTTTTCAATGCAATGCATCTCAATTGCACCGCCATATTTTATTCTCATATAATGGTTTAAAAGAAAACTCGGAATTAAATTTTTTATAAAATCTTTGATGCTCTTAGGAGATGTTTTTTTGCTTGGCAACTGAAATATAAGCACCCCTGCTGGCCTCAAAATCCTCACGAACTCTTTTATATATATCGTGGAATATTTTTGATGAATATGCTGTAGAACTATATTTGAATAAATAAAGTCGAATTCATCGTCTTTGAATAAACTAAGATCGAGCTTTTCATTAACGTAAAATTTGCATTTATTACCGCAAATATTATATTTGTCGGCAAGATTGACCATTGAAGATGAAATGTCCACTCCGATAACTTCTTCAAAATAAGATGCCAGCGCCCTGGTAAGCCGGCCGACTCCGCAACCAAAATCCAAAGCCCTCTTTTTCGGAATATCAAGATAAAGCCGATCGATATATTCCATAATTCCTTTAATCTCGACTGCCCCGGTCATAAAAAATTCATCTTCATTCCATGCTTTTTTTAGTTTTGCAGGATCTGTCAAGATCGCCCACATGGCATTCTTTTTAGCCAATGCATCCCAATCCTTGCTGCGATATTCATTCGGCATTAAATTTTCTCACTATTGTTCAGAAACTACGCTTCGATAAACCACCATCGTTTCTGCCGCTATGTTGGACCAGTTATACTTCTCCCTGATTAGGCTGATTTGTTTTATGCGCTCATCGTCTTTGAACGGCATCGATGTAAACAACGATATCATGCCGGCTCCCACGGCCGCGCCGGTCTGTTGTACAAAACATACATATTATACAGGGATACGGCCCTCAAGGCAAAAAAAATGCGCATGCCGGGAGGTAACCGCAGGCAACGACGCACCTGTAACTTCGATCGAATATGCTCGTGACCCGGGCGGCGCAGGATTCATCGGCCAGGCCATCCGCGAACGCGGATGAGGATATAATTCTAACCCGGTTAGATCTGTCTTAGATTTGTATTATCTACTGAATATTGCGCATGTACTGCTCAAGGTTCTGAATTAGAGAGCTTCTGCTGTTAGCGTCGAATTTAGGCAGGTTGTATTCTTTAATAAGAATATCATAGTTCTTTATCTTGTCTTTTAGCTCTCCTATCTCATAAACGGCCAATATTTTACGCTGGCTTTCCAGCTTCTTCGCGAACCTTACCTGATGGTCGTCCACATGTTCACCGAATTTATGCATTCGGGGCACCACAATGGGAATTTTGCCATAGCGAAGGCTTAAAATTATGCTGCCGGGGCCACCATGAGTAATCACGATCCGCGACTTTTGAATAATGCCACATAGTTCGTCGTAAGCAAGTATCTCTTTATGTGTGCAAAATTTCGGGGTATATTTGCCTGTCGTACCCTGAATAAATACTTCTTCGCCGATCGCCTTGGATTGTTTCAGGTTATCAAGCTCGATGACCAGCCGATCGAATCCCTGCTCATGCGTCCCCAGGGTAACGAATATCATAGCACCTGCCCCCAGTTCTCCGCCTTAGGATAGAACGCTTTCATCTCGTCCCACTGCACAAGAAACTTATCGGTAACCGGATACACAAGCCTCCCTGTAAGCGTCGGGCTGTCAAATCTGTCGTAAACTTCCAGATATATAGTTTTACACCCTAGAAGTTTCCCGACATAAAAAAACGGCACAGCGACTCCCGCGCCAGTCGAAAATATTATATCAGGCCGCTCCTTTGTAAGTATTTTAATCGCTATGACAAAATTTCTTATAAAATTTACCGCATTGCGGTTAGTCGGATAAAATGCACAATACGTTTTTTCGCCTTTTAGCACGGATACCGCATCCTCTTTATTGAAAGTCACCCAGAAGCGATCGTGCCTTTCCCACCAGGATTTCAGATTATACGCCTGTGATAAATGCCCACCCGAAGATAAAGCCAAGCATATTTTCATGGTCAGCTTAAATCCTTAGCTTGATTCCGCGCATACTTCCCGAAAGCAAATATTATTCCTACGAGAATAAAATAAAGAAACGCCACCAATTGAGGCGCGTCTATATCTTCGCCTATCATCCATATGCTCATGGCTATCAATGCGACACCGAGAATAGACCAAAGCCTGTGCTGATCTCTACCGATAAGGTTTATGCGAATTCGTAACCAAGCAAAAATACACGATATTTGAAACGCAATGAAAGCAAGCAATCCCATAATGCCCACCCTGTATAATACGCTTATATATGTTGAGTGAGAACCTACCGGTATGCTCAGGAAATTCTCTCGGGGCTTTGCACCCATGCCAAGCCAAATGTTCTTATCCATAACTTCGACAAAGGTGTGCGAATACAGATCAAATCGAAGGCTGGAACTGCCAACCCTAAGTTCATTTGCCGCATTAAATATGTTGACTAAAACCGGCATAGAAAATATTACAATTAGAACAAGCAATAAAATCAATAAAAACCAATGCTTATAATTTAGTACCCTAACAAATAAAAACCCTATAGCCAAGGCAAATATAGAGAGCCGAGATAATGAAAATAGCAACGCTATGGCTCCACCCGTCATAGACAAAATATTCACTAATGTCTTTCTTCCCGTTAATAAAAACGGTAGCATGATGAGCATCATTCCCCCCAACGCAGTATAGTAGGGAGCCATGATACTAAGACGCGGATATTTTGATAAACTGAACCAGTCTAAGGACATTATGTTTATTGTAGCGGACGCTTGTAAGTGAGCTATTTTATTTAAACCTCCGATAAGCAAAAATAATGGAGTCGGATATTCGATTGCTACATGGTGGCCGGTTTTCCAAAACAAAAGAGCGCATATCGCCAAAATGCCTATTATCAGGCAATTGACCATCATCGCTTTCGTTAACAGTCTTACATCCTCTATTGCGAAGATATTATAAATTACCAATATAATAAACAGCCCCATTATCCAGAAACTCCAGTTATATAATGAAGCCGCCGTCCTTATGGTATCGTTAAAAGGCATGTTGAGGAGTATTGAAATAAAATAAAAAATAATCAGGCATAGCAACGGTATAAGCCCGGTTGGAGCCCGTAGGCCCCTACTTCCTAAGGAGAAAACTAATATCAATTTGAAAACTAAAAATACGCTGACTATATGATAAATAAATATACTTACCCCCAGAACCCACCATATCGGAGCAAGGAAGAGGGTCGATGCAATATCAAAAGCAATGCCGGTATTAATATACGGGATCTTCAAAAAATGCCTCGGCCGATATTTTAACTATAGCAATCCATAATATCTTGAGCTATCTTTTTCCAGGAATACTTCAGCGCTGAAATTTTCGCATCCGATGATATGCGCTCATAGTCAAAATGGTCCATAGATAGGACGGCGCTTATTTGCACAGCGGCGCTTTCCACATTTCCAAAATCTGTTATAAAACCTGTCTTGCCATGCGTCACGATTTCACGGAAAGCGTTGATATTGTTCAAAACGCAGACTGTTCCGGAAGACATGGCCTCAATGGCCGACATCCCGAATCCTTCATACTCTGACGCGAAAACAAACACATGGGCACTGGCCAATTCTTCTAAAAGACGTCCCTCCGGCACCTCACCTAAAAAAGATACCACATGCTGAAGCCCTAAAGAACGGGCAAGAGACTGAAGCTTGATCTTGAGCCCGTCCCTGTCGGGCCCTAAAATTATAAGCTTGATATTAAAACCTTTCTTATTGAGGCGATCGGCTGTCATGATCAAATTGTCAATTTTCTTGTTTTCGCTGATCCGTCCGACATACAGCAATCTTCCGGGTTCTATATTTTTTTTGATAGCCAGGAATTTTTCGATATCAACCCCGTTGTTTATCAGCGCAACTTTCCCGCTTATCATACTGAATAGTTTGTAATCGTTTTTGCTGCACGCTATGACCTTATCGCATCCTTTCAACACCAGCCTGGTGACGATATTAAAATATAATTTTTTCAGCAGCGCCCACTTTTTGGTGTGAAAATAACCCCCGTGAGTATGTAATACTATACTCTTCCGATGTAAAAACCTGGCAGCGGCAAAATAATCTATGAAAAAATCTATGCCATGGACATGAAGTATGTCGCAATCTTTTATATGATTAATCGCTGAGACTGCTATCGGATATCTTTTACTGCCGATAAACGGCACCCTTTGAATATTGATGCCGCCGATCTCACCATTTCCGGGCAAATAACTATTATTGGAAAAATTCCTGTTGAGCGTCAGAACCCTGACATCGTTGCCTCGGCTCACCTGCTCCCTCCCTAGCCCCAAGACAAAATTTTCCATCCCCCCCATGCAAGGATAGAATTGTCTTACAACATGAAGTATTTTCATGTGTGATCACTCTGAAAAATCATTTTACATCTTTGCAAGGCAGTGTCCGGCAAACAAAATTATCAGTAAAAGCGTCGAGGAGCGCGAATATAGTGATTTTTATTTTATAGCTATCCATTCTGAATAAACCCTGCGTAATTATTACAGCCGCTGAATACAATACCGGCTTCAGATATTTTACGAATATGTTCTCCCCGTAAGTTTTATAAATCCACATCATATTACGCTTATAATAATACTCTTTCCAGCGTGCCATAGGAAGATGCGGATCTGACAGATCTTTTAGCAAAATCGCGCCCTTAACAAGTAAAATCTTACCTCCGTTCTTTTTTATCCTTAGCGCATATTCAGTATCATCGCAGTATATAAAAAAATCCTTCCTAGGATATCCGGCTTTATTAATTATATTTGAACTGACTAGTGGGCCCTCAAAAGAGAAATCTGATATTTCGAGGGTTTCCGGAATGTTTTCCGGATAAGCATAAACTTGATGAACGGCGATTTTGTAAAATTTATTAAACGGGCTGGAGAGGTCGCAGCTAACGCCGGACCAGTCTATAACTTTCGAAGTGCCTTCTGAGACCGCCAATGGGACCAGGACATCTGACTCGCCCAATCGTTTGTACAAACACTCTAGAGCATTTTTTTCCGGATAAACATCGTCATCCATAAGCCATAGCCAATCATACCCTTTTTCATGGCCGCGTTTGACCCCTTCATAAAATCCACCCGCGCCACCGGTATTAATACGGTTTCGAAAATAAAATATCTTCGTCCGGCTCTCGCGTCCGCGCGATACCGGCAAATATTTTTCGCACTCGCTTTCAAACGAACTTTCCGTCAAAACATTATTTTGTTTCAGGTATCCATTTTCTTTCAAAATTGCGGATGTGCCGTCGCTGGATGCATTATCAATTATATAGATAGCCTCTAAAGGATGCGTTTGGCTTGCCAAAGCCGTCAAGCATTTCAATAACAGCTCTTTCCTGTTATAGGTAACTACCACTGCGCAAACCGTATCTTTTTTATCCATTTAATGCGGCCTTGATATCAATACCGTCCTTGATCGACTCTGCTATCCCCTGGAACTTCCACCGCCCGTATCTTCCGGTCTGGTGTATACCATAGTCCTTAAGCTGCCCTATAGCCTCCTCGACCCAGCTTGAATGAGGTCGCTGCCAAGTATATGCGACGTCTATCCACGTAGGATCGACGACCTCCGCCTGTGAAATAAAACTCCACTCCTTAAGCTCTTTGACTGTTTCATCACACACACGTTGTATCTCGACGTCTGACGGCTTCTTCCCGCCCGGGTATGCCTTCTCCACATATATGCTCACCCTGCCGCCATCGGCTCTTGAAGAAACAGGCAGGAATGAAGGATCCACATTGCTATAGAAACCGACCCTGTGAAATCCGGCACGCGATTTAGGCACGTAGACCCACTGTTCATCCGGACACATCCCGCCGGTGAGTGCGCCGATATTTATCACCAGCACAGACGTGAAAGGATCCGGGATGCCGGTATCCAAGCCCGTCATTTCAATCATCCTGTTTAGCGGCAATGTCGAGACAATATCACCATATCCTGTCGATTTGCCGTCCGCAAAAAATATCTCTCTGGACTTTACGTCAATCTTGACAACCCTTTTATTAAAATTGATCCTGCACTTTTTGGCCATATTTCGTATCAGGTCGTCAAGGCCCTTAGCCGGATAAGCGAAGATGGCGTTATAACCCACCGATTTCGTATTTTCTTCCGCGCCTTTGACTATGAGATCCTTATTTACCGGCGACTTAAACGCATCCTGAGGCGCTGTTTCCTTATACAGGCCCGCTGTATATAATTCATGAAACGGAAAGAAAAAAAGCTCGCATAATGTCCTGCCGAAATTCAGCTCCAGCCAATCCGCCAATGTAGAGACAGGGCCTCCCTTGCCGTTTATTATCTCATCGAGGGCTTTTTTTCTTATATCTTCCGGAAGATACTTGAGATGGTTCTGGATCGGATAAGGAATATGCGACTTTATGCCGGGGAGATAGACCGATGAACGCCTCTTGTAGCTCTTTACCGGAGAGAACGAATTGATAAAATCGAGGATGCCGGCATCGGCTCCGAATATCCAGTGTCCGCCACCTATCTCAAACCTGTATGATTCGGCATCGTCGCCGCGGAATGAGCGGCCTCCCTTGGGATTGATATAGTGAGACGCGCATATCCCGCCAGGGATCGGACCGCCCTCAAATACCTCCGCGCCGGAGGCTATTCCGGCGCTCAATCCAGCTATACCGGCTCCAAGTATAATTCCTTTATTGCCCATCGGGCCCCTTTTTGTATACAGCGAATAGCGTACAGCTAACATAGTGCGAATTATACAAATCCAATAACACGAAAGGAGACAGGATCAGATACTTCGCATATGCGAATATCCTGTTTGATGAGCCTAACAGGTTGTAGTAGAGCCAGCAACCAAGATTGCTGACCAGTCCGGTGTTATATTTAAAAGAGACGCGCGCGCATCCAAAATTGTCAACAAACAGACTGTCCAGACTTTCCAAAGTATACCCGTCCAAAACATGCCCAATCCTATAATGGAACCTCCTCCCAAAAATCCTGGGATACAGCGGGGTAGGCACCGACACGACGAAAAGCCCGCCGTCCTTCAAACACCTGAGCGCTTCGCCAAGCATCTTTATCGGATTATCGACATGCTCCACTATGTCGGATAGCAACACTATATCCGCCGCTGAATCCACGACGTTCTCCAGAAAGTCGGCAGCATCGCCATGATAGAAAGCCAGCATATCTCCTTTTTCAACGCGCGGCCGAAGAGACGAAGCTTTAGCTATGCTGTTTTCGTCACTATCAATTCCTGTATAGCATATGGCAGACCTTGTTCTTTTTGAAATCTTCAAAAACTCAAACGCATTTATTCCGTTGCCGCAACCAAGCTCCACAATATCCGTTACAACCTCTCCGCTTTCGCCAAGGATCTTCTTGATAAACTTTAAGATAGGCCTCAATCTTATATGCGTATGAATATCGTTGGTGCCGAATAGCCTGCAGAAAAGGCCCGCAGCTGGACTTTTGCTGATCATATGATAACTATCACCGATAGGCATATTTAACCATTATTATGAACGCACCGAGATCAAATGATCGCTGCGCTCCACAAATAAAGCAGATAAAACGAACAAAACTATACCAGGCAACAGCGCAGCGACGGCCGCGCCTTTGCCTGAAAAAGCCGGTATTAGGATCAAAGACGCCGATATGCTTATTATTGAGGCGCATAATGTTATCCTCATTACGTTGACGTCTTCGCCAAGGTTCATCATCATCTCCGCGAATAGATGCCACATACCGTGCGCAAATACGATAAAAGACATTATGCGGATCATGCATACGCTTTCGCGGAATTGCCGCCCTAATACAATATCGGATATTTGTCCTGCAAATATAAACAAGGCCAGGAATAGGGCGGCGTCAAAAGCCCCCAGCATCTTTGCAACTTTTCTGATAAAAAGGACGGCGGCAGCGCGGGACCTGTATTTAATCTTGCTTACATGGGGGTATAATGCCTGCAGCAACGGAACCTGTATCTGCTCAGCCATCTTAATTATCTTTTCCGCCCCGCTGTAATATCCGACTATGCGGTATGGCGCTACAAAACCTAGGATGAGCGGCACTGCGACAGAGTATGCCATGTAAATAACGCCGACGGTAAAAATATGCCAGCCCTCACTCACTTCTCCTATAATCTCCTGAATGTTCGGCAGTTTTATCGTAATGTTGAATCTTTTGACAATCAATGTGATGGCCAGGATACCGGCGGCCAATGCGCCTAACGAGTTTATAACCGGCACATAAATATAATCTGATTGGCGCTTGATAAATATAAATATAGCTATTGTAAATATCGATTTAGCCACCATGTTAAGCGAAGCGGCGTATTTTATGCGCCCCATGCCCTGGAAGAACCATACAGGCAACAGCACATTACCTATAACCTGCCCGAAAGTAAAGATATAAACCATCCTGTATTCCCTGAATTTAGGAATAGCGTAAACCAGTATAAGCAATAGAAAAAAAGATAATACGGCCAATAATGTCTTTATTGTAAATACACTGTTAAAGATGCGCGAAATTCCTGTGATATCTTCTCCAAGGACCGATATCTTTCTCGGAACCGAAAAATTGAAGCCATAATCTGTGACTATGACGAAACACTGGTTAAGAACTTGCGCAAGTGATATGACGCCGAATTTATCCGGCCCCAATACCCTGACCAGATATGGTATCGTGATCAATGGCAGAAAATAACTGGCAAACTGAAGGAAGTAGAGCGCGGACAGATTCTCTATCAGAAGTTTTTTGTCGGCTTTATCTACGGTCATTTTGGTTAGCTATGTCGGATATTGTCATCGGTAGCATCTCTTGCAGTACGCGGGGACATCCCCGTACGCTATCTTTCTTCTCAAGGCCTGATACGCCTGTGAGTTCCATATATCTTCAAAGCTTGTCTCAAATAAGTTGCCGAGCTTTACAACTGTGGCATCGGCTATAACACAACAAGGGACAACGTCTCCGTTCGAAGCGATAAACGTGCTGCTCCACGGCCAATTGCATCTCTTTCGGTTTGCATAACCGTTATAATAAACATGTATGCCTATGCCGCAGGATCTGGCCACTTTTCTGCCTTCCTCCAGCGCAACCTTAACGCTATGCGCTTCTTGATCAACTTTTATGCTATCGACACACTTGAAAGCCTTACCCCTGCCCCAATCCGATAATCCGACCTGTAAGTGAACGCTATCCAGCCCAAGTCTTTTTGCCAGGACTACTATTTCGGGTATTTCAAACGCGTTATGTCTTGTAACCAGCACTCGCGCCTCGAGACCAGGCGCAACCCCAGCGCTGCGAAGGGCCGATAAATAGGCTACGTTATCGACAATCTTGCCGAAATTGCTTCCCGGGCGCATCTTCTCAAAAGTTTCTGATGATGCTCCGTCTAAACTGAACAATATCGTCGTGTTGCGTAATTTCGCCAACTCTACCGCGGTCTTTTTATCCAGAAGGCTGCCGTTGGTAGTGAACTCCATGTGAATGCCGAGACCTTCTCCGAACCTTAACATGCCAACCAGGTCATTGTTGAGCAAAGGCTCCCCTAGTCCCTGGAGCACTATGTGCGATAGGTTTGGGAATTGCCCTATGACCTCCTTTAAAGAATGCAGACTCATATGAACAGGCTTTTTATTCGAATAAGGCAATTGGCATTGAGGGCATTTAAAATTACAGTCATTGTTAGGCTCTATAGTTATCTTGACCGGGAAAAAAGCAGTCTTTGCCCAACGAAGCCTGAAAGAAAATTCTATGCCGATCCTGTTTAATATCTTTCTGGCGTATCTCATATTTTCACAACTATGCATTGCCCTGTCGTCAAATAAACAGACCTCTCCGGTTTATCGGAAAAGAATTCGTCAACAGCTTTTAAGGCGCCCGGACACAGAGGAAAACCATAATCGTCGAAGATAATAATTCCGGACTTGCTCATACGGGGGTAAAAAAAAGCGCAGCAGTCTAAAACGGATTTATATATATCTACGTCGATATGTGCCAGACAAAAAGTATCGCTTTCTGCCGGATTCGGAGAGATGGGAAATATTCCTTTGTATATGCTGACGTTTTTACAATCGCTAAGAAAGGCTGTTACATTTTCCAGGGACGTATCGCCAAAGTCGCCTTCTTTGTATGTGTCTTTCGAAGGATCCGACTGCGGCATTCCGGCAAATGTGTCAAAAGCATATATTTTTTTATCGGTTTCCTTAAAGACATTTGAAAGCAGCTTAGTCGTGCCGCCTTTATAAACGCCGACTTCCGCGACGTTTCCATTTATGGAAAGCGCATGCTGAGCGCACTGGTAGATCATATAGCATCTGGTTTTATCAACTATGGTGCGGGTTGAAATAGCGGAATAGATTTCATTGAAATGCTGATCCGATTCCCATAAGCTCAATGGCGCATCGATACCTGGGATACGTCTTATAAGCTTAAACCCGAATATGCCTATTACGGAATTTATAGCTTTTTTTGCGATTTTAAGCATGGCGCTCCCCTCTATTGGCATGATTATACCATTATTATTGGGATAGAGCAAACCGGGACGGATAAATGAACAGGGGTCAAGCCGGATTACCGGCCTGACCCTTGGATCGCGAATATTTCGATAGTTTCAGATGCAAAGTATTTTTAATTATTCAGCACCGCGGCGGTGATGGTGTCCGGATTCGCGGTATGCAGCTGCACCCATGTCCCGCTATCTTTATAGACCCATATGCATATATAAGTCTCCTTTAAATTCTAGCCTGGTTAGAAACGTCAGATTACGGACTCACTGCATGCGGCTGCCACCAGACGCTGCAGCCTAAAGATCAAACCACGGTACGGCGAGGATATTGTCCGCGAGGGCTTCTTTCCTGCCGCCCATAGTGATAACGTAACCTTGCTTCGCCACCCTCCGGTAATCACCCATAAAACTCTTCAGTCCTCTTATCTCC
>Ga0233425_10008569_pt1 | contig 13500 bp, 12 predicted proteins | sample Watercolumn_Towu_2_FD_181712 | JGI IMG/M metagenome (GOLD analysis project Ga0233425, IMG submission 181712) | Freshwater microbial communities from Lake Towuti, South Sulawesi, Indonesia - Watercolumn_Towuti2014_140_MG | ecosystem: Environmental > Aquatic > Freshwater > Lake | place...
CCCTGCTCTCGGCCGAGAGCGCGGCCTACCTGGGCCGGTTGCTGGTCACCTGGGGCTTCCTGCCCCTGCTCGCCCCGCGCGCCCTGCTGGTGGCCGCGCCCATCCTGCTGCAGAACCTGCTGTCGGCCCATGCGCCCATGCGCTCGCTGGGGTACCACTACGAGGGCCTGCTGTTGCCCACCCTGGCCTGGGGCACCATCGAGGGGTTGGCGCGCGCGGCGACATGGGTCTCCGCCTGGATCGGGCCCGAGCGGTCCCTGCGGCTCGGCGGGACCCAGCGCCTGGCCGCGATCGCCGCGGCGACCTTGCTGGCGCTCACGCTTCACCTCGAGGGTCGCTGGGGGCGCGGCTTCTGGAACGGTGTGCGCGGCGACCCCGACGCCTCCGAGTACGCCGAGGTGCTGGCCCGCGTGCCGCCCGGTCAGTCGGTGGCCGCGCCGCAGGTGCTGCAGCCCTACCTGGCCGACCGGCCGGTGGCCGCCGACTTCGGGCCCGAGAACCCTGTCCTGGGCCAGCGCTCGCCCGTGCGTCCCCCGCCGGCCTACCGCTGGATGATCGTGCCCACCGCGCCTTCCCGAGCCGGCACGCCCCGCCCCGGCTTCCAGGTGGACGACTTCCCCGACTACGACGTGACGTGGTCCGGCCCCCACCTCGCGCTGCTCCGAAGACGCTGACCGCGGGGTCGTGACACGCCCCTCGGAAGGGGGTTGACGCAGTAGCAACATAGCGATATCTATATGTCGCTATCCAAGGAGGCCCCATGACGGTAGCCCGTCTGGTCGAGAGCGCCGAGCGCGCCGTGCCCCTGGCCGAAGTGTTGAAGGCCCTGGGTCATCCCCTCCGCCTGCGCATCGTGGCCATCCTGTGCGAGCGACCCCGGCCCGTGGGCGACCTGGCCTCGCGCCTCGACGCGCCCCAGGCCATCGTGTCGCAGCAGCTGCGCATCCTGCGCATGGCGGGCCTGGTCGAGGCCGTGCGCGAGGCCGGCTTCGCCCACTACCGACTGGCCGAGCCGCGCCTGCGCGACCTCGTGAAGTGCCTGGACGGGTGCGAGGGGAGGTAGCCATGGCCACCAGGGTCACACGACGCGGGTTCATCGGCATCAGCGCGGCCACCTTCGGCGCGGCCGCCGTCGGCAGGGGGCTCACCAGCGACTGGTGGGGCCACGACCCCCTCGAGGTGCCGCACCCCGCCACCGACGGCGACACGATCGTGCCCACCTTCTGCGAGCTGTGCTTCTGGAAGTGCGGGGTGCTGGCCCACGTGAAGGAAGGCCGCGTCACCAAGCTGACCGGCAACCCGATGCACCCGCTGTCGAAGGGCCGCCTGTGCCCCCGCGGCGTGGGCGGTACGGGCCTCCTGTACGATCCCGACCGCCTGCGGGCGCCCCTCGTGCGCGTGAAGAGCCGCGGCGACGAGGCCTTCGAGGTCGTCTCGTGGGACAAGGCGCTCGACGTGGTGGCCGAGAACCTCGTGAAGATCCGCGACACCCACGGACCCGAGGCGCTGGCGCTCTTCACCCACGGCTACGGCGGCTCCTGGTTCACCCACCTGGTCAAGGCCTTCGGCACGGCCAACATCGGCGCGCCGTCCTACGCCCAGTGCCGCGGGCCCCGCGAGGTGGGCTTCCAGCTCACCTACGGCGCCGGGCTCGGCTCGCCCGAGGCCCTCGACCTCGAGAACGCGCGCGTCATCACCCTGTTCGGCTCGCACCTGGGCGAGAACATGCACAACACCCAGGTGCAGGAGCTCGCCGAGGCGATCGGCCGCGGCGCCGAGCTCGTGGTGATCGATCCGCGCTTCTCGACCGCCGCCGGCAAGGCGCGCTACTGGCTGCCCATCAAGCCGGGCACCGACCTCGCGCTGATCCTGGCGTTCATGAACGTGATCCTGGCCGAGAAGCGCTACGACGCCGACTACCTCTCCCGGCACGCGGTGGGCCTCGACCAGCTGGCCGCGCACGTGAAGGACAAGACCCCCGAGTGGGCCTGGCCCATCACCGGGCTGCGCCCCGAGCTCATCCGCGAGGTGGCGCGCTTCGTCGCCTCGGCCCGCCCCGCGTCGCTGATCCACCCCGGCCGTCACGTCACGTGGTACGGCGACGACACGCAGCGCTCGCGCGCGTTGGCCATGCTGGGTGCGCTGCTCGGCGCCTGGGGTCGCCGCGGCGGCTACCTGGTGCCCTCGGCCGTGACGGTCCCGCCCTTCCCCTACGCGCCCTTCGCGAGGAAGCCCAAGGGTTCGCCCGACCGCGGCCGGGACAACCGCTACCCGCTGGCCGACGAGACGCTGGCTTCGGGCCTCTGTGACGCCACGCTGCCCGGGCAGGCCCCGTACGACGTGAAGGGCTGGATCGTCTACGGCACGAACCTGCTGCAGGCCCTGCCGCAGCCCGCCCGCACCCGCGAGGCCATCCAGAAGCTCGACTTCCTGGTGGCCGTCGACGTGCTGCCCGCCGAGATCACCGGCTGGGCCGACGTGGTGCTACCCGAGTCCACCTACCTCGAGCGCTGCGACGACGTGTGGGCGCCGGCCTACAAGCAGCCCTTCGTGGCCCTGCGCCAGTCGGCGGTGGCGCCCCTGTACGACTCGAAGCCGGGCTGGTGGATCGCACGCGAGATCGCGCGGCGCATCGGCCTGGCCGACTGGTTCCCCTGGGCCGACAGCCTGGAGGTCGTCGAGCGTCGCGCCCAGGCGGCCGGCCTCGACCTGGACGCGCTGAAGCGCACCGGCGTGGCCCTGGGCAAGCCGGTCCCCGCGTGCGAGGAGGACGGCCTGGACCTGGCCTTCGACACGCCCAGCGGCAAGATCGAGCTGTACAGCCGTCAGTTGGCCGACCTGGGCTTCGACCCCATGCCGGTGTACCGTCCGGTCGACGAGCCCCCGCCCGGCGCCTTCCGACTGCTGTCGGGGCGCGCGCCGGTGCACACCTTCGGTCGCACCACCAACAACCGCGAGCTGTCCGAGCTGTACGCCGAGAACGAGGTGTGGATCAACGCCGACGCCGCCCGCGCGCTGCCGGGCTTCGAGGACCGTCCCCTGGCCACGGGCGAGCGCGTGGTGCTCGTGAACCAGGACGACGTGCGCTCCAGCCCGGTGCGGGCCAAGGTGACCGAGCGCATCCGCGGCGACTGCGTCTACCTGGTGCACGGCTACGGCCACACGGCGAAGGGGCTGACCTTCGCACGGGGCCGCGGCGCCTCGGACAGCGAGCTGACCACCCGCGTGGCCGTCGATCCCATCATGGGGGGCACGGGCATGAACGTGAACTTCGTGCGCGTCGAGCGGGCGGAGGCCTGACATGAGCCGGCGAAGCGAGCGCCTGAACCGCCACGGGCGGCCCATCCTGTACGGCATGGCCATGGACACGCGGCGCTGCGTGGCGTGTCAGGCCTGCGTGCTGGCCTGCAAGGCCGAGAACGAGGTGCCCCTCGGGGGCTTCCGCGACTGGGTGGTCACCGAGGTGCGGGGCCGGTTCCCCGCGCTCTCGGCCGAGAACCGCTCCGAGCGCTGCAACCACTGCGGCGCCTCGCCCTGCGTGAGCGCCTGTCCGACCGGCGCCAGCCACGTGGCCGACGGCGGCGCGGTCGTCGTGTCGCGGAACCGCTGCACGGGGTGCAAGGCCTGCGTGGCCGCGTGCCCGTACGGTGCGCGCTACGTGCACCCCGAGGGCTTCGTCGACAAGTGCACGTTCTGCCTGCACCGCGTCGAGGCCGGCCGCCCGCCCGCGTGCGCCGAGGTCTGCCCCACGCGCAGCCTGACGTTCGGCGACCTCAACGATCCCGACAGCGACGTGGCGAAGCTGGTGGCGTCCCGGCGCTGGCACGTGAGCAAGCCCGAGGCGGGGCTCACGCCGCACCTGTTCTTCCTGGAGTAGGGGCGCCCCCGGCGTGCCCCTGGGGAGGTTCGCATGGATCGACCGGCGTCCGACCGCTTCTGGAACCCCTACCTGGCCGGCGTGGCGCTCGGCCTGGTGCTGCTCTCGTCGTTCCTGGTGATGGGCAAGGGCCTGGGCGCCTCGGGCGCGGCCAACCGGGTGGGGGTGGCCGCCCTCGACGTGGTGGCGCCCGCGCACGTCGACGCGCACCCCTACTTCGCGTCGCTCAAGCACGAGGGGCGCGGCTTCTTCGACGACTGGCTGGTGTTCGAGGTGCTGGGCGTGTTCCTCGGCGGCGTGGTGGCGGCCTATTCGGCCGGGCGCCTGCGCGTGGGGCTCCTCAAGGGCCCGCGCGCGTCCACCGGGGCGCGCGTGGCGGCCGCCCTGGCCGGGGGCGTGCTCATGGGCGTGGCGGCCCGCATGGCGCGCGGATGCACCTCGGGCCAGGCCCTGACCGGCGGCGCCGTGCTGTCGGCGGGCGCCTGGATCTTCATGCTGGCCGTGTTCGGCGGCGGCTACGCCGCGGCGTACTTCGTGCGCCGCCTCTGGACCTGAGGAGGGCCCCCATGATCGCGACCTTCTTCCCCTTCGACTCCCTGGTGACGGGCGCTCGCGAGGTGGGGCTGATCGGGGCCGTGGTCATCGGCTTCGCTTTCGGCTTCGTGCTCGAGCGGGCGGGCTTCGGGCGGGCGAGCAAGCTGACCGCGCAGTTCTACCTGACCGACATGACCGTGCTCAAGGTGATGTTCGGCGCCATCGTGACCGCCATGACAGGCCTGGTGCTGGCCTCGGGCCTGGGGCTGGTCGACCTGCAGTCGGTGTCCGAGGGCATCGCGAGCCCCACCTTCGTGTGGCCCATGCTGGTCGGCGGCCTGCTGCTGGGCGTGGGCTTCATCGTGTCGGGCTACTGCCCCGGCACCAGCGCGGTGTCCACGGCCTCGGGCAACCTCGACGGGCTGCTCACCTTCGCGGGGGTGATCATCGGCTCAGTGCTCTACGGCGAGGTGCAGCCGCTGCTCCACGGCTTCCACGTCAGCGGCGACCTGGGGCCGCTGTTCCTGTACCAGGTGCTGGGCGTTCCCGCACCGGTGCTGGCGCTGGGGGTGGCCCTCATGGCCATGGGCGCCTTCCTGGGGGCCGAGCGGCTCGAGCGCGTCTTCTCGGCGAAGAGGGCAGGCCTGCCCGCGCCGGCCGTGGGGCCCACGCCCGCGCGGCGGATCGCGTTCGCCACGTTCTCGGGAGTGGCCGCGCTCGGGCTCGTGACGCTCGCGTTCCCGGGCAGGCCCTCGGCCGGCGAGGCCGCGACCCGCGCGCTCCCCATCACGGCGTCGGAGTTGGCGCAGCGCGTGATCGAGGCCCCCTGGAAGGTGCGCGTGATCGACGTGCGCGACGAGGCCGCGTGCCTGGCGGCGCGGGTGCCGGGCTCGGCCTGCGTGCCCCTGGCGAAGCTGGGCGAGGCGGGGCTCGAGGCCGCCACGGACGGCCGCGCGCTGGTGCTGGTGGCCGACGGGGACCTGGCCGAGGTCCCGGCGGCGGCGCGCGCGTACCGTGGCGACGTGATGGCGCTCGCGGGAGGATACGCCGCGTGGAAGCGCGAAGCCCCCACGACCCCCGCTGCCGCCGCCGCGCCCGCACCCACCGGCGCAGGAAAGGCGGCCCCCGCGCGCCCGAAGAAGAAGGGCGGAGGCTGTTCCTAGGAGGACCCCATGACCGAAGTCGATCTCTTCCGTCAATCCAACCTGATCGATCCCGCCCTGGCCATCTGGGGCTGGGAGATCCCCGTGTACCTCTTCCTGGGGGGCCTGTCGGCCGGCGTGATGATCCTCTCGGCCTGGCTCGCGCGCACGGCCCCCGAGCGCGCCCGGGCCCTGCGGCTGGCGCCCCTGGCCGTGCCCGTGCTCCTGTCGGCGGGCATGCTGGCGCTCTTCCTCGACCTGGGCTTCAAGGCCCACGTCTACCGCTTCTACCTGGCCTTCGAGCCGTCGTCTCCCATGTCGTGGGGCGCCTGGATCCTGATCCTGGTCTACCCCGCCGCGCCGGCCCTGGCGGTGGCCGGGCTCACCGACGGCGAGGCCTCCGCGCTGGCCGGCTGGCGTCCCCTGGCCGCCCTTCGCCTGGCGCGCCCCGTCGCGCGGCTGGTGGCGTGGTGCCGCGCGCGCGCCTCGTCGCTCGCCGCGCTCAACGTGGGGCTGGGCGCGGCGCTGGGCGTCTACACCGGCATCCTGCTGGGCGCCCTGGGGGCGCGCGCCGCGTGGAGCTCGTCGCTGCTGGGTCCGCTCTTCCTGGTGTCCGGCGTCTCGACGGCCGCGGCGGGGCTCATGCTGCTCCCCTCCGATCCCGGAGCCCACGCGCGCCTGCGCCGCTGGGACGTGACGGCCGTCGGCCTGGAGCTCGCGCTGCTCGCCCTGTACCTGCTGGGGCTGGCCACCGGGGACGAGGCCGCCCGGCAGGCCGCCCACCTCTTCCTGGGGGGTGGCTACACGGCCGCCTTCTGGACGCTGGTCGTGATCCTGGGGCTGCTGGTGCCCCTGGGCCTCGAGGCGCTCGAGGCGCGTCGCGGCCTCCGCCCCACCGCGGCGGCCCCCGCCCTGCTGCTGGCGGGGGGCTTCGCCCTGCGCTGGATCCTGGTCGCGGCCGGCCAGGCCCTGTAGCGCCCCGACCCCGCAGCACCTCCGATCGAATGATCCCGAGCGACGTGCGTCAGAGGGCGCCGAGACCACTTCGCGGCGGGCTGGCTGCCGTGGCTGGTCCCGCCGCGTGGCATGGCCTCCGCACCCGCGGCTTCCCGTTCGTGCGTACCCCCAAGGCCGAGGACAAGCCCGCCTTCGTGCGCGGGCTGCTGATGGCGCGCGACGAGGCCCTGCCTGGCCTCGGTGGCCATGGGCTTCGTGAACGTGACGCCGGCGGTGCTGCGTTCGTGGAACCGCCGCCCGGCGTCCTTCAGGCCGCCGGCCGACGTCCCCGGCGCCGCCCGGCAGCCCGTCACCTCGCGTCGCGGGTAGCGCAAACGAGCGACCCGACGGAGAGCGGTCCTCCGCCAGACCTCAGATTCCCCAGGAGGCCACGCGGTTCCTGCCGCCCCGCTTGGCCTCGTACAACGCCTCGTCGGCACACTTGACCAGGTCTTCGACCGAGCGCGAGTCGCTGGGGGAGGTGGCCACGCCCACGCTGATGGTCAGCTTGCCGCCGGGCTGGGTCTCCTCGTTCGGGATGGGCGTGTGCTCGATGGTGGCGCGAAGCTCCTCGGCCACGCCGATGGCCCGATCCTTGGGCGTGTCGAGCAGCACCACGGCGAACTCCTCGCCGCCGTAGCGCGCGGGAAGGTCGATGCCGCGCAGGCGCGACTTCAGCATCTTGGCCACCTGGCGCAGCACGTCGTCGCCGGCGGGGTGGCCGTAGGCGTCGTTGTAGCTCTTGAAGTGATCGACGTCGATCATCAGGAGCGAGATGGGGGAGCCCGTGCGCAGGCTGCGCCGCACCTCACGATCGAGGAAGGCCTGGAAGTATCGGAAGTTGCGCAGGCCCGTCATGGCGTCGACCGTGGCCAGGTCCTCGAGGCGGCGGTTGGCCTCCGAGAGCTCGGTGGCCATGCCCGACAGCCGCTCGTTGGCGGCGATCAGCTCGGCCGTGGCCTTCTTGACCTCGTGCTCGAGGCCCTTGGAGTGCTGCTCGATGCGTTCGGCCATTTCATTGAACGTGTCGCCCAGCTTGCCGATCTCGTCGCGGCCCGCGAGGGCGGAGCGCGCGGCCAGGTTGCCCCGGGCGAACTCCTCGGCCACCTCGGTCAGGCGGGCCACGGGCCGCACCAGGTTGCGGTGCATCTGGAAGTAGATGCTGGCGGCCACCAGCAGCGTGAACAGCAGGATCAGGCCCGTGGTGGCGAACGTCAGCTCCCAGAAGGCGTGCTCGCCGGCGGCCAGCGAGAAGCGCGCGAGCAGCGTGCCCCAGCGGATGCCCCGCTCTCCGGGCACGGCGGTCACCAGCGGGCGGCTCACCGCCAGGTAGGGCCCGCGCTCGCCCCGGTCCTGGTGAAACAGCATGCCCTCCGCCCTGGCTGCCTCGGCCGTGAACGAGTCGTCGAGGGCCTCGCCGAAAAGCCTGGGGTTGGAGTGCGCGACCACGTTGCGGTCGCGATCGACCACCGACAGGAAGTCGACGTCGCCGGTGCGCCCGAGCGCCAACGCCGACACGGCCTCGTGCAGCTCTTCGACGCGGTTGCCGGCCAGGATGGGTGTCCACGCGCCGGCCAGCACGTCGAGGAACGTGCGCGCGCGGTGGGTCACGTCGGCCTGGTACGCGCGGCGCTCGCGATCGACGAACGCCCCCCCCAGCACGGCCATGCCCAGCACGGCCAGCCCCACGCCGTAGATCAGCACGCGGCGTTGCACGCTCACGGCGTCACCTCGGGAAGGGCAGCCCGGACCGCGCGCAGCTGGTCGCGCACCTGGTCGTAGAACGCCTCGTTGGTGGCGGTCCACCCGTCCTCGTTCGAGAAGCGGGCCAGCGCCGCGCGCCCGGGCGCCGAGGCCTTGTTGGCCGCGAGGAACGCCCGCTGCAGGCACCTCTGGTCGTGGGCCGACAGGAGCGACGGCGCCACCAGGGCCTCCTGCGGGATGGCGGCGGTGATCCCGACCACGCGCAGGTCGCGCGTGTCGAGGCCCATGGAGCGCGCCAGCGCCAGGCCGGCGTTGTAGGTGGCGGCGGCGTCGACGGTGCCGTCGAGGACGGCCCTCACCGACGCCTGGTGGCTGCCCGTGAAGGTGGCGCGCTCCAGCACGCGCCGCACGTCGACCTCGTCTTCGAGCAGCCTCGCCACGGGGAAGACGAAGCCCGACGCGGACGAGGGGCTCACGAACGCGATGCGCTTGTTCTCGAGGTCGCGCACGCGCTGCACGTCGCTGTCGCGGCGCACCACCAGGTAGCCGGAGTAGTGCACGCCGCCCGCGGCGATCTGCGTGGCCAGCAGGCGCAGCTGGGGGTCGCGCTCGCGGGCCAGCACGAACGCCAGCGGGGGCAGCTGCGCCACGTCGAGCTCGCCGGACGCCACCATGGCGATCAGCCGGTCGTAGTCGTCGTAGGCGGACAGCTCGACGCGGGCTCCGAGCTGCGCCCCAAGGAAGGTCTCGAGGGGCGCGAGCTGCTCCCTCACGTCGGCCGCGTCCTGGGGCACCAGGCCCATGCGCACCCGGCCCAGCCGGCAGCCGCCGGGGATCGGCGGGGACTCGTCGGCGCCGCCTCGGGCCAGGCTCTGGGGCGTCTCGGGGGAGGGGCTCCAGGACGACCCCTGGCACGCCAGCCAGGCGGGCAGCAGGGCCGCGAGCGCGGCGAGCGTCGCGGCTCGGCGATGGGCGGGTCGGAAGAACATGCGAGCGAGTATAGCGCCGCGTCGCGGTCCCGTCGACTCGCGTCACCGGGCGGGCTCGGGCGCCTTGTCGTTCTTGCGCGCCCCGAAGGGGCCCTCGAGGCGGTGGAAGCGTCCGCCGATCAGCGCGGGATCCTTCGCATATCCCAGGGCGGGGTAGTCGAGGCGACGGCCGACGCTGGCCAGGTAGGCGGGGCCCAACTGCACGCTGAAGTCCTGCCCCGGCGAGCTGCCGTGACACTGCTCGCACGAGGCCTCGGGCCCGTCAGGCTGCGCTCTCGCGGCACCACGGTGTGGTGCAGGCCGTGCCACGTCTCGGTCTCGGCGAAGCCGTACTTCCCCGAGAAGGTCCGGCCCACCGACGTCATGCCCACGCGCAGGGCCTTGGCCCAGTCGAAGTCGAGCCGGAAGCCGTCCGTTGCGTTCGCGGCCCTCCTCGCCGGGCGAGGCCCCGCGCCACGGCCAGTGCGACGTGCCCGTAGATGTGGTCGACGTAGCGGGCGGCCGTCGGGCGGCGCGGCGTGTTGTGCAGCCAGCGATCGGAGAAGGGCACGTCGGGGGCGGGCAGGCGGTTGGCCCGCTGGCAGGCCTCCTCGCACGCCCTGCAGCCGATGCACAGACGCCACGAGAGGGGCAGGGTTGCCCCACCTGCCGCCAACGAGATCAGCTCCCTTCGTTCCATCGGTAGATAATGTGTAATTGTACATTAGGTCTCCCGGGGAGGAAGGGCGTTGCTTCCGCGACCGAAGGGGGTAGGATCGCGCCGCACAGCGAGCGGAGGCCGGGATGCGGCGTGTCTGGGCGGCAGGGGCGACGGTGGTGGCGGCGTTCGCGCTGGCGGCGTGCGGCGGAGGGGGCGACGCGACCGACGCCGGCCTCGACGGCGCGGCTGTCGAGGTTTTCGACACCCGGGCGGACGGCTGCACGGAGGCCGTGGCCGAGGTCCGCGCCGAGGTGGGGGTCGCGGAGCCGGGTGAAACGGCCGACGTGGCGTCGACCCCCTGGATGCCCGAGGCGCCCGTCGAGGCCGCGCTGATCGCGTTGGAGCTCACGAGCTCCGAGGGCATCGCGGTCGACGGCCAGGGGCGCTTCCTGCTCACCGCCAACGACGCGTTGATGCGCCTGGCGCCGGGAGGCGCCCTCGAGAAGCTGACCGACATCCCGCCCGCGCCGGGCCAGACCGTGGTGGGTTGCGCCGGCGTGGCCTGGCACCCGGCCTGGGGCGCCGTGCTCGCGCAGACCCAGGGCAGCCGGCTGCACCGTTGGACCGAAGCGGGCGGCCTCGTGCAGATCGCCGACCCCATCGGCGGCGGGCCCAACGGCGTGCTGTTCGACGGTCAGGGGCGCTGCCTGGTGTCGCTTTCGACCGACGGCGCCGTGGTGCGCCTCGACACACCCGACGCGGCGCCCGTCACGATCGCCGCCGGCATCGCGTTCGCCAACGGGTTGGCCCTGGCGCCCGACGGGACCGCGCTCTACGTGGCCTCGACCACGGGCGGGGCCGTGTTCCGGGCGGAGCTCTCCGGCGAGCCCCCCTACACGGTCACGCGGCTCTCGAACGACCCGCTGCTGTCCGGCGCCGACGGCCTGCTGATGTCGCCCGACGGCTGGCTGCTGGTGGCCAGCTGGGGCAAGGGGCGCATCGTGGGTCTCCATCCCGACACCCTCGAGGCCCGCGTGGTCAGCGACCAGCCCGCGGGCAACCTGAAGTTCGTAGCGTCGCTGGCCTTCGGTCCCGGCGGCGACCTCGACCCCGCCTGCCTCTTCGCCACGCGCCTGCACCAACCCGGGCTCGTGAAGGTGTGCCCTCCGGCTCGGTGACCGCCTTTCTTTCCGCGGCGCTTTCGGGTATGTTCCGCGCCGTCGCCCGACCCCGGAGCCACGATGGAGCCCCTGACGCACCTCGACGAGTCCGGCCGGCCCTGCATGGTCGACGTCACGCGCAAGCCCGAGACCGCCCGATTGGCGCGTGCGCGCGGGCGCGTCCGGCTGTCGCCCGAGGTGTTCGAGGGCGTGGCGGGCGGGCAGGGGCCCAAGGGAGACGTGTTCACCACCGCGCGCCTGGCCGGCATCCAGGCCGCCAAGCGCACCGGCGAGCTCATCCCCCTGTGCCACCCGCTGCGGCTCACCGACGTGGCCGTCTCCGTTCTGCCCGACGCGCGGGCGTCGGCGCTGGTCATCGAGGCCGAGGTCTCGGCCGTCGACCGCACGGGCGTCGAGATGGAGGCCATGACCGCCGTGGCCGTGGCGGCGCTCACCGTGTACGACATGATCAAGGCCGTCGACCGCTTCGCCGTCATCGAGCGTATCGAGCTGGTCGAGAAGAGCGGCGGCAAGAGCGGGCGCGTGGTGCGGCCCGAGGAGGCTCCGTGACCCTCTCCCTCGACGAGCTTCGCCGCGTCGTCCTCTCCCTTGACGAGATCGACGAGGGCCAGGTGCGCCGGGTGCGCGAGCGCGACTTCTACTCCGTCACCTTCGAGTTCTACGTGGGCGAGGGCTTCCGTCGCCTGCTGATCGGCGTGCGGCCCCACGAGGCGCGCCTGCACTACACCGACGAGAAGGGCTCGGGGCCTGCGGAGAGCTCGAACGCGCAGGCTCCGAGCGTGTTGTCCGCGCCGTCCGCCGGGGGCTACCGGCGTGGCGCCGAGCCCGGGCACCCCAGCGGCTTCGTCATGGCCTGCCGCAAGCACCTGACCGGCGCCCGCCTGTGCCGCGCCGAGACCGATCGCAAGGATCGCGTGGTCACGCTCGAGTTCGATCGCGACGACGGCCGCCGACTGCTGATCTTCGAGTGCTCGGGCCACCACGCCAACCTCTTCCTCACCGACCCCGGCAAGCGCATCCTGGCGCGCCTGACCGAGAGCAACTCGCACAAGCGCGACCTGTCGGTGGGCCGCACCTACCAGAAGCCGCTCGAGCCCGAGAAGGAGAACGCCCTGCACCAGGTGGGGCTGGTGCGCTTCCTCGAGAAGGGCGACGCGCTGCACGCGGCCGTCGACGCCTTCTACCGCGGGCTCGAGGACGCGCGCGGCTTCGACGACGAGGTGCGCGGCGTGTGGCGCAAACTGCAGGCGCGCCTCAGGCACATCGAGAAGAAGCGCGCGAACGTGGCGGGCGACCTGGCCAAGGCCGACGAGGCGCCGGTGTTCCTCCGCCAGGCCGACGCGCTGAAGGCCAACCTGTACCAGCTGCGCGTGCCGAAGGGCGCCGAGCAGGCCGTGGTCCAGCTCGACGGCCAGCCCGTCGAGGTGCCCCTCGATCCCCGGCTCACGCTGAACGGCAACATGGAGGCCCTGTACCGCAAGGCCCACAAGTACGGCGAGACGCGCCAGTTCGTCGCCGAGCGCCTGGCCCGCATCCAGGCCGAGGAGGACGCCCTGCGCGCCGACGCCGCGCGCCTCGAGGAGGCCAAGAAGGCCCGCGCCCTCGACGTGATCCGCGAGCTGGGGGAGAGGTACCGCGACGCAGAGCCCTCCGACGCGGCGTCGCCGCGATCGCGATCGGCCGAAGGCGCCGCGGCCAAGCCGGGAGCCGCCACCCGCCGCCCCGCCGAGCGCGAGCCCTTCCGCGCCTTCAAGGCCTCGACCGGTGCCACCATCCTGGTGGGCAAGGGCGCGCGCGACAACGAGGAGCTCACGCTCAAGGTCGCCAACGGCCGCGATCTGTGGTTCCACGCCCGCGACTACGAGGGCGCCCACGTGGTGCTCCGGGTCGACAAGGGCGGCGAGCCCGAGCCCGCGGCCGTCGACGAGGCGGCCCTCTTGGCCGCGTTCTACAGCAAGGGTGCCCGCGAAGCCTCGCTCGACGTGTCGGTGACCGAGGCCAAGCACGTCAGCCGCACCAAGGGCGCGCCCACGGGCGCCGTGAACGTGGCCAGGGAGCGCACCGTGCGCGTGCGCCTCGACCCCGACAAGCTGAAGCGCTTCTTCCCCGACCGCGAGTTCGGAGCGCCCAAGCCCTCGCCCTCGCGCAAGCCGCGCAAGCGGATCGTGTGACCCTTTGTATTGGGTTGAGTGACCGCCGCGTCCGATCCGACGGACTACGTCAGCGCGCAGGCCTTGACAAATCCACGCCACGGAAGTCAAATTGCCATCGCATTGAAGCCAAAGAGGTTTTCATGTGGGTCGCGCGCGAGGCCGAAGCGCTGCTGCGAGAGACGGCCTCGACCTTCCCCGTGGTCGTCCTGACCGGCCCCCGCCAGGTGGGCAAGACCTCGGTGGTCGAACGGGCGTTCCCGGGATGGCGCACGGTGTCGCTGGAC
>Ga0233425_10008571_pt1 | contig 13497 bp, 11 predicted proteins | sample Watercolumn_Towu_2_FD_181712 | JGI IMG/M metagenome (GOLD analysis project Ga0233425, IMG submission 181712) | Freshwater microbial communities from Lake Towuti, South Sulawesi, Indonesia - Watercolumn_Towuti2014_140_MG | ecosystem: Environmental > Aquatic > Freshwater > Lake | place...
GCCAAACAGTGAAGTTCAAATATGAATAAACGAAAAACATTACACCGGCAAATATCGCCAAAATTACCCAATAATGTTTGTTTAGGTTTTGATTTTCGTTCATATTTACGGCTTAATTATAGCAAATGGCAATTAGAAGGTAAATTAAAATCATCACCATTGACAGCAACCTCAATATAGGTTAATATATATTTTCGTTCATTGACAACCGGCGGAGGCCATCATGAAAGACAAACGTAATCAGATATGGACCTTGATTAATAGTGGACGTCTTCGAGATGCTGTCAGAGAAATAAAGAATTACATAGCAAACCTGGAAGGCCTTGATTCTATAGATCAGAAATTTCATTTTAAAGTGATTGGGCGCTGGATGGAACAAGTGACAAAGCGGCAAACCAATCGATTTGCCGTGCTATCGCTGGCAAACATCGCCACTTCATTTAAACAAATTGATGAACTGGCTATGGCGGCTGAGTATTTCAATTGGGCTTTGGAATTGGATAAAAATGACGTCATTACACTTTCGGCCTTGGCTGATGTTTTTTGCCGATCAAGAAAATTTGATCTGGCGATTGACACTTATCAAAGAGCTTTGGCTCTCGATCCCGGTAATATGATAGTCTTGGGTGGTTTGGCGAATGCCCAGTGCCAGCTCGGTCTCTATGATGCGGCACTCGATACCTATATTACGGTATATGAGTTGGATCCGGAAAATCCGCACGTTTTAAAGGGTATTGCAAATATCTATGATTGCGCTGCGCAATATGCAATGGCGATCACTCTGTACCAACGGTGCTTAACGAAAATCCCGAACGATGTCCGAGTGATTAACATGATGGCCAGCTCGTACAAAAATAACGAGCAATATTTAATGGCCTTGGTAACCTATGATCGAGCATTTTCTATTGATAATACCGATGTTGTCTGTCTGAACGGCATGGCAGAAGTTTTCATGTCCATGCGCCGATATTCGAGTGCTGAACAGATCTTTAGACAAGTGCTTGAAAAGCAACCAACCAATAAATATGCGCTTTCGGGACTGGCAAAGATACACAAGAAACGGAAGGACAGTAATCAAGCGCTGCATATCTATCAGGAGGCGTTAATAACCAATCCCAATGATGTGTACATGCGCTATGGTCTGGCGAGCAGCTTGTATACTCAAAATCGATATGATGAAGCATTGGAGGAAATTGAGAAAATCATGGCCATTGAGCCGTCCAATGTCAGGGCGTTATTGCTCAAGGCCAATGTGTTTCGTAAATATCGGCGAATTGACGAGTGCTTGGATCTGTGCGATTTAATCTTGACAATGGAAATTGACGAAGAAACTCGTTCTTTGGTCAAAAATTGCCAAGGCTATGCCTGGTTCAAGCTTTATCAAACGCATGGTTACCAGAATGAGTTCGACACAGCTGAAATGATTCTCAGTGATAATCCCGGTGGCTTTGCGACCATGAATCTCGGTCTTGTCTTTCTTTACGATGAGAACTTTGAGCGTACTGGAAACCTGGAAATGGTGACAAAAGCCTTGGCCGCCTTCCGACGGGCGGAAGCGGCTCATGAAGGCGCCAAACATATGAAAAGCGCTCGAAAAATAATCGCTAGGCTCATCACAGTATAGTCAACAATACTCCTGATCACACTCAGGAGTTTTTCAATACTTGTCAAAATATTATAGATTTGCTATATTTTTCATATCCTTTAACCAATTTAGCCAGCATAGCTCCCCGCACAACTCGCTCCGCTCCCATGCGGGGCACGCAGTTGGACTGTCCCTCGCTATGCTGTTAAAAACAAATAATGCCAGCATAGCTCAGTTGGTAGAGCAGTAGTTTTGTAAACTATTGGTCGCGGGTTCGAATCCTGCTGCTGGCTCCATTCATCAAGGGATTCGAACCATAGTAATCGAATCCTGCCTGTCCCGCATACAAGCGAAGCGCGTTGTGCGGGACTGCTGGCTCCATTGAATCAAAGGAGAATATGAGAAAAAGAGATAATGAGTGAATGGGGGGATTTTACATCTTTGAATTTTTATCTCCCTCTCTCTCCTAATCTCTTTCGCTCTTTGACTCTTTCCGGTCTTTACAATAACAACTAAATCGTGTATACTTTCTATACTTAACAATATTTAGCTAATTTTACTACAGATATGCCACAAGACAATCTAATCAAGTTTCAATGCAGCGTCTGCCGAAGCGTCAATTACCACTCCAAGAAGAATAAGAAAACTCTCAAGGAAAAGCTGGAATTGAACAAATTCTGCAAAAAATGTCGCAAGCATACACCTCACAAAGAGATTAAATAAAAAAACCGGGGCTAGTCCCCTGTTTTTATTTTGCCTAAAACTGGTTTTCTATTCAACGGTCTCTAGATCTTCGGCTGTGTTGTATTGGGGGAGGTAGTCTTTCATTATGACTTTGATGATTCTGATAAGATATTTCAGATTATCTTCAGCTGTATATAACGTAGAGATGGCACTCTCCAGGATTCGTTGAGTATTCATCATTATACTTCGAAGTTGAATACTATTTTTTGATCCAGAAAAAAGTGCTTCAGCTCTGGCAATTTCTTGTTTTCGCCATTGATACAGCCGTTCTTCAAGAGCGGCGAAATTTGCCTTTTTCTGGAAAGCTAACACTTTTTTTACCAAGGCGATAAAGGTTACTGGATTAAATTCCGGTGCGTCTTTTCTTTTAAGAGCGATATCTGGTAAATTCAGGCTGTACATTTCATCATCAAAGGTATTAACTTCAATCAATAATTCTCTGGCAAGCTTGGCGACTTCTTTTGGTTCACTGTCATTTATTCTAAAATCAATATTTTGATGTCCTTCTTCAAAAACATGAGCCATTTTTCGATTGTTTGAATCCGCTGATTTGTTGGTATAGATAAACTCTCCTTCATAATCACGATATTGAATTTTTACTTTCAGACCATCGGTTGGTTTTTCACCTTTAAACATATCCATCTGCATCCTTTCGCCATAAGTCGGCCCTCCCAGGAAACCCGGTTCAGATCCAGCGTCAAGAATATCATCAAACAGTTCCTCATGACCAAAGACTATGATATGCAGTTTTTTATCGGCGGCAATCGGATTTTTTCTGGCTAGAGTATCAAACATCTGCATCATCATTAAAACCCGAATTTTAACAGGGTTGGTCCCAACTACTTTTTTAGGAGTTTTTGGGCTTTCAAGTTTTGGATATTTCGGAGTCTTTGTTATAGAAGTATAACCGGTATTACTCAATGTTAACGGATAAGTATAATCCAGCGCCGACATATTACTCGTGTAATCATTATCGGGTATCAATGGCGTATTACCAGTGTTGGCTGGTGTTAAGTAATCATTTGGTGGTGGGTAGTCAAATGGACTGAGAGATAAAAATTTTTTGTCAGTATGGCTTTTTCCCAAATTAGCAAATTCAATTAACGAAGCATCCGTGGCTTGGGGTTGGGTTTTGTTTTTTTCTACCTTAATACCATTCTGCTCCAGCACCTCAGCATAGATTTTCGCAGTTTCCTGTGCTCGATTGCGCGGTGATTTCCAGATCCAAATCACTTCACCCGGTTTGATATTGGAGACAAAGGTCTCAGCTTCTTTTCTTACTAAAGATTGCGTATCAGGATCCAAGGCTCCTTCTTCGTGTAATTTGTAATTTGGCTTCCCATGGCGGATAAAATCCACCCGAAGATCGGCTTCAAAGGGCAATTCCTTTTTTTCCTGCTTTTCACCCAGGTTTTCCATAGACTACTCAGGTAACGAATAAATATTTCGATTGGCTGGATTTTTGCGATCATTGTGATACGCAAATTTTCCGTCGAAATTACGGTAATTCAAATTGACCGTGGTATCATCGCTTGGCTTCTGACCTTTGAAGAAATCCAGTTGCATTCTCTCTCCGTAGGTCGGTCCCTTGCCCTTACCTAATTTTCGACCGATGGTAGATTGGAGTATGTTTAAAAATATTTCTTCATGAGCGAATAATATGATATGAAGTTTTTTGCCACTTGGGATAGGATTTTTTTTCATCAGCGCATCAAACATCTGAACCATTTGCAATACCCGATCAGCGACATCCTTGGGACCTTCAGAATCAGCCGGCATTTCTTCTAGTGTTGACCAAAAGTCAAACCAACCAACAGACGTTTCGGGATCTTGAGCGCGAGCCGCTTCAACTTTTTTGTAAAACATTGGTCCTGTCGAGGCATCCTGGGCCAAAGGCTGAGTTTTGATTTTCTTGATTTTGATTCCGTTCTTTTCCAAAACAGATTCATAAATTATAGCTGTTTCCTGTGCTCGATTGCGCGGGGATTTCCAGAACCAGATTACTTCATCGGGTTTTAAAGTTTTACAAAAAGCTATGGCTTCTTTCAAGACCCAATATATCGCCTCCTGATCAAGCGCCCCTTCAGGATGTAATTCATAATCTGGCCGACCGTGACGAATAAAATCCACCCGAAGATCAGCTTCGAATGGTAATTCTTTTTTTTCAAATCGTTTTAATTCACCCATACTTAATTTTTCAAGGTGGTAATCGGTCGACTTTGAACAATATAGAACCTGTTCTTTTCCATTCCCCACTCAATATCACAGGCAAAACCATAATGGTCTTCTATTTTTTGACAAATTTTTGTTAAAGCGATTATTTGTTTTTCGCTTAGTTTTTGTTTTGACTGGTTATTCTTTAAAACTTTGATCCATTTATTACCAATTTTGACTTTTACTAACATTTTTTCTTGCGTGGCTATATTAATATCTATAATCCTATTATCATTCTTATGAATGACATAGGAATCAGGCGTCAACTCTCCAGAAACAATGGCTTCGCCCAGACCATAAACCGCTTCATGAATCATTTGGTTGTGATCCTGAGTGACCGGATGCACGGTAAAAGAAATTCCCGCGATTTCTGATTGTACCATTTTCTGGATGACAACCGCCACCGATACTTTGGTTTTCCTCATTCCCTTCTCCAGTCGATAAACGATTGCCCGAGGGGTAAAGAGTGACGCCCAACATTTTTTTATATTGCTGAATAAATTTTCTTCATTGGTATTTAAAAAACTCTCCAATTCTCCGGCCCATGACGCGGTTGATGAGTCCTCGGCGGTAGCTGACGATCGCACTGCCACCAGACTGGACTTTAAAGCCGCAAAATGTTTCAAAATTTCCATAGCCATATCTTCCGGGAGAACAGCCGATTCAATCAAACCATGGATAACACGTGACGCATTGTCCACGGAATTCGCGTCATTATAGTTTACTTTGTCAAGCTGGGCTTCAATTTCTTGCGTTAAATCCGCCTCGGCCAGGAAACGATCGAAAGTCTGAGCGGTCACCACAAAACCGGGTGGCACCGGAATACCAATCCTCGTCATTTCACCCAGGGACGCGCCCTTGCCACCCGCCATCGAGACATCATTCTTACTTAGTTTTTTGAAATCAATCACCAATTGCATATTATACTTTTTCCTTTAAACCGGTTTTATCTCCTGATTGCAAAACATACTCTTCAATCACCTGACCCTGGTCATCGGTTCCAACATTAATTTTCCACCAGCCGGCATTATCGGCAAACATGATCGGAAATTTTTTAGCTGTGATATCAAGCAAGGCTTCGGAAATATTGGTAATGAATTGACCATGCGCGAAAACCATGACCACCACTCGCTTTTTTGCGGCCGATGTTTTCTTTTCTTTGACAAAATAATGTTCAATTCGTTCTATGGCCTCGAGGTTTTTTGCCACCGTGGCGCTGGAAACTTCAGTGACACCGCGTTTTGATTGCAGATCCTCTAAATTCATTCGAGATGCATCTATATATGGCGGCCATTTGGCGCCATCCGGGTATGGTAATGGCTGGTCAGCCAACTTGGCTTTTTTATTGGCCAGAAATTCTCTCATCGCCTGATCAAATATTCCTGAAATTGATTCAACTTCTTTAACATCATTTTGAACTAGAGTCGTCACTCCCTCCGATCCTTTCCCATCCAAATCATTTACATGATATTGAAGATTGGCTTGATCCATCAGATCCATCACCACTTGGGCCGTATCCTGAGTTCTACGATTAAAAACAAATTCCTTTCCAGCGGGCGCGAAATGACCACTCATACTGCTGACCAGATGAACTTCCGTGTCATTGTCCAGATTTAATGTTTCAATCAAAGCCTCCAGCTTTGGTTTTCCGGCCGCAATATCTTCGGGTGAAACAATATTGTCTTTATGATTCAAATGTCTTACAAAAACGATTTCCAGATTGGCAGGCTTCATGGGAAGGCTATCAGGTGCTCCGGCTTCCGGCATTAATTTTTTGTAATCATAAATATCACGCCAATAATCACGCCCTTCCACATGCTGTTTTTTTCGATCAATAACTGATTTAACCTGACGACTTCGAACATCAGGACGACGCACACGAATGGTAAATCGCCGGCCGCCTTCGACTTTTTCAATCTGGGGTTCGAAATTTGGTTTAATGGGTGGAATGGTTTCTTTCATAGGGTTAATGTATCACAATTTTATTATTATTGGCGTCTACGGTAACGATGTCGCCGTCTTTTAACTTGTTTTTAATCGCCTTGACACCCAAAATGGCCGGGATTTTGTATTCTCTGGATAGCGTTGCGGGGTGGCTGGTCAAGGCGGCTCCGTCATAGGTAATCATGCCGGCAATTTTATTGAAAATGATTAAGTATTCCGGGGTGGTGATTGGCGTGACCAAGATATCGCCTTTTTTGACTTTTTTAAAATCAGAGATTTCCATCACCAGTCGTACCGGTCCAGTCACACATCCAAGAGATGAAACAAATCCCGTATAACCAGGCATTGACTCCTTGGATTTAGCCTCAGATGGTGGCGGTTGAGCATCGTCCAGGAGTTTGAATGTTTTTTCAATCTGCTTCGCCGCCAAGCCAATATATCGCTTTGTTTTTCCGTTTCTTATGAGATAGATGGAGTTCTTTTCCAGTTTTTTAAACCATTCTTTGTTGAAATCACGGTTTTTCATTAGAGCGGCATATATGTCGCTTGGAAGCAGATTATATAAATCATGGAGTTCAACATTGATAATACTACCAATTAAAATGAACAATTTTTGCATGCGAATGTCGAGCTGTCCAATAATAAACTTTTTGGTTTCTTTCAAATAGATGGCTTCAGCCAACAATTTCCCCAGCTTTACGACATCGCTTCCTATTTTATGCTGCTTGATTATTTCTTGACGATCGATTTCCGACTGTCCATATATTTGATTGATAAAATCTTTTTTCTTTTTTAATTGCGCGACGGTCAGACGGTTGAATTTTTTTATATAATTTTGAACAATCCGCCTGGCATTTGGCCAATCATTCTTTCCGATGCTTCCCAAAAACAAGCCTGACCAATGATTGGTAAAGTTCTCAATAGCTGGCTTCATGCTCCCGGAGGATTTTTGATTTTTTATGAAATCAATCAAGGCCAATTCAAAGGCGTAAACATAATTTGCTTGAGGTTTTCTGGTCAAGATCAGCATTACTTGATTGGCATTGATTTGCGGGTGACTGATGGCTAATTTTTCCTTGATCAGTCTGCTGGCCAGAACGTCAATGAGATTAGCCGAATACACCCAACCGCAAATTTCCTTGTATTGTTTGTAGTAATAATCAAATATTTCCCATAATAGCCGGCGTTTTTCTTTTTCCTCGATAAGCTGATTTAATTTTCTTTCCCGTTTTTCCAGTTCAATGATTAGATTTGAATAGATCTTTAATACTTTATTCCTCTGATTATTCAAAGTATTTTTATTCAATAATTTATCGAGAAGAATCGCTCGTATTTTGAAGAAATCTTGTTGGGGCCAGTATTTTAACGATTCACCATTTTTAAAAATAGTAATATTATATTTTGAAAATCGAATTCCGTTTTTTTGGAGAAAATCAATATCAGTCATTTCTTCGTCCGCGATATGAGTCGGTAGCAAGCTAATTCCTCTACGCATTGATCGATTAAAATATAATTCTTTCATATTAAAGAGATTTGAGACTAAACGACTTTTTATCCGGCGTCATTACCTTGGCCTTTAATTCGTCGGGCAAGAACCAGACAAAGAAATAAAACATTCCACCTGGACCGAGTCCTCGTCGATAACAGTCCGGGTTCATTTTCAAGACAATATCAAACATCCGACCAAAAATATTTTTGTTCCACATTGGAATCAAGACGTCATCCGCTTGTCCCATGACATCTTTATATTTCGCGAAACATCCGGCCATTTGATAGCATAACACAAATTCCTTGAATTCCGCTGTTTTGAATATTTTTTTGGCGCGAATCAGTATCTGCCTTATTTTTTCATGAAGTTCATCCTGTCTCTGTCGAAGTCTTATATTTTCTTCTTCAAATTCAATCGCCTGAGTTAAAGTATTGTATAGAGGTAAGTCGGTTTCTCTCCACTCAGCTTGAGCAAAAGCATGATGCAGGTGGTCTTTGATTTTTTTGGCCATGGCGCTCTGACCATGTCGAGCTAAATTAATAATCAAATCTAACTTCTTTTTTGAAAGTTCTTTATCTTTTGCATCTTTCTTGCTTATCAATATCCCGATTTCATCCAGTAGTTTTCCGGTTTTCTTGTCTTGACGCAATAAAGCAATTGTCGCTTCGCAGTTTAAGGCGTCTTGCAAATATAAATCCGCGTATTCTCCCTGCATGAGATCACGCTGAAGAGCAATGGCTCGTGATTCATAATCATGAATCTCCACTCCTTCGACCTCAATCAATCGGCGAGCATATTGTTTTAACCGGTCAACATAATATTCATGTATCGGCCCATCGGCAAACAAATAATTTACGATCCAAAATCTGAAAGCAAATAATTTGTTTAATCGTCCGTCAAATTCGACCAAAAACGTTAATTCATCCAAGTCTGATGCTTTGGGATGAGCTTGATACCAGGCTTCACGTTCAGCGGCAAGTTTCTTGAAGCCCTTTACCACGTCTTGATAATGGCGATCGCCCATTTTCATAAATCCAATGGGATCTTGAAAACATTTTCTGGCGAGAGTTTCATATTCTTTGATGATCGCCGGGAATTTATTCGGATAAAAATGGATAAAATCTTCAATATCATTGGGCAGAGTTTGCGGAAATTTTAACAAATGATCATTCATATGATTAGGCTTCATAAATTATACCGTCATTACCATCAACAATGATTCGTTGACCGTCTTGAATCACGCTGGTGGCGCTTTGCGTCCCGACGACCGCCGGAATGTTGAACTCCCTGGCTACGATCGCCGCGTGACAAAGATTGCCGCCCAGATCGGTAACAATCGCTCCAGCGCGACGTATGGCCAGTAAAAAATGAGGGCGAGTCATGGCGGTGACTATAATATCGCCTTTATTTACTTTGGCTATTTCCTGCTCCATATGCTTAATGCCATGCGAAAACATATTTACTTGGCGCGCGACACCCTCTACAATCCCGGCTGACGCGCAAAAACCGCTTAGAATCTTTTTTAGTCTTGGCTCTTTGTCCACAAAATATTTTCTTAACGCTTCATAAACAGCTTTATAACTGGAAGTCCCTTTTTGCCAGTTTTTCTTGTCATGGCTGATTGGCACACCACTGATTTCCAACTCACCAATGATTTGTTTTATTTCTTGATTCGGGTTAAGGCCAATCTTGTCATAGGTAGTCACCAATCGACCACGGCGGAAAGTATTAAAACCAAAATAATCACGATTCAATCCGCGCAATTGATACCCCCACCAACCGGTAATTGCTTGTTTACCGACTTTCAAATTGATTTTGTTCCGTTTACCGATAATCTTCGGTTCAAAAGCCTCGGCCAACTTTCCATTGATCGTCAAATTAAGAATTTTATTCTTGATAAACGGTCCAAATCGTACGCTTAATTCTTGCTGCAATCGTTCCAGGATGTTTTGGTTGATATCTATCTTTAATTTTTCAATGATAACCGTCGTGCCGCTAAATGACTTTTCCCGGCCATGTCTGATCGTAAACGGATATTTATTCCAATCTCCATCTGTCATCCATTCATCTTCGTCATACGTGACAACAAATTCATCGGTCGATTCTTTTTGAGAGGTGACTATTGTGAAATGATGTCCGAGAAAGGTGCTGGCGGTTTTTAGACCCAGGCCAAATTCGCCGAGCTGCCCTTTTTTATTGGAGAAGCCCAATCTGATTGATTTGGCGGCGGTTTCTTCATTCATGCCGATCCCATCATCTGAAATTTGGATCACGTCTGATGAAACTTTCAAGTCAATATTGATTTTTTTGTTTGGAAATCGAGCATCGATTGAATTATCTACCAGCTCAGATATGGCTTCCTGCAGATTGTATCCTGTTTGTCCTACTTTTAACAACAAGCTCTTGTGAGGAGTAATGTCAATCAGTTTTTTTGTCTCGTTTTTTTGAATTTTGTGTTTCATAAAATTGATTTTATATGTAAAAGTATACCATATATTGGAATAATATGAAAAAACCCGGACATTCCCGGGTTAATTGTTCGTAAATAAGGCACATTCCTTGTTTTTTCTCGCGCAAAGACGATAGTCGTCAGTACCGCGTTTTTCAATCGGACAAACACAGGTTAGTCGATGAATCGCTTGAGGCAGAGTTTCAAATGGTTGCAAACTAAGATCCACCTCAACGTTCAATCGCTTCACAATGTCATTGGTCGTGGTAGCCAGGATTTGCTTGTCTTGATTTTCATTTAGCAATTTGGTCAAGATTTTCTTCGCCAGGCCATGACGACGATAATCGGGATGCACCCAAATGGTTCCGTATTCATACCAATTGTCCTGAAGCGGCCAGAGAGTGACATGAGCAACGATGATTCCCCGTTCTCTAATTACTACTGACAACCCTCTCCAGTACTGTTGCCACAGATTGGCCGCTGATTGCGGTAGCAGATGCTTTTCTTGACGAATGAACAGGGAAAAGACCGCGAACTGCACGTACAGAATTACGGCGTGGAGCAGCAGGAACCGCTGATGATCGTCTCGATGGCGCGGATGCATGACCGTCTCCTTTCTTGAAGTTAATGAACAAACAAAGAATCAGGCTTGGTGACCTGATTACTTTACTAATATGAAAAAGCAATCAGGTCATTGAGGCCCCTTCTTGCTTTTCTTGGTTTCAATCAATCGAAAATTCATAATTAATACGCCAGCTTTTGAATTATCTCTCGATAACAACCGACAAACTTTTCTAAAACATCAATTTCGCAGTATTCATCAGCTTGATGAGCTTGAGCCAACTGTCCCGGACCGAAGATAACCGGACTCCCCCACTTTTTGAACAGCCCGGCTTGCGTCCAACCGGTCATAATGCATGACTTGGATTCACCAAAATATTTAGTTTGAACATCGGTCAGAGTTTTGAATAATTCAGATTCTTTTTCCAGGTTGAAGGCTTCCCCAACAAACTGCGCCTCAACCACCGCGCTTTCATCGACTGTTATAATGGCATTAGTTATATCCGCTATGATTTGTTGCGGATCTTCATTTGGCAAAAATCGTCGATCAATTGAAAATAAACAATCACCGGCCACCACATTGGTGGCGACGCCACCCTGAATCCGTCCAATGTTCAAGGTTGGAAAACCATACTCTTCTAGTTTCTGGTTAATATAATCGGCTTCCAACTTTTGTAACTCGGCAATCCCCCGGACTGCTTTATAAATAGCGCTATTTTGCTGATTATAATCATAACTGGTGCGGCTGCCATGAGTCGGTGTGCCTTGGAATTTGGCTTCCATAGTAAGCGCGCCCTTCTGACCGATCATAATTGAACAATCCGATGGTTCGGCCACGATTATATTCGCGTTGGTTAAATTAAGGTCTTTTACAAATTGACGACCACCAAGCCCCAGGTCTTCTTCATCCGCATCAAGCAATAAATAGATATCTTGTTGAGGTCGTTCTGTTAATTCCAAAGCCGCGGTTAAGAAAGCCGCCACCCCGGCTTTCATATCAGTAGATCCCAGACCATACATTCTATTTCCTTCGATTGAAGGTTCGAATGGATTTCTGGTCCACTGACTGGTCACCGGCACCGTATCAGTGTGGCCGCTGAAAATTAAGGGATTATCACTGTTCATTCCCGCAATCTTGATCATTAGGTTATAAATTTCCAATTCACCTTTCTTGAGCGGAGTAATTGTCACTTGCTCGGCCGGAAATAATGAAACCACAAAATCAACCAAATCCTTGTTGGTTTTTGTTCCTTGAGTATCAAAAGAAATAAGTTTGGCCAAAAGTTCATGAACATTCATATAATAAATAGTTAATTCCATAGAAAGGGCGAGATTTCTCGCCCGAGATTCACTATCGAGAGACCCAGTAGAAACGTTGCGGATCGCCGCCGTCGGCAATCTTGGTCTTACTTAGTCCGCATGTGGCAAACAAGTATTCTGATTCTGGTGCTTTGGTGCGGCTGATAATGAGCGGCGTTCGAACGCCGCGTTGTCGAGCCTTGGCCATCATGGATTGCAATAACTTCAAGCCGATTCCTTGTTCGCGCAATCCACGAACAACCCCCACCTCAGCAACATAGAATCCGATATATCCATCCAGAACTGGGTTAAATTGCTCATGCTTGGCAATCTCACGCATTTCTTTTTTTTCTACAAAGTAGCCGGTACAAAACCCGACCAGTCGATCATCATTGTGGGCCAGGACGAAGAGCGCTTGTTTGTCATCGTAAGTTCGCAGTTCCTCAATCGTACTTTGCAGGGTCCAGGTTTCAAACCATGGTGCGTCGGTCCACATGTTTTTGTACAAGTACAGGTATTGGTTATAGAACCGGTGATCCAGGTTCAATTGATCAGTGACTTCGATAACGATATTCTGACCATCAACTTTTTCCAGGTAATGACAGTGGCAGACGGGAAATTGATCTTCTTCAGCGCAGCCGTGACAGGCGCAGCGCATCTTCGGATTCATCAAAGCCTTGTCAATCGGCGACAGGCCCAGATTCAAGAACAAGGATTTGGAGGAATTGTTCGGCATGACCACGATTCTTTTTTTTGAAGTTTTTTTCAAGAAATGGTACACCGTCTTCGCCAGATAAGCGCCAATGCCACGACGACGAAAGTCATCTTTTACGAAGATGGTCATGATTTCAATACACTGATTCCAGTCATGATACGACACCAGTCCGATCAGTTCTTCTTTCCAGAACGCCAGGAAAATTTTCCCATCTTCCAAATCATTGGTCATTTCAATGGCGGTTTTCTTTGCCAGAACGCTTTTTTCCATTTCCGATGATACCAGGGCCATCAGTTCCGGCAATAGTTCCTTGTCGAATTGAGTACCTTGTCGTACCAGTAGCATGATCGCCTCCCTCAATAGTGTCAAAGACCACGCAGTCCACCCGGACTGCTTATGATCTACACCCTGAGGGAATAAACACAAAGCAAGCCGCGTGTGAGAAACGCTGGATGACGATGGCGCAGATTGTTAGTGTTGTTGTATTGCATATATTA
>Ga0233425_10008572_pt1 | contig 13497 bp, 10 predicted proteins | sample Watercolumn_Towu_2_FD_181712 | JGI IMG/M metagenome (GOLD analysis project Ga0233425, IMG submission 181712) | Freshwater microbial communities from Lake Towuti, South Sulawesi, Indonesia - Watercolumn_Towuti2014_140_MG | ecosystem: Environmental > Aquatic > Freshwater > Lake | place...
GTGAATCCCAAAGTACTTCCATAGCCTGAAGGCGTTCGGCTTTGCTCATTTTTTTTACGGTAGCGATATTCATGCTTTTCTCCTTTTATTATTTTACGTCAACAAGGATGTTGTTCATTTTATTCTGTTAATCATCCGATTTCTTTTTACCATAGTCAATTTTTTCTTTCAATAAAGGAAGTTTTTGAATCAAATGAACAACGTCCCCTTTCCCACAGAGGCAGCTATGACGTCACTAATGAGCTGCCATGCCGTATCGTCGGCAGCAGGGAAAAGCTCCATGCCTGCGGGCATGTGGTCAAGCTCCAGGACGGCTCTCAGCACTCCCTGCCGCTCGTCAATAAGATCACGAAATGTGGAGCTTATGAAGACTTGGTAGCGCTTCTCCATTTTTTTAGTTACTCCTGTCGTTATTAATCATCAAAACCTAATGCGGCGTTGACCCGTGGCCCGCAGCGTGCGGGGGCCGAAGGCCCATGTGCGCAAGGGACATCGCGATCCAATGGCCTGGTTGGCGCCGCCCAAAGCGGCGCCGGCCGGGACATGGACCCGATAGGGGCAACGCCGCATTGCCGACGCCGCAGGCGGCGGCAACGGGAAGCTGAGCCAGAGGCGAGAGTCGTTTTCTCGCCGATTGGCTCGAATGTCGGGTTAGCCGGTTTTTGTCTCTACCAGGCTTCCATTCACAAACTTGTGGATAATGCTGGAAACGTATGTTTGATACGGAAGCCCTTCCTTTATTGCTTTCCGCTGTAGCTCAAGGAGATCTCTTTCTGAAATGCGTATATTCAGCCTCTTATCCTTTTTCAGAGTGCTCCGTGCATATTCGACCAGTTCCTTCTTCCTTTTCGAGAAGTCTGCAACTGGAATCCATTCACCCCTCTCGAAGCTTTCGAGGATTTCCTTTTCTTCTTTTGACAGTTTTGTTTTCATAACGCTCTCCAAGATATTTCTCCGTTACTTTCCTGCTCGGAATAATTGTTTTTAGAAAGAGTTCTTCATCGTTTTCAACGTATGGTAAGACATACGCGTAGTCCTCTAAACGGATAACCATGACGCGCTGTCCCGGGTACTTTTTTTGGTTGGGGTGCGCATAGTCATCCAATATGTCGCCTCTCTCGATGCAAAATACCATGTCTTCAAAGCAAACTCCTCTTGACGCCTTGAGAAGCTGACTCTTTTCTGAATTCCAATTAATCCGTTTCATCATAAGAAGTCTATCACGTTGTGTGCATTATGGCAACAGATCATTATCCTCTAATCTGGGGCTAATGCGGCGTTGACCCGTGGCCCGCAGCGTGCGGGGGCCGAAGGCCCATGTGCGCAAGGGACATCGCGGTCCAATGGCCTGGTTGGCGCCGCCGTAGGCGGAGCCGGCCGGGACATGGACCCGATAGGGGCAACGCCGCATTGGCGACGCCCTCCAGGGCGGCGCCAACGATGAATTCAGCGGGTTCGCCGCTGGAATGATTTGTTAGGATCAGACATTCTTGTCCAATTTCAATGCCTGCCCCCTGTCCGTCCCCCACGCCACTGTGTGAAACCAGGAAGTCGCCACTTCATTACGAGGCAGCACAATGAATTAGAATTACGCGATTTTTGCCTTCCGCTTTAGCGCGCGATTGCGCTTCGTCCATCAGTTGTATGATGCTCTGATAAGCAGCACCGGGCTCTATATCAACAACTCCTATGCTAGCAGTTGGGCATTGATGCAACCCTCGTTCTTTACCCCACCTCAAAAATTCGGCTTCGATTTCGCCTCTTATTTCCTCGGCGACAGTACCAGCGGTTTGTCCGCGCAATCCCGGCGCAAGCGCAACAACTTCGTCACCGCCACGTCGATAAGAAACGGTCAAAGGCATCCATGATCAAGATCTCGCCGCCGGATTTTCCGGTGTCTTTCTCGCTGATCTCCTGGAAAAGAAATATCCCAGGGCGGCCAAGGACTTTATCTGGCAATGGTTCTTTCCCCAGAAGTCTCTGACCCTGGCCTCGGCGGGTAGGGAATTGCGTCGCTATCACCTGCATGAGACCCATGTCCAGGGTGCCCTTTACGAAGCCGTCCGACGAGCCAAACTCACCAAACGCGTCACCTCCCATACCTTCCGCCACAGCTTTGCCACCCATCTCCTCCAGGCCAATTACGACATCCGGACCATCCAGACTCTTCTTGGCCACAATGATGTCAGAACCACCATGATCTATACCCACTGCATCCCTAGCCGGACAGTGAAGGAAACCAAAAGCCCTCTGGATTTTTAGACCTTTTTGTATGCTTAAAAGTCCCGGCCAGTTTCAGGTTTCATGGGTATCCATGAAAATTCAGGTTAAATTGTTTATGGAAAAAACGGAAAGGGATAACGGTTAAAACGTTTTAAATATTGTAGGTATAATGAGCAAGTAGGGGAATGTCAAGGGAAAAGGCACGAAGCGTGAGTGAGGAAACACGAGGCGTTAATGATAGGACGTGAGGCGAAAAGAGAGGTTTCTTCAGACCTCTAACTCCGAACTCCAAACTTCTAACTCCGAACTTATCCTTCTACCGGCAGCGGCAGAGTAATCGTCACACTGACGCCCGAACCCAGTTTGCTGATCATGGTCAGTTTCCCCTGATGGGAATGGATAATTTTTTCCGCCAGGGTCAGCCCTAGACCGATTCCATAGGTCTTGGTGGTGAAGAAAGGCAGCCTGGCCTTCTCCAGGTGTTCCGGAACCATGCCCACACCGGTATCGGCTATCTCCACGTTAACCTCTTTCTGGAAAACCTGGGTGGACACCCTGAGCTGTCCTCCCGAGGGCATGGCATCGATGGCATTGCGGCAGATATTAAAAATGGCCTCTTTGATCTGTTCCGGATCCAAATCCAGTTCGGGCAGGTTCGGGAAAAAGTCGGTCACCAGGGTAATATTGGATTTATCGAGCTGGGACTGGAGTGTTTGCAGGCATGAATAGAGCAGATAATTCAAATTGCTTTTTTTAAGGGTTGTGGGAGCGGCTTGGATAAAATTAAAAATCTGGAAGAGAATCTGCTCCAGGCGTAAGGTCTCTTTGACGATCGTTTCCAAATGGGTTTTAAATTTATCTTCCTGGCTATGTTTCTGGATAAAACGGGCGACTCCGCCAATGGAGGCCAGGGGATTTTTCATTTCATGGGCAATTTGGGCGGCCATCTCCCCCAGGGCCGACAACCGTTCGACCCGTATCAGTAGATCCCGGTTTTCTTCGATTTCTTTATTGGCCTTTTCCAGGCTGCGCACTTTCTGGGCCAATTCGGAATAAAGCCTGCTTTTTTCAATGGCCAGGCTGGCCTGGTTGGCAAACAATTCCATGGCCGTAATGTCTTCCGCACTGACCGGTTTACGGGTGATGACGTTATCGGCAATAATCACCCCCTGGATTTCATAAGGAGAATAGAGGGGAACTATGGCAAAGGCATCGGACCCCAGAAGATGAATAATCTCATTATCAATCGGTTGACCGTTAATGTGTCCGTTGATGACATTAAAAGATCTCTTTTCCAGGGCAGACCGGATGAGGATATTATCGGTATCGGTCGAGGGGAAGACGATGGCCTGGACGATTTGATTGACCCGGGTGTTTTCGATCCGACAAACCCGGCCGTATTCCTCGATGGCCTGCGAGAGATCGATCTTCCGCTCCTGTAAGGAGGCCCAGATCCGGCCCGCTTCTTCCGGACTGTCCGGACCGATGGCAATCTTCCCCTCCAATTTGGATTTGCCCTCATCAAATAAAACCAGGAAGGCCCGATTTAGTCCTAATCCTTCACCGGCTGTTATGCCGACCAAAATGGTCCTCAATATTTCTTCCAGTTCCACGGTACCTAACAGGGAAAAGGCTATCTTCATGGAAAGTCTATGCAAGATCCCCAAGCGGAGGTTTTGTTCTTCAATCGCCCGATGATACTGTTTGTTTTCAATTTCCAAACGCCTTTTTTCCAGCCCCCGGGCCACGACCAATTGCAACTCCTCCAAGGGAAAAGGCTTGGAAATATAATCGAAGGCCCCTTGACGGATGGCCCCCATGGCTATTTTGACATCGACCACACCGGTAAGCATAACCACACAAACTTCCGGATCGAAGGCCAAAATCTGAGGCAAAAGGGTCAGCCCATCCTGGCCGGGAAGTTTGATATCTAAGAGGATTAGCCCTAACCGTTGGGCGGTCAGGTGCTGGAAAAGGCCCTGCCCGTCCTCGGCTTCCAGGCAGGTATACCCAGCATTGCCCAGAGCGGTCAGGATAATAGCCCGTATGGCCGGATCATCATCGACTATCAGTATTTTTTCTTCTAAGGACATTTCCAGGCTTTCATTTCCTTATTGACATCACTGTGGACCTTATTTAAAATTTATACCATCCGACCGTTGACACCTTGAATCTTCAAACCAGAATTTGACCACCAGGAGATTTGCCGGTTTGGTTGGCAACCGGTTTATTTTTCTGATCAAAAGGAGGGACTATGTCCGATAGTCTGGATGTAATTATCGTTGATGATGATCCGGCCGTCTGTGAAATCATTTCTAAGATTATCCAGAGATTTTACACCTGGGGGCATGTGCACCCGTTTACTAAGGCCGAGGAAGCCATCTCCTTTTGTCGAAATCAAAAATCAGCCGTGGCCATATTTATTTTGGATGTGTTTATGGGCGAAGAAACCGGCTTCGGATTTCTGGAAGCCATTATCGACCGATTCCCGCTGGCCTATCAGGATACGATTATTGTCACCGGAAATGCCAGTGATGACATCGTCAATATGTGTATCGCTTCGGACATTACCTATTTAATTGAAAAACCGATCCGTCCTTATGCCTTGCAACTGGCTATACGCGCCATTGTAGCTAAATACATCAAATTCGCCAAGAAGATTTTACGTGATCCCGTATTGGCTGAAAGCATCTCTTCCTTCTAAAAAAACCAGGCAATAGGCCATAGGCATGAGGCGATAGACCAAAAAGGGTCAGGAAAATTTTTACCCATAGCCTCTAGCCCCTTGCCCATAGTCTCTCATCATACACCTTAAACCTTATACCTTGAACCCTTTCCTTTTCAGGCTGAGGCAAAAGTGGTCGCCAGGTCATTATCGATTACATAGATACAGACTTCTTTCGCACCCTGCGCAGTGTAACCGAATTTTCCATTAAGATTCTGCATCAGAAAGTTGATTTCTTCCCGTATCCTCTGATCATAAGTCTTAAAGGCCTCTGTAGCGAAATCCTTAATGGCCCTGCGGAAATTTTCATTTTTCAGAAAAGGATCCATAACTTTTTCTTTCAGATTGTGCACATACCGTTCCCGGAGGGATTGAAAGATCGTCGTCTCGGTAATCGACTTTCCCTCAAGGAGCATTTCTTGGGTCAGGGTTTTAGAGGCATATTGATTCTGGATCTCTTTTCTAAAAGAACGCCTTTGGCTATCACTCATTCCGGACCCCAGAATCCGGCGTTCAAGTCCTTCGAAAAATTCTTCGCAGATCTCCAATGTTTCCCCGGTATAAACACAGCGTTCGGCCCTGCCCGGTTCAAAGTTAGAGGCGAACAGATAATTCTGAATATCCCGGGAGATCCTTTCTTCGTTATAATAATACAGGGATTCCTTGACCTCCTGAAGAACGGTGTAATTATAGGAACTGACCAGAGAGTCCAAAAAACCTTCCGGTATGGAAGGCAAGAGATCGCTGCGACGCTCCCGGAAGAAATTATAGACCATGTCCATATTGACCATTTTGCCATTTTTTGCATAAGCGGAATGAAATTCATTCAAAATCAAGAGGGAATCTCTTCCTGAAAAGCCCTTATTTCCTTCATGTTCCGACTCACCGATAATTTTTTTTCGACGTCTGGCCGTAAAGCGTTTGCGGTCTTCTTCCGACAGCCAAGGAGGGATAAAGCCGGTATAGATATCCATCTTCAACAATTGGAGATTCTTGTCGCAATAGCGTTCATAGCCATTCGGCTCAAGAATCCATTCCTGCATTCCTTCGGATTGTTCCTTCATCCGGGAGGCAATAACGACCTTGGCAAAATTCTGAAGCACTCGAGGGAGAAAATGGCTTTCCAGCACATCTCCGAAAACATTCTTGTAGATCTTGACCTCGGTGTTGTAATCTAAGACATAGGGAATCTTGATAAAGGTGACCCGGTCATTAAAGGACTGATTATCTCCGATATTATCCAAATCCTCCGGATTCATTAAAGCCAGGAACAAGGAATTCACGTTTTCCTCGATCTCTTCCTCAACCTTATGGACCCCTTCACTGATGATCCCATGAAGATTAGCAAACCGTTCCTTGTTGTGATCCTTGACATCCATTAAGGCAAAAATGCCGTTATTGGTATGGGCATAGCGGGAATAAATGTATTTCACCCGATTACTGTCCTTGACCAGGCCGTTGATTTGGCTTTGGAGCATTTCATTAGTGATCACAGCCACCCGGGTGATCCGGTCTCCCGGATTAAAGACGCTAATTCCCTGGCCCAGGCGGCGATTAAATTCATACCGTCGGGCATAGACCATCTCAAAAACCTTGGCCGGGGAGCCCAAGAGATCCAACAGAGTTTGATAAAGCGACAGGCAAATCGTGCAGGGGTTTTCTCGAAAGACCCATTCATACTGTTTTTCGGTAAACAACTTTTGTTTGAACCCGTTATCCTGAATCAGGTCTTCAAAGACCTCCCGGCGATAGGGTTTGGGGATTAAGAGAATCGGGTTGTCATGACTGGGACAAGGCACTTCCAGATATTCCTTACTGGGAGCGCTGAGGATCTGATCCCGCTGGGCCTTGCGGGGCATCAAAGGGGAATTCTCCGCCAGCGACCGGAGCTGATTGATTAAGGCATGGGCCTCGTGTTCGGTCAAGACACCCAATTCCTTTTTGTCCAGACGCCAAACGGTTTCGAAGGTACTTCCCTCGGCCGTCCTGGTATATTGTTCAAACTTCATCAGGAGGTTGTTCAGGAAGGTACTCTTACCGCAGCCATGGGGTCCTTCAAAAACATAAATCCTATTCTGGGGAATGCCGTGGCGGAAGGAATTAATATGATTCATAAACCGATTAGCAAAGAGCCGATCGGCAAAAAAGGGGTGATCCGCACCGTCCTCCAGGAGGCTGTTACAGTCATAGTAAACATAATTGATCGATTCCGGATCATCGGCATATTCATTAAGGCCGTCCCCCACATGGCTTTTGATCATATCATGCAGTCGCTGGAAAATATTCCGGAAGACGATATTGGGTTGTTCCCCGGCCAGGGCCATGAATTCCTGATAGGGTATGGGAAGACGGTGTTCCCTTTCCCTTATTTTTTGATAAAGAGAAGTAAAGACTTGTTCGGCGGAATGCATCGGCTATTCCTTCTCACAAAATCACCTTGGAGAGTTTTCGTTTCTCCATGGTATAAAGGATCCGGCGTTGTTTTAAATTCTTTGGTCGAGGCTGGTCCTTTTTGGCCGGATCAAATAGATTATACGAGGACGACTGCCCGGAGTTATGGCTCTCCGAGTCTTCCACCAGTTCAGTAGTCTCCAATTTCACCGGTCCCCCCCATAAATACTCGATCCCCAGGAGAGTGTGGCCGATATATTCCTTGACCAAAGGCTTTTCTTCAAATTGATGGTCCAGATACAAGACGCCTGTTTCGATCCCTGGTTCATGGATCTTGACATGGGGGGGATGATACAAAGCATCCAGAAGCATCTCTTTATAGGCCGAGGCCTTCCGGCTTTTGACATAATATTCCCAGACATTTTTTTCAGCGTTCAGTCTTTTTCCGGTGACGAATAACTTGTAGGCGTCTACGAAATCCTGATCAACAAAGGTGTTGATAAACATAAAATCATTAAAGTTCTCTCGGACCTGAAAGATGAATCGCCGGCCCTGTCCGGTCTTTTGATCGTATTCCTTACGGGCCTCTAACCCCTTCATTTTCTGAAACGCATAAGAAATCCTCCCCTTATCAGCCGACTCTTCCAGGAAATCAAACAACCGCATACCCAAGGCGTAGGGATTCAGGCCCACCCGGGGAAGAGAGGTAACTTTGGCATTGACGGTGGCAAAAGCCACTTCATTGCCTTTGATCCGATCATCACTGATAAACAGCTTTTCATGCCAGTAACTGGCCCATCCTTCATTGAGGATCTTGGTCCGGATTTGCGGTTGAAAATAGACTGAGGTCTTGCGGACAATCTCCATGACCGTCTTCTTCCATTTATTTTCCTCCTTCCGGAGAAAGGGGGAGTGCTCCTCGATGAATTGGCAGAGATCCTTGGGTTTTTCTTTTTTCTCTTTTAGTCTGGCCGTAAAAAGGGCCTCAACCTCCGGATATTTCCGGGCCCCTCGGGAAAAGAAGACCGATTCGGCCATGAGACCGTATTCTTCAACCGCCTGGTTATAGCGTTCCACTTCCTTCAGATATTCTTGAAGGGGGACCTTGGCCACGGTCTGCAAAAAATGGTCGAAATAAAAATCCAATTTAGTTGAAGTCTTTGACTCCTCCGGCCGATTCAGGTCGGAAAGCTCGTTATAATAACCGACCAGATTATCAATACCCCGGGCAAACTCAATGACGTAATCCACAAAGCGCCCCTTTTCCGATCGAAGCTGGGCAATCGTCCGTTTATCGGAGAGGGCTTGAGCGGCAAAATCCTCGTGCCAGGTATGGCGGAAGAAATAGTTATTCTGGAAGAAATCAATATGGGCCAGGACATGATAGAAAATCATCACGTTTAACCAGTCGGGATTATTGTCATTGTAAAAGGAAATGGCCGGGCGGGTGTTGATGACGGTTTCATAAGGATTATGAGGATAGAGCTCATATTTCCCCTTTTCCTTGAGCACCTCTACATCATGGACCCAATAATCATAGAGAGTCGGAATCATATTCTTGGGACTCAATTCCAGGAGGTCCTTGTTGGTGACGATATACTCCAGGGTTTCGTCCTGAAAGGTGAGTCCGGCCGCTTTGGCCCTCTCCTTACAACCTTCCATAATGGCTTTGGTATGTTGATTAATCAATTCCATATCATTTACGATATTAACTGGCGAATGCCTTCAATCAGCCTGGTTTCCTCGACATCTTCTTCCATGACATCCAACCGTAGTTGTTTTAATAACTCTTCCAAGATCCGTGAATCCCGAATGACCTTCTCCAAGACCGTTCCCCCGCGGTTGGCGATGGTGATTCCTACCCGGCTGCTGTACAGAGACATCTTCCGGAGTTCCGCAATGGTTTCTTTGCCCTCGGTATCCCAATCATCCCCGTCGGTCCCATGAAAAACATAAATATTATAATCCCGGGCCAGGTTTTCCTTCTCAACCATTTCATTAATCATTCGATAGGCCGAGATCACCTTCGTCCCGCCAGCCACCGACAAACTGGCATAGGCATTAAAGTCAGAGACCTCTTTGGCCTCCGTATCATGGAGAATAAAGCGGGTTTCCACCTGGCGATCATACTGATAGAGGAGCCAGCTGTAGATAAAGACATGTTGGGTCACCACCAGTTCGGTCGGTTTTCCGGACATGGACCCGGAATAATCCCGGACGAAGAAGACCATGGCCTGGGATTCAAAATCCTGTTCCTTAGAAAGGATCCGGTAAACGTTATCCTGCGGCGTGACCAAGAGCCTGGTCGGATCGATCTGAGGGAGATTCGGAAGGTTATTCAGATTAATGTTGGTTTCGATGATCCTTCTTAAGGTGGCTTTTTTATCTAAGACCTGACCGAAGCCTCTATGTCGGTCCGTCAGGTCATAGGTAAATTTCTTCAAAGAACGTTTCTTGCCTTTCTCGGTCAAATTGGGCAAGGCGAATTTTTCCGTAAGGATCCTCCCCAGGTCAAAGGCGCTGGATTCGATCTCATGTTCTCCACCCTCGCCCTGCCCCGCCCCTCCGGTCCCGGAGCCTTCCGAGCCGTGAATAGGCTCTTCTCCGATCACTTGATCTTCTTCACCCTCGCCCGAGCCCCCTGATTGGTCCTCCTGCTGCAACTGCTCCGATCGGGTATCATGGTATAACTTTTCTTCTACGGTCGTGGGGACGATAACGATTTTCTCTTTCCCCCCTTTGAAGACCTTGATCAGGCGTCCGATGCGGATCTTTCGGGGAAAGCCGTCCTTTTCCCGCTGCATATCTCTTTCCAATAATTCATCAATCGAACTCAGGTTATGGACATAGTCGCCTTTGGGTGAAGCAAAGGCCTGGAGCAGAGTCAAATCATTGGCCCCGTAGATGCCCTGATTAAAGACCGGGACCCGTTCTCCCGAGCCCGGCCTGCCCGGCCGCTCACCGTCCCGAATGTCCGGCCACTTATGAACGGCCTCCCCGCCCGGATTCCGATTACCGAATTTCGGATTTTCTATCTTCTGCTTAGTTTTCATCGTTCTTGGTACAGAAGTATTCAATCGTCTTCTGCCCGCAGGTCTTGCAGTATCCCAGTTTAGTCAACATGGTTTGGGTCATGCGGTCATACAATTTCTGGTTCTCGTCGTTGGTGCGGTTGGCCAAGGCCCCGATAAGACTCCCGGCCCCGGCGATATCCGATTTTAACCGTACATCGGTGACGGCCTTGACCAAATCGATGTTATCCATAAAATCATAACCCGGATCAACGGAAAGTTTTTGGCCGTAAATTTTACGGATCGACGTCCGGAAGGACTCCCTCTGCTCCTGGGTCTTCAACCCCAATCTTTCCTCAACATTCTGAATATAACGCTCATCGATCTTCAGGGCCTTTAATTGTCCGGATTGGGGATCTTTGTATTTCCACATCTTGTCGGGCCCCAGATTCTCCGCATCGATACCGATGATCATATTGACGTAATTCATGACATCCTTTTTAATGGCGTGGGGTTCATCCATATAGGCATTGAACATTTCCGTCATGATCCGTTCCCGGTACAACCCTTTGGCCGCCTTGACATCTTCAAAATACTTTTTCCTTTCATTGGCTTCGGTGACGTAATCCAAAATAACCCGCTCAAAGGCCCTAAAGATATCTTCGGCGAACATACATTGGCCTTCGTTGGTCTCCGAGGTCTCCATGAGCAACTGCAGGGCCCGGCCCAGGTCTCGCTGACCGAGTCCCTTTTGGCCGAACCGTTTGGTGATGTCCGGTTCATGATTCAAGGTATCGATAACCTCAGAGAGTGTTTTAAGGCTCTTTTCTCCGGCGACCTCTCCGGCGGCCAGCTTCATCATCTCAATAGAAGTCAGCTTTTCCGACCGAGGCAGACGGGTCAGGACCGAAGAAATGGAGGCGGCATAATTGAGATTCGGATCCTGATGCAATTTTTCTTTAGTCAGAGTCGTTTTGGATTCGCTGCCGATGGCATAGTCGGTCAATTCTTCCTGCATCCTATAATTGGTATTATGGGCTACATAGCAAATCCGGCAGCGGTCGACGATAGGGGCTTCTTCCTTCTCCGCCAGGAAACGGTTAAATTCGGCATTGTTGCTGGTGGCGATGATCAGGGTATCGATGGGCCAGCGGAATCCGTCAATTTCAATGTTACGGTTTTGAATCACCCCCAGATAAACCTGGACGAGATCTTTTTTATTTTTGAAAATCTCATCACTGAAATGGATCCCTCCCCCGGCCACTCGGGCCAAGGCGCCACGCCGGAGGTCAAAACGATACGGGTTGTTGGGGTCGGTCAAATGAAGCAGGCGCTGAATGGATTCTTCGCCCAAAAGATCCACGGCCGAGGAAGTGATCTTATCTTTGGCCGAATATTTACCGGTGATGGTTCCCAGACTTTCACTCAAGGACACCGGGACCACCCCGATAAAGTCCAGGATGGCTTCCACCGATCCGTCGGTGACATTCCGGATATCATTCAGGATATAATCGCTGCAGGCCCCCAAGGGCCGGTAAGTGGTAAAAAGGGCGTCCACTTCCTTATCCGAAAACCCCCAGCGTTGCGAGAGATTGGCTTTGTTCTCTTCCCGTGAGGGAAACAGATTCATGGCCAGGACCATGGGGTCTTCAAACGTCTGGGATTGAATGACCTCTATTTTCCCATAGGTTGGGAGCCGATCCAGGTTTTTAAAGTTATAGGTGTAGCGGCGGTTTTTTTCCTGGGCCAGGTAATTCCGGTAGAGGCTGCAGAGGGTATCGACGAAGAAGGTCTTCCCGTTCCCCGGTTCGCCGACCAGGACAAAAGCCATTTCCCGGGAAGAGCCTCCTTCGGCCGCATCTTTGATGAAGGAGACGAAGCTGTTAATCTCGTCATACATCCCGACCACATGCTTGGGTCCCAATCTGAAAATGTTAAAATCATAAGTGCTTTTCCCGTTGACCACGACCTTTTTAATCATCTCGCTATTTTCCAAAATCATCCGGGCCACCGTCTGAAAGGCGTTTTCATACTTTCGATTGCCTTCTTTGACCTGTTGGACATGAAAATCCAGTGTTTTAAAACCATTTTCTTTCATTCTAACCCTCCTTGGCGGTCAAACCCTTTGCCAGATGACCGGGCCTTATCAGCATCATTGTTCTTGTTCCCAAATTTTTTCCTCAATTTCCTTAATTAGCAAGACCCGTGCCATTAAATCCCTAAATGGAATCCATTCTTTTTGTTAAAGAAATTAAAGGAGTGTTAGCCTCTTTCAAGGCAGTGAGGTGATTTTGATTCTAATTGAAAGGATAGCGACAGTTTATTGACACAACCATTTTCCGCCGCTTTTTTGAGAGGAGAGAGGGCCTTCAGTCTGCTTTCTTCGGGAGGGAAAAATAAAAGGTCGCGCCCTCCCCGACCTTGCCTTCGGCCCAGGTCCGGCCCCCGTGGCGGGAGATGATCCGGCGCACATTGGCCAGACCCAGTCCGGTGCCCTCAAAATCATTTTCATGGTGCAGGCGTTGAAACAATCCGAAAAGTTTTTCCTGATAGCGCATATCAAATCCGGAGCCGTTATCCCTTACGAAAAAGACCTCTTCATTCTGATCGCTGAAATGCCCGATTTCAATAACCGCCTGTTCCTTCTGTTTGGTAAATTTCACGGCATTGGCGATCAGATTGGTAATGACCATCTGGAGCATTTCCGGATCTGCGCTGACTTCCGGCAATACGTCAACCTTCCAGAGGATCTCCCGCTCCTGGAGATCCTGGCGGATTAGATCCCGGGCCTCTTTGACCAAACCATCCATATTGATCCGTCTGCGACGGAGCTCGGCCCGGCCCATTCGGGAAAAGGAGAGTATATCGTCGATTAATTGTCCCATCTTCACAGCCGAATCGGAGATCACTTTCAGATAGTGTCGGCTCTTCTCATCCAGCTCTTTCGTCTTATGTTTTTCCAGGAGATTGACGAATCCGGTCAGATGACGCAAGGGGGCCCTCAGGTCATGGGACACCGAGTAACTGAACCCCTCCAGTTCCCTATTCGCCGCTTCCAACTGGGCCGTTCGTTCCCGCACCCGCTGTTCCAACTCGGCGTTCAATCGTTGGATTTCCGCTTCAGCCTCTTTCTGGCCTGAAATATCC
>Ga0233425_10008573_pt1 | contig 13496 bp, 9 predicted proteins | sample Watercolumn_Towu_2_FD_181712 | JGI IMG/M metagenome (GOLD analysis project Ga0233425, IMG submission 181712) | Freshwater microbial communities from Lake Towuti, South Sulawesi, Indonesia - Watercolumn_Towuti2014_140_MG | ecosystem: Environmental > Aquatic > Freshwater > Lake | place: Indonesia...
AGTGCGAGGCCCGGATTGCTGGAGGCTGGGAGTTTCACCGCCTGCCATTTGCCGTTTGCCTTGTGGTAGTGCGCTGCAAAAGCGCCGGTGTGGCCGGGTGCGCTGAATCTCTCGCCGTCAATGAGGATATTCGCTGGCTTCTTTGGGTCGAGCGGGTATCTGCCGGCATCGAACGTGAACGAGAGAGCAGTCACGCCCTTGGTCTCGGCCTTGATGGTGTTGGAGGATATTTGCAGTTCCGCGTCCGTCCGTGCTTTCTCCCACTGCTTCTCCAGCGCATCAATCGTCACCCAATGCGCCGAGTTGAACTTCAGCGAGTGCGTCACCAGCGTGACCTTCTTCGGCATCTGGTTGATGCCCTTGTTCGTCGCTTCGTCCACGAGGCCAGCCACGGTCTTCTTCGCGTTCGCCTCGTAGGAATGGCCGGTCTTGGGGCCGATGATGTGGGTCATCTTCACGCCGTCTTTGAGCAGCGCAGCTTCCATGAGGTCGGCGGCGGCTTTCTGCGCGTCGTCCTCGCCGCTGTAGGCCACGAGCGTGGTGTTGATGAGGTTGATGGGGCACGCGAGCGGGTCGTAGAGGTTCCAGAGCTTCTGCTCCCACCACGGGATGGTGGCGAGCTTGTCGGCGAGCTTCTGGTAGTTCTTCACGTCCACGAAGCCCGCGCCGGGATTCACCACCGCGAACGCGCCAGAGTGGTGCGCGCCGAGGTGCCACGCGCCCGCGCCGCCCATCGAGAAGCCGCGCATGGCGAGCTTGTTGCGGTCAATCGGGTAGTGCTTCGCAGCGTGGTCGAGGCCCTCCCACACGTCGGTCTCACCCGCGAACTTGAAGGCGTTCATGAAACGGCCGTAAGGCTCCAGCACGAAGGTGTCGTCCGCGAGGAACTGGCTGGTGGGCCGCTGCTGGCCTTCGATGAAGGCGATCTCGTTGAGCGTGTCGCCGCGCCCGTGCAGCCAGAAGTCGAGGCGACGGGGCTTGTCACCGCCAGTCAGGTAGGTCACCGGCACCTTCAAGCCGTAAGGCTGCACCGAGCCGTCAATCTTCGACACGTAGCCGCGCACGACGGGGATGTGCGTGAGCGGGGCGGGCGCGGGTGCCTTCTTCTTCGCGGCGGCTACGGTAGCGGCGGCTTCCATCTGCGACTTGAGCGCAAGCAGGCCAGCCTTCGTGTTCCACGGCGCGTTGCCGGCAGCGAGTTGCTTGGCGCGTTCGGAGCCGGTCTTGAGCAGCGCGCGGGCGGAGTTGAACTGGTTCGTGCTCGTGAAGATGTCGTCCTCCAGCGCGTAGCGGACGGCGTTGTGGTAAATCTGCACGTCAGGCAGGAGGGCGAGGAGGGCAGGCTTGTCCTGGAGCGAGGAACGCAGGGCTTCAATCTCCTTGCCCAACGCGGCGGCTCCGGCGGTGAGTTCGGCCTTCGCCTCGGCGGGCACGACCACGCCGGGCGGCGGGTTGAGCTTCTTGGGATTGGGCTGGAGGTTGGGCGGCGGGGTTTTCTTGGCGGGGGCCTTCTGTTGGGCTGCTACGGTGAACGTGGCCATCGCCATCACTGTGGCGAGGAGAATGCGAGGAGTGTTCATGGTCTGATGTGGAGCCGAAGCCACGCGCGTGGTTGGTTGCAAAGCAAAAATGACCGGCTGTCACTGTTGCTGCGCGCCGGCGGTGGAGTTCGTCGCAGCCCGTGGCTGGAACTCCGTGGCGAGCTTCCGGCCCTCGGCCATTTGAGCGGGCGTGAGGCGCTTGGAGACTTCACCGCGATTTTTCACGGCGAGTTGGTTGCCTCGCTGCGCCGCAAGGTGGAGCCACTTGTATGCCTCGACGTAGTTGGTCGCCACGCCCTGCCCGAGATACAGCATCGCGCCGAGGTTGCCCATCGCCTCGACCTGCCCATGGTCGGCCGCCTGCCGGAACCACTTCACGGCCTCGGCGGGATTCTTCTCGGTGCACTCGCCGGTCATGTAGAGCGAGCCGAGCACCGCCTGTGAGAGCGGGTGGCCCTGCTCGGCGGCGGCCTTGAACCACTTGACCGTCTGCACCGGGTCATGCGCGACGCCAACGCCCGTGCGATAAGCCGAGCCGAGATACGCCTGCGCCCGCACGTGGCCGGTCTCCGCAGCAAGGTGAAAGAGCTTCGCGGCCTCGACGCTGTCGCGGTCGGCGCCGGTCGCGTGCCAGTAAATCATCGCCTCCTGAAAGAGTTGCTCGGGGTCAGATGAGATTTTTCGTTTCTGGCGCTCGGGGGACTTTTTCTCGGGCGCAGGCGGTGGCGCCGGCCCGGCCCCGTCACGAGGCGGTGGCGAAGCCAGCGCGCGTCGGGGCACTCCAGCCATCGGATCGGCGGAGTTCGTCGAATTTCCGCCGCTCCCCGGCGCGGAACCACCGGGCTTGCAGCCAGCCAAGAACGCAACCACGACGACGAGCGCACAGGCGGCGGGTTGCAGTGATGTGGGCGTGCAGCGCATTTCAGCAGCGCTCAATCCGCGGTGGCAACGGGCGCGGGCGCATTGCGGGCGGGAGGAACCGGTGCAGCATCGGCGCGAACCGGCGGGCGTTCAGGATTGGCGGGTTGCGCGGCGCCTTCGACCTGGTGCTCGACCTTCACGAAGCCGTGCTGTTTAGCCAGTTCGTCGAGCAGCACGGAGATGATGCGCTGGAGCGCGCGCTGCTCCTCGCGGAACAACCACACGAGCGCGGGCAGCGCGATGAACAGGAAGCAAAGCCACCAAAGCGACTGGCCGAGCGCGCTGATGAGCAGCACCTCGAAGCCGAGGGTCGCCCAGAACGTCACGTGCGCGAGCAGGCTCCAGCCCGTGCGCAGGCGGCAACGCAGCAGGCGGCGGCCGCGCGGATGCAACTCCGTCGCCGTCGTCAGTTGCAGCCAGCACCACCGGCTGCCCGAGATTTCCACGTCGAAGCGGCTCCAGCCCGAGTCGGTCTTGTTCTGCCAGCCTTGCGCGTCGAGCCGTCCGAGGACGCGCTGCAAGAAGGCCACGCGGTCGAGTCCGTGCCCGGACCAGTAGCGCACTTCGCCGGGCAGGGGCCGCGTCTTCTTGAGCGTGAGCGAGTCGAGCGTCTCGTGCGCCGCCAGCGGCGTCTGGCGCAGCGTGATGCGCTCGGCGTAACGCGCCCACCCGCGGACGACGGGCTGGAGGAAGAACAGCAGCGCGACAAGCGGGCGCGAGCGCGAGCGGCGCTTGCGGCGCGGCAAGTCCGCCTGCCACGCGGCGGCGACACACAGCGCGAGCGACAGCAGCAGGCTTGTGATGCCCAGCGGCACGAGCAGCCAGGACTTCACGCCCGCGAATGCCGCGCTGAGCGTGAGCAGGGGCAGCGTGACGCACACGTGGTATTCGAGGCTCGTGAGCAGCATCGGCGCGTGGTTCGGCCCGCCGGAATAGATGGACTGGAAAAGCCCGCTGCCGAACGTGCCGTGGTAAATCATGTCGCGCCGCGTCACCAAGCCGAGCTTGGCCGGCGAGTAGATGCGGCCCTGCCACAGGCTGCCGCCGATGGAGTTGAAATACTCGGGATGCTTGCGCACCAGCAGCGCCTCGGCCGCGCCGTAGCCGCGCTGCTGCCGCAGGTAGGCGCCGACGTTCGAGCGGCGGTAGTGCCACACGAAACCCGCCGGGCTGAACCCGATCTTGTGGCCGTGCTGCTGCAACCGCCAGCACACGTCCACGTCGTCACCCGCGGCGCGGAAGATGGGGTCGAAGCCGCCGATGTCCTCGAGCGCCCACTTGTAGAAGGCCATGTTGCAGCCGGGAATGTGCTCGGCCACGCGGTCGGTGAGCATCACGTGCGCGGGACCGCCCGGCGACACCATCACCGCCGCGGCGACCCACGAGTCCTCGGGCGGGAGGAAGTTGTGGCCGCCGATTCCGGCGAAGTCGCTGTTTAGCAAATCGCCGACCAGATAATGCAGCCAGTCCTCGTCCGCGCGGCAGTCGCTGTCGGTGAAGGCCACGATTTCGCCGGTGGCGGCGGCGATGCCGGTGTTGCGCGCGACCGAAAGGCCGAGGTTGCGCTCGTGGCGGATGGTGCGGATGGACTTGTGCAGCGCGGCGATTTGCTGCGTGTCGTCGGTCGAGCCGTCGTCCACGAGGATGACCTCGTAGTTCGGATAGTTGAGCCGATTGAGCGAGCCGAGGCATGCCTCCAACGTGCGGCCGCCGTTGAAGCTGGCAACGACGACCGACACGCGCGGCGAGCGGGGCAGCGCGAAATACGGCGCGGCCTGAAACGCCTCGCGCAACGCGGCCGCGCTCGGCTTGGGCGTGCGGTCGCGCGTCGTGATGCCGAACGCCCAGTCCTGGATCTGCCGCCCGTCGGTGTGCCAGTCGTCGGTGAACCCGAACACGACCACGCCCGCGAGCCCGCCGCGGAACGCCGTCTCGACCTGCCACTTGAGGAACTCGCACTTGCGCGCCTCGCCCTCGCGAATCGAGTCCATCCCGAACTCGCCGAGCAGCAGCGGCTTCGCATCGGCGAGCATCTGCAACCGCGCCACGTAGCTCTCGAACGCCTTCTGCTGGTGCAGATAGACGTTGAACGTGATGAAGTCCGCGTTCTGCGGGCGCAGGAACTCCGTCGGCGGAAAGTTCGCGAACGTGCACAGCAGGTCCGGGTCCTCGGCCTTCGCGACCTCGACAAGTTCGTCAATGAACTCCGCGACCGCCTTCGCGCCGCTCCAGCGGACGATGTCGGCGGGAATTTCGTTGACGACCGACAGCGCGAACACGGCCGGGTGCTTCGCGCAGATGCGCGCGGCCTCGGCGACGGCGGCGCGCGCCTGCTCCCGCGCCTCGGCGGAATCGAGAAAGCACTGGTGCTTGGCCCACGGCACGTCCACGAGCACGCGCAGTCCGTGCTCGAGCGCGAGGCTTAGGAACCAGCGCGGCGGCACTTCGTAGATGCGCAGGAGGTTTGCGCCGAGTCCGCGGATTTGCGCGAAGTCCTTCGCCGCCTGCTCGCGCGTCGGGAACGGTTCGCCCGCGGAGTTCGGCGCGAACGGTCCGTAGGTGAGACCCTTCACGTGGCACTTCCGCTCCGCGAGGCGGAAGAACTTTCCGTCCACGGTCACGCGCGGCTGCGAGGCGGGGGGCACTGGCACGGGGCTTGGACGTCGCGACATTGCCGCGCAGTCACGAGGCGAGTTCTACGGCAACAGCCGGTGCGAGGCAAGCGGCCGGCGGCGGGAGAGAACCCACGAACCGCCACGGCTCGCGATGTCGGCCATTGAACCTGGGTGGCCACCCCTCCCCATGAGACCCCCGAAACATCGAACATCGAACATCGAATAAGGGCGCCCTTTCGAGCACTTCGGCGTTCGAGGTTCGATGTTCGACGTTCGATGTTCCCGCTTCGGTTCAGGGGTTCAAAGCGCCGCCGTCTGCCCGGGACTTGCGAAGGGATACGTGCCGTCGGCCTTGGGCAGCACTTTCGGTTGCGCGTCCCACGCGAGACGCGCGGGCATGAGGTCGAGCTTGGAGTTGAGCGCGTCGTCCCACAACACCGGCTGGCCGCCGTAGGTCGCCATGCGGCCCATGATGGCGGTGAGCGAACTTTTCGCGCCGTTGTAAGCCTCGTTGTAAGGCTTGTCGTGCCGCACCGCCTCGAAGAACGGAATGTGCTCGAGCCGGTGGCCGTCGTTGCGCACGCCTTCGCCCGCCTTGTAGCGCCACGTGATCTCCTGCTTGAGGTCGCGCATCACGAACTGCCCGCGCTCGGCCGTCCACGAGCCTTTCGTGCCCTGCACGGCTTCATAGACTTCGCCTTTGCACTTGGGAATCTGCCTGCACTGCGAGTAGAGGCGCGAGCCGTCGGCGTAAACGTATTCCACCGCGTGATGGTCGAAGATTTCGCCGTGGTCGGGCTCCTTGAGCCACGCGCGCCCGCCCATCCCCGAGGCGCTGACGGGATACGCGTTCTTGACCCAGTTGATGACGTCGAGGTTGTGGATGTGCTGCTCGACGATGTGGTCGCCGCAAAGCCACGTGAAGTTATACCAGTTGCGGAGTTGATACTCCATCTCGGTGGGCGCGCGGCCGAGCAGCTTCGCGCACGCGTCGCGCGTCATCTTCGGGCCGACGGGGCCGGTGTTCCAATAGCAACGCATCGAGACAATGTCGCCAAGCTGGCCATCGTGGATGCGCTTGAGGCACTCCTGATAATCCGGCTGGTGATGCCGCTGCAATCCGACGGCGACCTTGAGGTTCTTCTTCTTCGCCTCGTCCGCGGCGGCGAGCACCGTGCGCACGCCGGGACCGTCCACGGCGACGGGCTTCTCCATGAACACGTGTTTGCCCTGCCGCACCGCCTCCTCGAACATCATCGGCCGGAAGCCCGGCGGCGTGGCGAGGATGACGACGTCGGCGCTCGCGATGGCGTCCTTGTAGGACTCGAAGCCGAGGAACTGGTTCTCAACCTTCACGTCAATCTTCTGCTTGTGCTTGCCGGCGAGCGTTGCGAGCGAGCGTTCCATGCGGTCCTTGTGAACGTCGGCCATCGCAACTAGTTTCACCGCGTCGCCGGTCATCATCGCGTGGTCCGTCGCGCCCGTGCCGCGTCCGCCGCAGCCCACGAGCGCCACGCGGATGGTGTCGCCGGGCGACGCGCCGTGCGCGAACCGCGCGACGGGCAATGTGGTGATGGCCGCAGCGCCAGCGGCGAGCTTCGAGGACGTGGCGAAGAAGTCGCGTCGCGTGAAGGAACTCGGATTCGGATTCATGTTCAGCCACGGGACGATGCCAGCAGCCCAATCGGCAAACCAGCGAATTCGCAGCCGCGCGGGCACGACCACGAGCAACCGCGACGCCTTCTTGACACCCCTGCGCGTTTTCCACAGCCTGCTTCGCACTTGAACATCGCCTCGTCACCCATGATTGCTTCCGCGTTCGCACGTCATCGCCTCGTTCTCGGCACCGCCTCGGCTTCACTCGCGCTCGCGCTGCTCGTCGGCTGTGCGACCACCGGCCGCGAGGACGGCTTCGTCGAGCTCTTCAACGGCCGCAATCTCGACGGCTGGCAACTGCTCGGCGGCAAGGGCGCCGGCTACGGCGTGAAGGACGGCGTTCTTTTCTGCGCGAAGGGCGGCGGCGGAAATCTTCTCACAGAAAGGCAATACAGCGACTTCATCCTGCGGCTCGACTTCCGCCTCGAACCCGGCTCGAACAACGGCATCGCCATCCGCACGCCGCTCGGCGCCGGCGCGATGGCGTGGCTCGGGAACGAGGTCCAGATTCTCGACGACTCCGACCCCAAGTATGCCAAGCTCAAGCCCGCGCAGTATTGCGGCTCGTTCTACGACATCGTGCCCGCCAGGCGCGGCGCGCTCGCGCCCGTCGGCCAGTGGAATTCCTGCGAGATCACCTGCCGCGGCCGGCACATCAAGGTCGTGCTCAACGGCAAGGTCGTCGTGGACGCGAACCTCAACGACGTGACCGACGCCGAGACGTTACTGAAGCATCCCGGCATGTTGCGCGACAAGGGCCACGTCGGCTTCCTCGGCCACAACGATTACGTCGAGTTCCGCAACATCCGCATCAAGGAACTGCCAGTCATCGCGCTGAACAACGTGCCGCCCGAGGGCTTCGCGCGCCTCTACAACGGCCGCGACCTCGAAGGCTGGCGCGGCGCGCTCAAGGGCAAGGCCGGCAGCCCGCCCGGACGCGCCGCGCTCGCGAAGGACGAACTCGCGAAGCTCCAGAAGGAAGCCGACGAGAGCATGAACGCCCACTGGCATCCTGTCGCGGGCGGCGACCTCATCTTCGACGGCAAGGGCCTCAACCTCGTCACCGCGCGCGACTACCGCGACTTCGAGATGCTCGTGGACTGGAAGATTGCCTCGCTCGGCGACAGCGGCATCTACCTGCGCGGCCAGCCGCAGGTGCAGATTTGGGACCGCGAGGACAAGCGCGGCAACCCCAAGCGCCTCGGCTCCGGCGGCCTCTACAACAACAAGAAAAACCCGACCGCCCCGCTCGTCTTCGCCGACCACGCGCCCGGCGACTGGAACCGCTTCCGCATCCTGATGGTGGGCGAGAAGGTCCACGTCTTCCTCAACGGCGAGCTCGTGGTGAACAACACGACGCTGGAGAACTACTTCGAGCGCGACAAGCCCATCCCCGCGACCGGCCCCATCGAGTTGCAGAACCACGGCAACACGCTCTGGTTCCGCAACGTCTTCGTGCGCGAGATCAAGCCGAAGGCTGAAGCCAGGCCCGCGAACTGACCTCCATCCGCCCGCAACTCTCCACAACTCCAACACTCCCATGCCCCATCTCCGAACCCGCCGCGCGTTCCTCGAGCAGACCGCGCTCGCCACCGCCGCGTTTCACGTGCTGCCCAAGGGCCGTTCGTGGGCGCAGTCGCCGAACTCCAAGCTCAACATCGGCTGCATCGGCACTGCGGGCCGCGCCGCGGGCGACATCGAGGGCGTCAAGGGCGAGAACATCGTCGCGCTGTGTGACGTGGACGCGCTCGCGCTCGCGAAGATGGGCGAACGCTTCCCGGCCGCGCGGCGTTACGCGGACTTCCGCCGCATGCTCGAGCAGAAGGACATTGACGCCGTCGTCTGCGGCACGCCCGACCACACGCACGCGGTGTGTTGCGTCGCCGCGATGCGCAGCGGGCGCCACGTGTATTGCGAGAAGCCGCTCACGCGCACGGTCTCGGAGGCACGCATCGTGGCCGACACCGCGAGGAAGACGAAGCGCATCACGCAGATGGGAAACCAGATTCACTCGCATCCGGGCAACAACTACCGGCGCGTGGTCGAGCTGATCCAGACGAAGGCCATCGGCGAGGTCAGCGAGGTCCACGTGTGGGCCGGCGCGATTTACGGCGACAAGAAGCTGATGGACAACCCGCCGCCGCCGCCGCCTCACCTGGACTTCGACCTGTGGCTCGGGCCGGTGGAATACATGAGCTATCGCCCCGAGTATGTGCCGTTCCACTGGCGGCACTTCTGGCACTTCGGCGGCGGGACGCTCGCGGATTTCTGGTGCCACTTCTCGGACCTCGCGCACTGGGCGCTGAACCTGCGCCATCCGCTCACCATCGAGGCGGAGAGTCCCGGCAAGCCCGATCCCGAGCTCGTGCCGGTGAAGCTCATCGTCCGCTACACGTATCCCGAACGGAAAGACGCAAGCCCGCTGCTCAGCGGCCCGGCGCTAAAGCTCACTTGGTATCAGGGCGGACAGAAACCCGCGGAGTTGAACCGCTTCGTCGCGCCGGACGTGGCGTCGAAGTGGGGAAGCGGCGTGCTGTTCATCGGCTCGAAGGGCGCGTTGCTCGCGGACTACACGCGCAGGATGCTGCTTCCGGAGAAGGAATTCGCGGGCTTCACGCCGCCGCCGAAGTTCGTGCCCGACGCGCAGGGGAACAACTGGCATCATGAGCAGTGGATCCAAGCCATCAAGAACGGCACGCGCGCGGAGTGCGACTTCGACTACGCCGGCCCGCTGACCGAGGCCGGCCTGCTCGGCAACGTGGCGTATCGCGTCGGCAAAAAGCTCGACTGGGACGCGAAGAACCTCAGGGCGCGCGGCTGTCCCGAGGCCGACGCGTTCATCCAGCACAAGTATCGCGAGGGATGGAAGATTTAGGAGTGGACAAGGTCGGGGCTCGCGAAGCGCGCCCCGGCGGTTTGGTGAGCGCAACCTTCAGCGCGCAACTTCGAACGTCAAACGTTTGAGGAGGGCGTGCGCCGATCTCCGCCCGGCGTCAGTGCGAACGGTGCCGCTGCCAGCGCCTTCGCGCGAGGAATAATCCCCCGACGCCGAGCAGCGCGAGTGAGGATGGCTCCGGAATCGTCAGCGCGTTGTTGAGGAACAGAAGCGCCTGCGGGTCGTTCGCGGTCGCGAGCCGTTGCGAGATTTCCTGCTGCGTGTAAACGAGGTTTCCCGACCCGACCTGCCGGTGCAGCGTGACAAATTCCGTGGCCGATCCGTTGTCGGTGATCCCCGAGAAGTCGCCGGGGCTGCCGGTGAACTTGCCCGCCGCCGAGGGTTCCATCAGCTCAAGCCAGCGCCCGTCAGCCCGGCGTTGATGGGATGCCCCGCGTTCACGATGCGGACGAGGTTCTCGCCCGGCGGAATCGTGTAGATGGCGGACAACTGCGCCCCGAACGGATACGACTCGATGGCCTCGGTGCCGAAGCCGGGATTCTGCACGAGCACCGTGCCGCCGCCGTTCATGAAGGACGTGAGCTTGGCCGAGAGCGTGCCGTCGTTGCCGTAATTACTGAAGCCATCGAGCCAGATGGCGCTGTAGCCCGCGGTGCTCGCCGAGGCGAAGTTGCCGACCGTGACGAACGTGAACGCGTAGCCGAGGCTGTTGAGCTGGCCGGTGAGCAGCGGGTTGATCGAGTCCATCGAGTTGCCCGACGCAAGGATCGAAGCCGCCGGCGCGGTGCGCGCGCCGAGGAGCATCACCGCGAGAACAAGGCCGGGCAATGAAAGGCGCATGGAGCGTGTGGTGAGTGTGCGTGCGTGATACAGCAGCCCGCGCCGGAGTCAAGGAATCCCCGGCGCGCGCGCGACGCAGGACGGGCGCTTCGGGTTTTGTTCTGCGATTTTTTTTGCTTCCGTCGCGCCGCGTGCTCGGCTAGAAGCAAGCTCGTGATGCCCGAGGAGACAGCAGGGGCGGTGGAGTCGGCAGCGGAGCCTGCCCAGCAGGCTTCAGGCGAGACCGCCGAAGTCGCCGTGATGACCGGGCCCGGGTTCAAGATCTGGGCCGTGGACGATGTCGTGTATGGCCCCGTGGACCTCGACACGCTCGTGAGCTGGGTGAAGGACGAGCGCGTCCTCGCCAACACGTGGGTCTTCAGCGAGAAGACCGATAACTGGCACAAGGCGGGCCAGGTCCCCGAGCTCAAGTCCATGTTCGCCTCGGTCACGCCCGGCTCCGTCGGCGCGAACGCCGGCCCTGCCCCGCTCATCGCGGGCATCAAGCCCGGCCACCTGCGCCGCGTGAAGATCCTTTCCGAGATGTCCGAGCAGCAGATCGGCCGCTTCGCGCAGTTCATGGAGGTCGTGCAGGCGCAGCAGTTCCGCGAGATCGTCAAGAAGGGCGAGACCGGCGACTCGATGTTCCTCATGCTCGACGGCGAGGCGCGCGTGCGCACATTCGTCGGCGGGAAGGAAAGGGTGCTCGCGACACTGCGGGCCGGCGAGTTCTTCGGCGACATGGCGCTCTTCGACCAAGGCCCGCGCGCGGCGGATGTCGTGGCGAACCTCAACTGCACGCTGCTCAAAATCACCGCCGACTCGCTGAGTCGCCTCACGACCGACGCGCCCGACCTCGCGACGCCCTTCCTCGTGGCGATCTGCCGCACGCTCACGTCCCGCATCCGCGCGGACAACAAGCGCTTCACCGACATGATGGCGATGAACGCGGCTTCGGGACGCTGAGGCTGAAGGCGGGACTGGCGAAGAGGGTGGAAGTGGTGCGCAAGGCGGGGCTCGAACCCACAACCTTCGGCTCCGGAGGCCGACGCTCTATCCAATTGAGCTACTCGCGCAGCGGCGGCAGGATAGCCGTGACCGACGCAGTGGCAAGCGGTTTGGGGGTGCAGAAGCCAGAATGATGTTTAAGGCTTTCGCTCCTTGTTTTTTTCCGGTGCGACGCTGATACGATCTGTCGGCATCCTCCGCCATCCACTGACCGAAGAAGATGCAGTGACTTGAAGTGATTTCACCCGCTGTCCGTTTGGCAGTGAGAACTCGTAGAGCATTTGAACAAACTTGATGTAAGGCTTGTTTGTCTCAAAAAAGTGGGGGGAACGTTGGAGAAGCCAGCTTGTCAGAGCAGCGTCGTCATCGAACTTGGCATCAGTGGTCTTTTCGTAGTTGGCACGCGCCTCGCCGAAGGCAGTCGTTTCACGATTCGGTATTTCGAGGGTAGCCGTCCACCGGCGAAGTTGTGTATTGGTTGATGATCCCGCATGGAAGTCCATGACCAACCACGACGACCAATTCGTTGCGTCAGGGCTGTGCCTTGCATACATGCGGCCTGGATAAGGCGTGAAAACGATGCCGTTTGGTTGAGTGACGCTTCTGATGTCGGACGACAGGACCGCAGTAAGCCCAACACCGCGCGGTTGTCGCCACGACTCTCCGACTCGGAGCGGTTTGGTTTCAATCCAATAATCCGAGACCTCTGCAAAACCCACGCGCAGCGCGGTGTAGTGTCCGGCCTGTGGCCGGAAATCAACGGTTTTGCCACGGCACGTTCGAGCCACAGGCTCGACGCTACACCTTTTGCAGAGGTCTCAATCCATGTGCCCAGTCCACCCGTTCGCCAGGATATCGAACCCAAGGCCGTCTTTAGTAATCTCAACTTTAGGGGCCTTCATCCACTGGGCATTCGTGTTCGCCTTTTCAAAGCTCGTGAAATCCACGTCCTGACGCTGCATGCTCAAAACCTGTCCCCTGCATGGCTGTAGCACCGAGGTAGAAACCGTTAGGAGAAAGGCAGCAGCGACGACCTTTTGGAAGGTGTGGCGCATGTCGCCATTTAAGCCGACCCCGTGATCGTCTTCAAGTCCGCCCGCACCTGTTCGTAGGTCGTGCTGAACGCCTCCACGCGCGGGTCCGGCGTCGCGCCCGACGACTTGCACGCGGCGCGATAGCAACCCGGCCACCAGTTCCGGTGCTGCGTGAGCCCTTTCTCGCGCCAGCCCGCCCAGTTCATCAGCACCTTCGACCAGCAATCGTCGCCGTATTTCACCGCCGACTTCGGGTCCGAGAACTCCGGCAGATACCAGTCGCGCCCCACGCGCGCGTGCAGCACCTCGTCCGCCCAGTCGTAATCCTGGAACAACGCGGACAGCCCGTTGCCCGACGCGAGCCCGACCTCCCACTCGAAGCGCTTGCCGTTGCGCGGCATCAAGCCCTGCTCGATGAAGTAGAGCACCGCGTGCCGCTCCAGCGGCGTGAGCTGCGTGTTGAGCCCGAGCGACCACGTGAAGTTCACCATCACCTCGCGCGGCCAGTCCACGCCCGCCTGCACGAATCCCACCTCACCCATCATCGCGTGCCGCGCCTCGTCCCAAAGCTGCCGCGTCATGTCGCGGTAATACTCCCACGGCTTGCCCGCCGTCTCGGTGATGATGCTCGCCATCATCTCCGGCACGTCAATCTCGCGGAGCCGCTTGTAGAACATCATCAGCGTCTTGGGCGGCGCGGGCATCCGCTCGTCGTAGAGGAACACCTCCGCGTTCACGCCCATGTTGTAGGGATCGGGAAACCTCCCGTCGCGACGCGGCGTGCCGTCGTAGCGGAACGGCTTCGCGCTGTGCATCCGCGAAGGCAGCGCAGGAGCGCGAACCTCCAAGTCCGCTCGTTGCCCCGTGCCGCCCGCCGCCGCCACGCACTCGTCGAGCAACGCCAGCCACGGCGCAAGCTCGCGCCGCTTCGCGTCATCCACAAGGCACGCCACCGCCTTCGCGCCGAACTCGATCATGTCGCCGACTTCCATCAGCGCAAAGCGGC
>Ga0233425_10008574_pt1 | contig 13494 bp, 14 predicted proteins | sample Watercolumn_Towu_2_FD_181712 | JGI IMG/M metagenome (GOLD analysis project Ga0233425, IMG submission 181712) | Freshwater microbial communities from Lake Towuti, South Sulawesi, Indonesia - Watercolumn_Towuti2014_140_MG | ecosystem: Environmental > Aquatic > Freshwater > Lake | place...
TTTTGATACATTTGTGACTCCTTGAGAGTTTAATTTTGTTTAAGATTGTAAACGGGCGTTAAGCCCAAGCAACCATTCAAACGTCTCGAGGCAGATCTAGGGGACCCTGATGACAACGGTTATTTCAACCGATCCCTGAACGGCCGCCCACGATCGCGCCATTAGGGGGATACCCCCCCTGATGGCACTCCTCACGGGGCCTTTTATAACATGATTTTAACTTACAATCCCTGCGAAGGCAGGGATCCATTCATCCTTTTGCACCTACCCATCATAAGCGCGCAGAGCAAGAGTTCTCTTCAATGCTATTTCCTTACGCTTTATTCGACTCGTAGCGGCGCGCGGAATGGATCCCCGCCTGCGCGGGGATGACAGCAAAAGAGCAATATTGTTCTCTTCGCTGTCATCCCCGCGCAGGCGGGGATCCATTTGTCCCTTTGCAACTACCCATCATAAGCGTATGGAACAAGAACTCACTACTCAATAATGATTGAACTTGAAAAAGAATGTTGGTAATGTACATCCAATTTTTTCCATTGGGTTTTGCTTTGCTCATTTAGATTAAGGAAGTACCACATGATCACAAAAACACGGGTAGCGTTGCTGTTATTTTTTTCTTTGTTATTAAGCGGCTGTGAAAAAGTGGTTATGTTAGATCCAAAAGGCATTGTGGCCTTAGCGCAAAAACATTTATTGTTCGATGCAGTGTTTTTAATGCTCCTCATTGTGATCCCAGTGATCATTTTATCTTTCTTAATCGTCACTCGATTCCGAGCAGGTAATTTAAGAGCCAATTATGCTCCTGAATGGTCCCACAGTACTCTATTAGAATCTATTTGGTGGGCGGTTCCCTGTGTCATCATTGCCATTCTCGCCACCATCACTTGGATCACATGCCACACATTAGATCCCCATCGTCCCTTAAAGTCCGATGCACAACCCATCAATGTTCAAGTAGTGGCTTTAGATTGGAAATGGCTTTTCATTTATCCCGATGAAGGAGTGGCTTCCGTGAATTTCCTACAAATTCCCGTGAATGTTCCCGTTAAATTCCGCATTACTGCGGATGCTCCCATGAATTCCTTCCAAATTCCCCAATTAGGCGGGCAGATTTATGCCATGCCCGGCATGGATACGGAATTAAACCTCATGGCCTCTGCCCCCGGCGATTATCGAGGCATGTCCGCTAACTTTAGTGGGAATGGATTTTCTGGCATGTCCTTTATTGCAAGGGCTGGATCGGAAGAAGAATTTAAAGCCTGGGTGCAAAAAGCAAAACAATCCAACACACCCTTAACCATTTCCACGTATAAAACCTTAGCAAAACCCAGCGAAAATAATAAACCTCAAGCTTTTTCAAAGGTGGCTAGTAATTTATTCCGTAAAATCATCATGAAATATATGGAACCCAATTATGAAGACTTGGGGGAGCCCAGTGATCCTTCCAAAAGCACCACCATTGTAACCACTGAATAAAGAGGAAACCCATCATGACCTTAGAAAAATTTATTTTCGGAAATTTAAATTGGGATGTAATTCCTTTTCACATGCCCATTGTCATGGGTGCTAGCATTTTTATGGCCATTGCGGCTTTGTCTGTGATTGGTGCCATTACTTATTTTAAAAAGTGGACTTACTTATGGAAAGAATGGCTCACCACGGTGGACCATAAAAAAATTGGCATCATGTATATCATCTTAGCTTTGGTGATGTTGTTGCGAGGGTTCACCGATGCGGTGATGATGCGATCTCAACAAGCCATTGCGGTGGGAAACTCCTTAGGATATTTGCCGCCGGAACACTACAACCAAGTATTTAGTGCCCATGGCACCATTATGATTTTCTTCATGGCCATGCCCTTCATGTTTGGCTTATTGAATTTAACCGTGCCTTTACAAATTGGCGCTCGAGATGTGGCATTTCCCTATTTAAACTCTTTGAGTTTATGGCTCACCGTGGTGGGCGCTGCCTTAGTGAATTTATCTTTGGTGGTGGGGCAGTTTTCTGCAACGGGATGGTTAGCTTATCCTCCCTTATCTGAATTTGCTTACAGCCCCAATGAAGGGGTGGATTATTACATTTGGGCCTTACAAATTTCCGGGATTGGAAGTCTTTTGTCGGGAATTAACTTTGCCACCACCATTCTTAAGATGCGTTGTCCTGGCATGACCATGATGAAAATGCCTATTTTCACCTGGGCGGCTTTTGCTTCTATGATTCTTGTGATTTTAGCCTTCCCTATTTTAACCGTGACTTTGGGAATGTTGTTTTTAGATCGTTACTTCGACATGCATTTCTTCTCTTCCTCCTTTGGTGGAAACCCCATGATGTATGTGAATTTGATTTGGGCGTGGGGTCATCCAGAAGTGTATATTTTAATTCTTCCCGCCTTTGGTGTGTTTTCTGAAGTGGTGGCCACCTTCAGTAAAAAACCTTTATTTGGTTACCCCAGCATGGTGTGGGCTTTGATGGTGATCACCTTTTTAAGTTTCATTGTTTGGTTACATCACTTCTTCACCATGGGTGCAGGGGCGAATGTGAATGCGTTCTTTGGTATTGCCACTATGATCATTGCAGTACCCACGGGGGTGAAAATTTTCAATTGGCTTTTCACCATGTATCGAGGTCGTGTCACCTTATCCGTTCCCATGTTATGGACCATTGGGTTTATTAGCACTTTTGCCATTGGGGGAATGACGGGGGTTTTAATGTCCGTGCCCGCCATTGATTTCCAAGTGCATAATAGCGTGTTTTTAGTGGCGCACTTCCATAATGTGATCATTGGGGGTGTGGCCTTTGGATATTTTGCAGGACTCACTTATTGGTTCCCCAAAATTTTTGGATTTAAGTTGGATGAAAAATTAGGGAAAAAAGCGTTTTGGTGTTGGATCGTGGGTTTTTACTTAGCCTTTATTCCTCTATACATCTTAGGGCTTATGGGAATGACCCGTCGATTAAATCATTATCCTGCGGAAACAGGATGGCAGCCTTTTCTCTTAGTGGCGGCCTTAGGTACTGCAGTGATTGCAGTGGGTGTGGTTTTCCAATTGGCTCAGTTTGTGGTGAGTTTTAAAAACAGAAAAGCTCTTCGAGATGTGACAGGAGATCCTTGGGATGGTCGCACCTTGGAATGGTCCATTCCCTCTCCCGCGCCGTTTTATAATTTTGCTTTTACTCCGGAAGTAACTACCAAGGATGCCCATTGGGAAGAGAAAGAACGGCGAAAAGCAGAAGGGCCTGTGCTTCTCAAACCCATTTATCAAGACATTCACATGCCTAAGAATACGGCCACGGGGTTCATCATTGCCATGTTCAGTGCCGTGTTTGGATTCGGCATGATTTGGCATAGTCCCTTAGCCATTGCGGTGGGTTTAGGGGGCATGGTGATCACACTCATTGCTCGCTCTTTTAATTTTCATACGGATTATTATGTGAAGGCAGCGGAAGTGGAGCGCATTGAAAACGAGAGGTTTTCTTAAATAGTTTTAAACAATACATAGGTTAGATAAAGATGGAAAATACAATGAAGAGCGTTTCTCAAGGGGAACATCACCATCATCACCACAATACAGATGCGGTGGATGTGTTTGGATTCTGGATTTATATCTTAAGCGATTGCATTTTGTTTGCTACTTTGTTTGCAGGCTATGCAGTGCTTCACAACAATACCTTTGGCGGTCCTTCTTTGAGGGAATTATTCAGTCTGCCTTACGTATTGGGGGAAACTCTCTTTTTGTTAGCCAGTAGTTTTACCTATGGATTAGCCATGATTGCCATGTATGGAAAAAAACGAGGGCAAGTGGTGGGATGGCTTTGCTTGACCTTTCTTTTAGGGTTGTCCTTCGTGGTGATGGAAGTGAATGAATTCGTGCATTTGTATGCAGAAGGTCACGGATGGCAGGCCAGTGCCGCCATGTCTTCCTTTTTTACCTTGGTGGGAACCCACGGGCTTCACGTGAGTTTAGGCTTATTGTGGATGGCCATTACTATTTTTCAAGTGGCTCGTTATGAAGTTACTCCTGCCATGAGTCGCCGTTTAACTTATTTAGGATTGTTTTGGCATTTTCTGGATATTGTTTGGATTTTCTTATTCACCATCGTTTATTTAATGGGAGCCGTGTAAATGTCAGATTATGATGTCGCTACTCAATATGGTACCGGGCGTAAAACCATCCGCGCCTATGTGACGGGGCTAGTGCTTTCTCTGGTTCTCACTTTTTTAGCCTTTGGTCTTGTGGAAATGTCAGGGGTTCCCCAGAATCTTGCTTTCATCGGTTTAACAACCCTTGCGGTTTTACAACTGATTACTCAAGTGGTTTTTTTCTTGAGAATGAATGCCTCCAAAGAAGGCCAATGGAATTTAATGCCTTTTATATTCATCCTCTTCATCATACTAATCCTCGTATTCGGCACCCTATGGATTATGTACAACCTGAATTACAACAACATGATGTCTTAGAAGGGAAAGGAGAGTGCTGGGTGCATCCTGCGCCCTCGCTGTTATTCTCGCCCTTTTGCTGTCATCCCTGCTCCTTCCGCTGTCATCCCCGCTCTCCTGCTGTCATCCCCGCGAAGGCGGGGATCCATTCATCCGTTTGCAACTACTCATCATAAGCGTACGGAACAAGAATTCTCTTCAATGTTATTCCCTTACGCTTTATCCGACTCGTAGCGGCGCGTAGGATGGATCCCCGCCTTCGCGGGGATGACAGCAGGAGAGCAGGAACGACAGCAGCGGAGCGGGAATGACAGCAGGAGAGCGGGAACGACAGCAGGAGAGCGGGAACGACAGCAGCGGAGCGGGGATGACAGCGAAAGGATAAAGTTGAACTTCCTGTAGAGAATGGATATACTCCCGCAAGTCTTTTTAGGGGGGTGTTTTGTCATTCTTTTAATGAGATAGCAATATTCATAGCGATTTAGAGTAAGAGCATGGCAGATAGAGAACGGCAGTTACGAAAAGAAGCATATAAAATTATTTTGTGGCAAGGCGTGCTGACCCTCTTCGCTTCTCTCCTCACTACTTTTTTTGTGGGGACTCACGAAGGGTTCTCCCTCTTCCTGGGTTGTGTCGTAGCTTTGATTTCTAATTTTTCCTTTGCAAAAACCTTATTCTCCCTCCGACGTCCTGAAATCCCTAAAAAATTCATGGGCGCTTTATTCCGAGCAGAAGTTTATAAAATCCTGATCACCGTCTTGTTGACCCTTTCGGCCATTCAATGGGCGAAAGTGGCTTTTTTGCCCTTTGTACTGGGCTACACTTTGTGTAGCTTTGTATTTTGGTTCTCTCCTCTCATTTTACAAAAGAAAAAGGCGGTGAGCCTATGACAGAAGCACCTTCTCCTACACAATACATTCAACATCACTTGATGAATTTAACCTGGGCGCCGGCTCCAGGGGATGGGTTCTTCACTTTAAACTTAGATACTTTATTTTTTTCTGTGGGTTTGGGGCTAATATTCCTCCTTCTATTTCGCTTTGCCGCAAAGCGGGCCACTTCCGGCGTGCCTGGCAAATGGCAAAGTTGTGTGGAAATCATGGTGGTGTTTGTGGATTCCTTAGTAAAGGAAACCTTTCATGGAAAAAGCCGCCTCATTGCTCCCCTCGCGCTGACTATTTTCGTATGGATTCTACTCATGAATTTCATGGACTTGATTCCCGTGGACTTATTGCCCAGGGTTGCTCATGCCATGGGGATCCCCTATTTACGAGTGGTACCCACCACGGATTTGAATTTAACCTTTGCTTTGTCCATTTCCGTTTTTATTTTAGTGATTTTTTACAATATCAAAATCAAAGGGCCCTGGACCTTCTTTAAAGAATTAACTTGCAAACCCTTTGGTCCTTGGGCAGCTCCCATTAATTTTCCCTTAGCCTTGGTTCACGAATTTTCTAAACCCTTATCCTTGGCCCTGCGGTTATTTGGTAATTTGTACGCGGGAGAATTAATTTTTATTTTAATTGCCTTACTACCTTGGTGGGTTCAATGGTTGCCTGGAGGTATTTGGGCGATTTTCCATATTCTAATTATTTTATTACAAGCGTTTATCTTTATGATGTTGACGATTGTGTACTTGAGCATGGCTCACGAGAGTCATTAATTAACTTAAAAAAACTGGAGGTATGTCGTGGAAGCAGCGGGTTTTATTGCAACAGTGCAGGGTTATACAGCCATTGCGGTGGCCATATTAATCGGATTAGGTGCCTTGGGAACTGCCATTGGCTTTGGACTATTAGGTGGAAAATTCCTAGAAGGTACTGCACGTCAGCCAGAAATGATGTCCACCCTTCGAATGCAAATGTTTATCGTGGCAGGGTTGCTTGATGCTATCGCCATGATTGGTGTTGCTATCGCTTTGTATTTTACCTTTGCCAACCCCTTTGCAGGAGCCGTGGTGAAGTACATTCTCGAACGTAGTGCATAATTTGAGGGTTTCTCTATGAATTTAAATTTAACGCTCTTTGCTCAGATGCTCACATTCGCTGTGTTTGTGATCTTTACCATGAAATACATTTGGCCCTTAATTGCAAAGGCGTTGCAAGACAGAGAAGACACCATTGCCAGTGGCTTAGCCGCGGGAGAACGGGGACGACGGGATTTAGAGTTGGCCCAACATAAGGTGACGGAACTCTTGCGAGATGCCAAGCTTCAAGCGGCAGAACTCATCGACAATGCCGCAAAGCGTGCAGGACGTATTGTGGAAGAAGCAAAGGAACAAGCGCGCCAAGATGGAGATCGCTTAATACAAATAGCACGGGAAGACATTGCCCAAGAGCGATTGCGTGCGAAGTTGGATTTACAACAAGAAATCACTTCCATGGCCGTGGCCGGGGCGAGCAAAATTTTAGGAGCTCACATGGATGCTTCCGCTAACAATAACATGATTCAACAACTCATTGCTGAGGTGAGTGGTGAGTAACGTGGCAGCCGTTGCAAGACCTTATGCAAAGGCAGCCTTTCTCTTTGCTTTAGAACGCAAGGAGTTAGAATCCTGGCGCACCATGTTACAGCAAGTGAGTCTCGTTATTTTAGATCCCACCGTGCAAGAGTGGTTAACAGATCCCGCCGTGACGCAAAAAAACATTCTAGAAGTATTGTTAGACATGGTGGGTTCTCGATTGGACCCTTATATAAAAAACTTTTTGCGCCTATTGGTGGAATACCATCGTTTAGGTGTTCTTCCCATGATTTCTCAAGAGTATGAGTTATTGATGGATGAACATTTAAAAGTGGTGGATGCGGAAGTGGTTTCTGCCTTCCCCATTTCAGAGGCCTTACAGGAAACATTAAAAAAAGCCTTAGAGAAAAAATTTCAATCCAACATTCAATTGAATGTCACCGTGGATCCCAAAGTTCTCGGAGGCGCTCTCATTAAAATGGGAGATAAAGTCATTGATGGCACCGTCCTTAGAAAACTTCATTCGTTACAACATTATCTTACCAATGCAAAGGAAACATTATGTCAACCAGCACCATGATAAGCCCCTCAGAGATTAGTGAGTTCATTAAGGCTCGCATTGCCAACTTTGAACCTTCTGCGCAAACGCGAACGGAAGGAACCATTGTGAGTAACACCGATGGTATTTTGCGAATTCACGGTTTGGAAAACGCCATGTCTTATGAAATGTTGGAATTGCCAGGTGATCGTTACGGTTTGGTTTTAAACTTAGAACGAGACAGTGTGGGTGCCGTGGTATTAGGAGATGCAAGAAGCTTGCGAGAAGGCGAAACCGCACGATGCACGGGACGTATGTTAGAAACCCCCGTGGGAGAAGCCTTATTAGGACGAGTGGTGAATGCCCTTGGTATGCCCGTGGATGGAAAAGGTCCCATTCATTATGAAAAAACCACTCCCATTGAAAAAGTAGCTCCCGGTGTGATTGACCGACAACCCGTGTCTCAACCCATGCAAACGGGATTAAAATCCATTGACGCCTTAGTTCCCATTGGACGAGGTCAGCGGGAATTAATCATTGGGGATCGTCAAACAGGAAAAACCGCCATTGCCATTGATGCCATCATTAATCAAAAAGGCACAGGGGTAAAATGTATTTACGTAGCCATCGGGCAAAAAGCTTCTTCGGTGGCGGCTGTTGTAAATAAATTACAAGAGCACGGCGCGATGGAACACACCATTATCGTAGCTGCCAATGCAGCAGAATCCGCGGCTTTACAATTCATTGCACCCTACGTGGGTTGTGCCATGGGAGAATACTTCCGTGATAAGGGAGAAGATGCTCTTATTATTTATGATGATTTAACAAAACAAGCCTGGGCATATCGACAAATTTCCTTGTTACTTCGACGTCCTCCAGGACGAGAAGCCTACCCAGGGGATATTTTCTATTTACATTCTCGATTGTTAGAACGAGCTTGCCGTGTGAATGAAGCTTATATCACTCACATGACAGGAGGCGCTGTAACGGGCCGCACCGGTTCCTTAACTGCTCTTCCCATCATTGAAACCCAAGCGGGCGACGTATCTGCCTTCGTTCCCACCAACGTGATTTCCATCACAGACGGCCAAATTTATTTAGAAACGGATTTATTTAATGGAGGCTTTAGACCGGCCATTAATGCAGGGTTATCCGTATCTCGAGTGGGTGGTGCCGCTCAAACAAAAATTATGAAAAAATTAGCGGGGGGCATTCGAATTGCCCAAGCGCAATTTAGAGAATTAGAAGCATTTTCTCAATTTGCTTCAGACTTGGATGACGCAACTCGAAAACAATTGGATCGAGGGCAACGGGTGATGGAGATTTTAAAACAAAAACAATACGCACCCTTATCCGTAGCCCTCATGTCCGTTGCCATGTTCATCGCAGAAAAAGGATATTTAGATGATATTCCCTGTGAGAAGGTGGTTCTCTTCGAACAAGAATTATTTGATTACATGAAAACTCAGCACGCTGACTTGTTAAAGGATATTAATGCCTTCTGTACTTATGATGAAGAAGTGGAAAGACGACTCAAAGCAGCGGTGGAATCTTTTAAAGTAACTCATACGTGGTGATGCAATATGTCTCGTTCAAAAGAAATTCGCAACAAAATCGGGTCCATTAAAAAAACCCAAAAAATTACAAACGCCATGGAATTAGTGGCGGCGAGTAAGATGCGAAGAGCCCAAGATAGAATGGCTACCACAAAACCTTATTCGGAAAAAATTCGAGATGTGATTGGTCATTTAGCCAATGCCCATCCCGAATATCGACATCCTTATTTAGAAGAACGTCCCATTCATCGAGTGGGTTTTATTGTGATATCCACGGATCGAGGATTATGTGGCGGCTTAAATCATAATTTATTAAAGCTCACCTTGCAGCACATTAAACAATGGCGTGACAAGGGTGTGGAAGTGAGTTTGTGTTTAATTGGCAATAAGGCCAATCACTTTTTTAAAAATGTGAGCAGTGACGTAGTGGCCAGTGCTTCTCATTTGGGAGACACGCCCTCCGTGAGTGATATTGTGGGTGTGGTGAAAGTGATGTTGGATCGCTACGATGAAGGGCAATTAGATTCTCTCTTCATTGCAGAAAACCAATTCATTAACACCATGTCCCAAAAACCCCGTATTCATCCTTTGTTACCTTTAATGCACTCTAAGGATGAAACGGAAGGATTTCATTGGGATTATATTTACGAACCCGATGCAAGAGAGTTAATTGATACTTTATTAAAACGATACATTGAATCCCAAGTGTATCAAGCCGTGGTGGAAAATATTGCCTGCGAGCAAGCTTCCCGAATGGTTGCTATGAAGAGTGCAACGGAAAATGCGGGAGAATTAATTCATCATTTAAAATTAGCTTACAACAAGGCACGACAAGCAGCCATTACTCAAGAAATTGCTGAAATCATGTCAGGTTCAGGGGCTGTTTCGAATTAAACTTGAAAGAAAACTTTAAGAGGGGTCTATCCTTATGAATGCAGAAAACGCGGGACGAATCGTACAAATCATCGGTGCAGTGATCGACGTGGAATATCCACCAGAACACGTACCTAATATTTATGACGCCTTAGAAGTTCCCAGTACGGGTTTAACTTTAGAAGTTCAACAACAACTAGGTGATGGCGTGGTGAGAACCATTGCCATGGGACCCTCCGATGGATTGAGTCGTACCTTAGAAGTATTAAACAGCGGTCATCCCATTACCGTTCCCGTGGGTAAAAAAACCTTAGGGCGTATTATGGATGTATTAGGTCGTCCCATCGATGGAAAAGGCGCCGTGGGAGCAGAGCTTTCCATGCCCATTCATCGTCTGCCTCCTTCCTTTGAAGAACAAGCTTCCCATGAAGAAATTTTAGAAACAGGGATTAAGGTGATCGACTTAATTTGTCCTTTTGCAAAAGGGGGTAAAGTAGGTTTATTCGGTGGCGCCGGTGTGGGTAAAACCGTCAACATGATGGAACTCATTCGAAACATCGCCATTGAACACAGTGGTTATTCCGTATTTGCAGGTGTGGGCGAACGAACTCGAGAAGGAAACGATTTCTATTTAGAAATGCAAGAATCCAATGTATTGGACAAAGTGGCTCTAGTATACGGTCAAATGAATGAACCTCCTGGAAACCGTTTACGAGTGGCTTTAACAGGTCTCACCATTGCAGAAAATTTCCGAGACGAAGGCCGAGACGTGTTGTTATTCATTGATAATATTTATCGATACACCTTGGCGGGAACAGAAGTATCTGCTCTCTTAGGTCGTATGCCTTCTGCTGTGGGATATCAGCCCACCTTGGCGGAAGAAATGGGAACCTTGCAAGAACGAATTACTTCCACAAAAACCGGTTCCATTACTTCTATTCAAGCGGTGTACGTACCGGCGGATGACTTAACCGATCCTTCCCCTGCCACCACCTTCGCTCACTTGGATGCAACAGTGGTGTTGTCACGACAAATCGCAGAATTGGGAATTTACCCTGCCATCGATCCTTTGGATTCTACTTCTCGTCAATTGGATCCTCTCGTGGTGGGAGAAGAACATTATCAAGTGGCGCGACAAGTTCAGAAAATATTGCAACGCAATAAAGAATTGAAAGACATCATTGCCATTTTAGGGATGGATGAATTATCCGATGAAGATAAACAAACCGTGATGAGAGCGCGACGAATCATTCGATTCTTGTCTCAACCTTTCTTCGTGGCGGAAGTATTTACGGGAGCTCCTGGTAAATACGTTCCATTAAAAGAAACCATTCGAGGATTTAAAGCCATTCTGAATGGAGAGTTTGATCACTTGCCCGAACAAGCCTTTTACATGGTGGGTACCATTGATGAAGCAGTGGCGAAGGCAAAAGCATTATAAGTTAAGTAGGTTACATCATGGGATTTACCATTAACGTTCATATTGTCAGTGCTGAAAAAACCATTTTTTCCGGTCACGCGGACTTAGTGTCAGTGACTGGAGAAATGGGGGAAATGGGCATTCAAAAAGGTCACGCACCTTTACTTACCTTTCTTCGTCCAGGGCAAGTGCGCTTAAAGCATGAAGATACTCAAACCGATGAAATCTTTTACGTGTCCGGCGGCATTTTAGAAGTGCAGCCTCAACAAGTCACCGTGTTAGCAGATGTGGCAGAGCGGGCAAAAGATTTAGACGAAGCAGAAGCCATGAAAGCCGCAGAACGAGCAAGACAATTATTAACAGATAAAAAAGCAGAAATGGATTACGCAGAAGCCCTGGTGGAATTAGCAAAAGCCATGGCCCAGCTAAAAGCGATTCGAGATTTAAGAGGCGGGAGATAAAGGGGGGGCTCCCCCTCTCCCCAACCCTCTCCCCCAAGGGAGAGGGGGAAGTAAAGAGGGACTTCCCTTCTCCCCCGCTGCTCCTCTCCTGACCCCCTCTCCCCTGGGGGAGAGGGTTAGGGGAGAGGGGGAAGATAGACGCATGGAATTATAAAGAATTTTTTTAAGGGATTTAACATGACAAAGATTTCCGTCATTATTCTTGCCGCCGGTAAGGGGCAACGAATGCAATCCAACATTCCGAAGGTATTACACCATTTAGGAGGAAAAACCCTCTTAGAGCATGTGGTGGAAACCGCCCTTCATAGCCTTCACGCCCAACAGGTTTATATCGTATACGGCCACAATGGGGATGAAATCCGAAATCAATTATCTTCCCTCCCCGTTACCTGGGTAGAGCAATTAGAACAATTGGGAACAGCCCACGCCGTGAGCCAACCCTTACCCCAAATTCCCGATGATCACTTAATCATTGTTTTATACGGAGACGTTCCTCTCATTTCTCCTCAAACCTTAGAAGCCCTCGTAAAAGCCACACCCCAAAAAGGACTTTGTCTTTTAGTGGCTTCTCTGGAAAATCCCACGGGCTTAGGCCGCATTATTCGTGATGAACACGGTTTATTTTTAAATATCGTGGAAGAAAAAGACGCCACTCAAATAGAACGAAACATCCAAGAAATTTTTTCCGGTATCCTCGCCATTCAAGCAGGCTTACTAAAACAATATATTCAAAAAGTAGGTCGGAACAATGCGCAAAAAGAATATTACTTAACAGAAGTTCCCACCATTGCCTTAAGAGAAGGCGCTATGGTCACCACCTTAGAAGGAAAACCCGAAGAAGTATTAGGAGTGAATGACAAAGAACAATTAGCCTTGATGGAGCGATTGTATCAACGAAGAGAAGCAAACCACTTATTACAACAAGGGGCTATTTTAAAAGATTTGCATCGAGTGGATGTGCGAGGCCAAGTGGAAGTGGGCCAAGATACAGTGATTGATATTAACGTATTATTTGAAGGAAAGGTTCGCATCGGCCGAGACACTTACATTGGCCCCCATGTGTGTTTAAAAGATTGTGTCATTGGAAATGGGGTTACCATTAAAGCCCACAGTGTGATTGATGGTGCGAAAGTGGGAGATGAAGTGATCATCGGCCCCTTTGCACGATTGCGTCCTGATACAGAATTAGAATCCCACGTTCATGTGGGAAATTTTGTGGAAATCAAAAAATCCATGGTGAAGGAAGGCAGCAAGATTAATCATTTAGCCTATGTGGGAGATAGCCACGTGGGACGTGATGTAAATATTGGCGCAGGCGTGATTACCTGTAATTACGATGGAGTAAATAAACATGAAACCATCATTGAAGATAAAGCTTTTATTGGTTCTAATGTTTCTCTCGTAGCTCCCCTTACCATTGAAAAAGGCGCCACCATTGGAGCGGGATCCACCGTAACAAAAAACGCGCCAAAAGATTCTTTAACCTTAGGGCGAGCTCGCCAATCCACCATTGAACGTTGGCAACGACCCGAAAAAAATAAGGATTAAGCCATGTGCGGCATTGTGGGAATTACAGCAAAAAAACGAAATGTGGTTTCTTCCTTAGTGGATGGATTAAAGCGGTTAGAATATCGGGGTTATGATTCCGCAGGCGTTGCCCTCATGATGCCACAAAAGCAAATTGAACGAGTGCGCGCTTTAGGGAAAGTGTCTCAATTAGAGACGTTATTAAAGCAAAACCCCTTAG
>Ga0233425_10008575_pt1 | contig 13494 bp, 12 predicted proteins | sample Watercolumn_Towu_2_FD_181712 | JGI IMG/M metagenome (GOLD analysis project Ga0233425, IMG submission 181712) | Freshwater microbial communities from Lake Towuti, South Sulawesi, Indonesia - Watercolumn_Towuti2014_140_MG | ecosystem: Environmental > Aquatic > Freshwater > Lake | place...
CGCCCTCTACGCCCAGAACCAGGTCGACCGTCAGACCCTGCTGGAGAGCGAGATCGGCAGCTACCACTCGCCGGGCACCTGCACCTTCTACGGCACCGCCAACTCCAACCAGATGATGATGGAGCTGGGCGGCCTGCACCTGCCCTCGACCGCCTTCGTCCACCCGGAGACCGGCCTGCGCGACGCCCTGACGGCGGCGGCGGCGAAACGCGCCGTCGAACTGGCCCGCAACGGCGAAGGCCGCATGGCCGACGTCATCTCCGAAAAGTCGATCGTCAACATGATCGTCGCCCTGCTGGCCACCGGCGGCTCGACCAACCACGCCATCCATCTGGTCGCCATGGCGCGGTCGGCGGGCGTGCTGATCGACTGGACCGACATGGACCAGCTGTCTTCGGTCACCCCGCTTCTGGCCCGCGTCTATCCCAACGGCTCGGCCGATGTGAACGCCTTCCAGGCCGCCGGCGGCGTCGCCTTCGTCGCCCGCGAACTGGCGGGCGCCGGCCATATCCATTCCGACGTCACCACCATCATGGGCGAGGGCATCCATTACTATTTCCAGGAGCCGGTGATGATCGACGGCGAACTGGTCTGGAAGGACGGCGTCGCGGAGAGTCTGGACACGGACATTCTGCGCCCCGCCTCCGATCCCTTCGACACCGAGGGCGGCCTGCGCCTCGTTCAGGGCGACCTCGGCCGGGCCGTCATAAAAGTCTCGGCGGTCAAGCCGGAGAACCGCATCGTCGAGGCCCCCGCCGCCGTCTTCGAAACCCAGGAGGATGCGCTTCAGGCCTTCAGGGACGGCAGGCTGAACCGCGACGTCGTGGTCGTCCTGCGTTTCCAGGGGCCGAAGGCCAACGGCATGCCTGAGCTGCACAGCCTGTCGCCCGCCCTCAGCGTGCTGCAGGACAAGGGCTTCAAGGTCGCCTTCGTCACCGACGGCCGCATGTCCGGCGCCTCGGGCAAGACCCCGGCCGCCATCCACGTCAGCCCCGAGGCTCTGGCCGGCGGGCCCCTGGCCCACGTCCGGGACGGCGACATCATCCGCCTCGACGCCGATGCGGGCGTGCTGAGCACCATCGGCGTTCCCGACCTGACCGCGCGGCCCGCCGCGGCGCGTTCGCAGGTCCACGCCGAGGGCTCGGGCTGGGGCTATGGCCGCGAGCTGTTCGCCGCCTTCCGCCACGTCGTCTCGACCGCCGAGGAAGGCGCTTCGGTCTGTTTCGCCCCGCCGGTCGGCTCGCCGGCCCAGGTCGATACGCCCCCCGACAACAATGTCGTAGACCGCGCGGTCGACGCATGATCTTCCCTCGGACAGAGATTCCGTCATCCCCGCGCAGACGGGGACCCGCGGGGAACGACAGGGACTGGAGGAAACCGCTATGACCATCGCCTGGGACAGGACGCTGCTCGTCGGCGACGTCGGCGGCACCAACGCCCGCTTCGCCCTGGCCCATATGGTCGAGGGCAAGCCGGTGCTCGAACACCACGACAGCTTCCCCGCGGAGGCCTATCCCACCTTCCTCAGCGGGGTGAAGGCCTTCATCGATGGCTGCGAGATCAAGCCGACGGGCGGCGTCATCGCCGTGGCCGGGCCGGTCACCGACGGCGAGATCGACCTGACCAATTCGCCGTGGCGCGTGTCAGAGGCGGAACTCCGGACCCTGGGCCTCGACCCCGTCCGCCTGATCAACGATTTCGAGGCCCTCGCCTGGGGCGCGCCTGTCGTGCCCGCCGACATGCTGGCCTCGCTGGGCGGCCCCGAGGAAGGCGAGCCGCACGCGGCCATCGCCGTGCTCGGCCCCGGCACCGGCTTCGGGGTCTCGGCCCTGGCCCGTGACATCCACGGCTATGAGATCGCCATGCCCTCGGAGGGCGGCCACGCCTGTTTCGCGCCGGGCGACGCCGTCGAGGACGAGATCCTGCGCATCCTGCGCCGCCGCTATGACCGCGTCTCGATCGAGCGGCTGATCTGCGGTCCCGGCCTGCTGAACATGCACCGCGCCCTGGCCGAGATCGACGGCCGCGAAAGCCATATCGACGACCCGGCCCAGATCACCGCCGAAGCGATGGAAGACCCCAACAGCCCGTGCGGCGCGACCCTGGCCCGCTTCTGCGCCATCCTCGGCGCCGTGGCCGGGGACATCGCCCTGACCACCGGGGCCCGCGGCGGCGTCTACATCGCCGGCGGCATCGCCCCGCGCATCCTGCCCTTCCTCAAGGCCAGCCCGTTCCGCGAACGGTTCGAGCGCAAGGGGCGGTTCCAGGACTATATGGCGGCCATCCCCACCCATGTGATCCTGCACAAGCACGCCGCCCTCCTGGGCGCGGCTCGCGTGGCCTTCGCCGAAGAAAAGTAGGGTTCCAGACACTTTTTCTCACGGACGCGTGAACCGAAGCGGCGCGGCAGAGTTATCCGGTTTCCACTCTGGAAGGATATCCTCATGCGTAAACTGATCATCGCCTCCGCCGCCATCTTCGCCCTGGCCGGCGTCGCCGCCTGCGAGAGCCAGGCCGACAAGACCGCCGAAGTCCAGGCCGACGCCCTGGAAGAACAAGCTGCTGCGGCTCCGACCGAAGCCGCTGAAACGGCCCTGAACGAAAAGGCCGACATGATCGAGCAGCAAGCCGGCAACGCCGACGGCGGCGCGACCACGGCCAACACGCCGAACACCTCGCCGTCGACGGCGAACCCGAACCAGTAAGACCCGAACGCCGGGGCCTTCATGACCCCCGGCGACCTTCGGAAGCGTCAGCCCCCGTCGCGCGAGCGGCGGGGGTTTTCCGTCTGGCCGATGGACGGGCGAGGGGTGGAAGCGGCCCCCGCACGCGGGAAGACCGCTTGGGCTTCAGGTCGCGAGCTTCGCGGTCTTGATCCGCAGGGTCGCAATCAGGCCTTCACGCGGCCAATCGTAACGCACGGAGCCCCCGAAATGCCGGGTCATGATCCGGTCGAGAAGCCGGTTTCCAAAGCCTGCGCCCGCCGCCGGGGGCGTCACCGGCGGCCCGCCGCGCTCGGTCCAGACCATGACCGCCTCCTCCCCTTCGACCAGGCAGGCCACATCAAGCAGCCCCGCATCGGCCGACAGGGCCCCGTGCTTGACCGAGTTCGTCGCCAGCTCGTGCAGGACCAGAGCGAGGTTGGTGGTCGCAGCCTCTCCGATCCCCATCCTCGGAACCGAGACCCGGATGCGTCCGCTGAACGCGCCCAGGTCGTCGTAGGGCGTGAGCAGAACCGAGATCAGGTCTCCGAGAAGGGCTGCGTTTTCGGTCTGTCCCGGCACGGGCCGCACAAGATCGTGGGCGCGCCCCAGGGCCGTCAGGCGCTGGCTCAGCTCGCGCGCCATGTCCTCCTTGGTTTCGGAGGACCGCGCCGTCATGGTCGTCAAGGCGCCTGCGATGGTGATCAGGTTCTTCACCCGATGGCTCATCTCTCCGGCCAGCAGTTCGTGCGCCTCTTCGGCCTGCTTCCGGCCGGTGACGTCGAGGAAGACGCCATACATCACCCGGCCCACGATGCCTTCGTCGTCGCCGCGGCCGCGCGCCGAAATCCACCGGACCTCGTCTCCCACCATGATGCGGAAGTCGATTTCATAGGCGCCGACGATCCCGCGGGTCGCGCTGAACGCCGCCCGCACCCTGTCCCGGTCGGCGGGGTGGATGTTGGCCGACAGGTCCTCGAACGTAACCACGGCGCCCGCCTGAATCGTCCAGAGGTCAAAGCCGATCTCGTCCATCGTCAGGCGATCGGTATCGACGTTCCAGGCCCACAGGGCGACCCCGGCCGCGGTGACGCCGAGGCGGAGGTGTCGTTCGTCCCAGACGGGAGAGGTCGTTTGCTGCATGATTCCGCACGACCCTTCGATCGCTCCCCGCCGATACCCGCCGCGGGAGTCGTCCCGGACGCTTGGACCCAAAACCCCGGCGGCGCCACAGGAAATCCGCAGAGGGCCGCGACGAGATGGACAGGAACCATCGCAGGCGGGTGAGGTTACGGAGGTCCTCGGGCAGAACCCTGCGCGATCAGGGGCAGGTGAAAATGACCAGGAGCGGGCGCGTCCTCATAGCCGAGGACCAGGCTCTGATCGCCGCCCTGATCGAGGCCGCCCTGGCCGACGAGGGCTACCAGGTGACCACCGTCCACTCCGGTTCCGACGCCCTTGCCGCTCTGGGCGGGCCGGACTCTCCCTTCGACGTTCTTGTCACCGACATACGCATGGAGCCCGGCCCCGACGGCTGGACCGTCGCGGCGACAGCAAGGGAAGATCAGCCGGGGATCGCCGTGGTCTACATGACCGGAGACAGCATGAGCGACTGGAGAGCGAAGGGCGTGACGGACAGCGTTCTGGTCGCCAAACCCTTCGTGCCGGAACAGGTCCTGGCGGCCATCGCCAGCCTTCTTCCGGGGACAGGCTGAATCTTTCGCCCGAGCCAACCGTCGTGACCGGGTCGGACAGCGTTTTTCCTCAGAGTTTCCTTGGCGGCCACGGAATGAAGGGGCTCGTCCGCCGGACATAGTCCGCATAGCCGGGCTTGGTCTTCGCCGTCGCCTTTTCGGTGATGCCGATCCCGGACCAGCGCGTCAGGGTGAAAGTCAGGAACAGCGGACCGAAGATCGCCCACGCGCCCGGCCCCGTCTCGGCCGCGATCAGGTACAGGCCCCACCAGACGCAGGCGTCGCCGAAATAGTTGGGGTGCCGGGTGTATTTCCACAGGCCGGTATCCAGCACCCTGCCCCTGTTCTTCGGGTCCTTCCTGAACGCCGCCAGCTGGGCGTCGCCGATGCTCTCGAAGCCGATTCCGATCACTGTCAGAACCGCGCCCGTCCAGCCGATCCACCCGACCGTCGGCTCGAACGCGACCTGTCCCAGCTGCACCGGCAGCGAGGTCAGCCAGCTCAGCGCCGCCTGCGGCAGGAAGACGAACAGCAGGGCCGTCTTGCCGAACGCCCACCCCTTCGCCGTCTCCTGGTTCTCGACCAGTTCGACATAGCGGCCGTCAGGTCCGTTGCGCCGCCAGCGGCCCAGCAGATGCCAGCCCAGCCGGACGGCCCACACCCCGACCAGCCAGATCAGCAGCCATTTGCGGATCGGATCGCCGTCGGTGCGCGGAAACGTCGCCAGCGCCAGCATCAGCATGCCCAGCGGCCAGACGCCGTCGACGAAGCTGACGTCCTTCAGCCGCAGGGCGACCAGCCACAGGGCCAGCATCACCGCGACGATCAGGGCCAGGTTCAGGCCCAGCAGGGCGGCGATCTCGGTCAGGCTCATGGCTCAGGAACGGCGCCGGAGGGGCTTGGGATGCAGGGTCAGTCGACGCACAGGGTGGCTTCGGCCTTGCCGTCCTCGACGCGGGTGAAACAGCCGAACCGGTTGCTGTCGGCCTGGCAGATCCCGACCACGGCCGCGCCCTCCGCCGGACGCGCGGCGTCGGCCGTGCGGCATTCGCCGGCGCACTGGTCGCTGTCGGTGCAGCGTTTGCCCGCGTCGGCGTAGCGCACCACGCACTGCATCGTCTGCATCCGGCCGACCGGCTGCATCGTCCCGTTGCGGGCGAGGCAGTCCGCCGCCGCCTGACTTTCCGGGACCGCCACAGGCGGCGGCTCATTGCCGAAGCCGTAGTCGCCCTTTTCCGGCACGGGCTGACAGGCGGCGGCCATCAACAGGGCCGCGATCGTCACAAGGCGCTTCATTCCACGTTTCCCTTCCGGAACCCGGTCCAGACGTCGTCATAGTCCAGCTGCATCGTCGGACTGGTTTGCGCCCATTCCGTGGTCCGGATGGGCATGCGGGTCTCGAACATGAAGGCCAGGGTGTCGGTGATCTTCACCGGCTTCAGCTCGGCGGCGACCGCCTTGTCATAGCTGGCCTGATCCGGCCCGTGTCCGCTCATGCAGTTGTGCAGAGAGGCGCCGCCGGGGGCGAAGCCGCCCTCCTTGGCGTCGTACTCGCCGGTCACCAGACCCATGAATTCGCTCATGACGTTGCGGTGGAACCATGGCGGACGGAAGGTGTCCTCGGCCACCATCCAGCGCGGCGGGAAGATGACGAAGTCGCAGTTGGCCGTGCCCGGGGTGTCGCTCGGCGAGGTCAGGACCGTGAAGATCGACGGATCCGGATGGTCGAAACTGACCGTCCCGATCGTGTTGAAATTCGCCGTGTCGTATTTGTACGGCGCGTTGTTGCCATGCCAGGCGACGACATCCAGCGGGCTGTGGTCGAAGGTGGTGGCGTACAGACAGCCGCCGAATTTCTGCACGCACTGGGTCGGCCGGTCGACGTCCTCGAACGCCGCGACCGGGGTCAGGAAGTCGCGCGGATTGGCGAGGCCGTTCGAGCCGATCGGCCCCAGGTCCGGCAGGCGGAAGGCCGCGCCGTAGTTCTCGCAGACATAGCCCCGGATCGGGCCGTCGCACTCGACCCGGAACCGCACGCCGCGCGGGATGACCACGATCTCGCCGGGCCTGGCGTCGATACGTCCCATCTCCGTGACAAAGGCCTGATTTCCCATCTGCGGGACAATCAGCAGCTCCCCGTCCGCGCAGTAGAAGACCCGGTCGGTCATGGACCTGTTGGCGGCGTACAGATGGATGCCCGTCCCGGCCCCCGCGTCGGCCTCGCCGTTGCCGCCATAGGTGACCAGCCCCTCGACCCAGTCGGTGGGGTCATCCGGTATCGGCAGCGGATCCCAGCGCATCCGGTTGGGCGAAGGCGGCGCCTCATGGAAGGGTCCGGACCGCACCCTGCCCTGGGCGAACGGCTGATAGGCGGGGTGCTGGGCGCTGGGCCGCAGCCGGTACAGCCACGAACGCCGGTTCTCGGACCGGGGCGCCGTGAAGGCTGTTCCCGACAGCTGTTCGGCATACAGCCCCATCGGCGTCTTCTGCGGCGAGTTCCGCCCCTCGGGCAGGGCGCCGGGCGCGGCCTCGGTCGCGAAATGATTGCCGAAACCGCTCAGATACCGGGGCGCGTTGGCGCGAGTTGTCATGGTGCATAGTCTCCCGTGGGAGAGGTTTAGGGCGCCCGCTCCCCGACCGCTAGAACCCCTGGCTTCTCGCCATCCGCTCCTGATGGAAACCCGCGTCGCCCAGCAGTTCGTTCAGCACCCGCACACGCTTCATGAACAGGCCGACGTCGAACTCGTCGGTCATGCCGACTCCGCCATGCATCTGCACCGCCTCCTGCACGGCCAGTTCGGCGACGCGCCCGGCCTTGGCCTTGGCCACCGAGACGACCAGTCCGGCGTCCTCGCGCCCGGCGTCCAGCGCGTTCAGCGCGCCCATCACCGCCGCCCGCGCGATCTCGATCTCCGAATACAGATGCGCCGCCCGATGCTGCAGCGCCTGGAACTCGCCGATCAGCCTGCCAAACTGCTTGCGCGTCCGCAGATAGTCCAGCGTCGTCTGGAAGGCCTGATCCCCGGCCCCGTTCAGCGACGCCGCCGCACAGGCCCGGCCGAGGTTCAACGCCCCCTCCAGCAGGGTTTCGCCGCCGTCCACCGCTCCGATCACGGCGTCGGCGTCGACCTCGACATCCGTCAGCGTCACCCGGGCGGCGTTGTGCGCATCGACCATGACCGTGCGCTCGATCTCCACGCCCGCCGTCTTCGGATCGACCAGGAACAGCGTCAGCCCCCCCTCCGTCCGAGCCGCCACGATCAGGGCGTCCGCCACATGGCCGTCCAGCACGAAGCCCTTGGCCCCGTTCAGCCGGAAGCCGTTGCCCGACCGCTGCGCCGCCGTCGCGATCCGCGCCGGGGCATGTTTGGGGCCCTCGTCCACAGCCAGGGAGACGATCGCCTCGCCCGCCGCGATCCGCGGCAGCCAGGCCGTCTGCTGCTCCGCCGATCCGCCCTTCAGCACCGTCGCGGAGAGCACCCCCGACCCCAGGAAGGGCGAGGGCGTCAGCGTCCGCCCCAGCGCTTCGGCCATGACCCCGGCCTCGACCGCGCCCAGACCCGAGCCGCCGTGCTCCTCCGGGATGACGATCCCCGCGAACCCCATCTCCCCGAACGCCCGCCAAAGGTCGCGCGACACCCCGTCCGCGTCCTTGCTGTCCCTCAGCTTGCGCAGGTGGGCGATCGGCGCGTGCTCATTCAGGAAGCCGTCGGCGGCCTCCTTCAGCATCGTCTGCTCTTCGGTCAGGATCAGCGGCATGTCAGGCGCCCGGCAGTTGCAGCAGGTGTTTGGCGATGATGTTCAGCTGGATCTCGCTGGTCCCGCCCTCGATGGAATTGGCCTTGGTCCGCAGCCAGTCGCGCGCCGCCGCCCCGTGGCGCGACCGTTCGCTCTCCCACTCCAAAGCGTCCGATCCGCCCGCCGCCATCAGCAGTTCGTGCCGCCGCTTGTTCAGCTCGGATCCATAGTATTTCAGCATCGAGGCGATGGCCGGATGCGCCTGCCCCGCCTTCACCTGATCGCCGGTGCGCTCCATGGCCAGACGGAAGGCCGCGGCGTCCACCTCCAGCTCGGCGATCCGCGCCCGCAGCATGGGCTCGTCCAGCCGCCCCTCGTCGTCGAGCCCGATCGATCCGGTCGCCACCTGTCCAAGCGGCCGCCCGCCCCCGACCTCGCCCATGGCGCCGATCATGGTCCGTTCGTGCGCCAGCAGATGTTTGGCCACGTCCCAGCCGCGGTTCAGCGTCCCGACCAGATTCTCCTTCTCCACCCGCACGTCGTCGAAGAAGGTCTCGCAGAACGGGCTCTTGCCCGAAATCAGGGTGATCGGCCGCGTCGACACCCCCTTCGTCGCCATGTCGAACAGCACGAACGATATGCCCAGATGCTTGGGCGCCTCGGGGTCGGTCCGCACCAGACAGAAGATCCAGTCCGCCTTGTCGGCATAGCTGGTCCACACCTTCTGGCCGTTGACGATCCAGTGGTCGCCCTTGTCCTCGGCCCGCGTCTGGATCGACGCCAGATCGGACCCGGCGCCGGGTTCGGAATAGCCCTGGCACCAGCGGATCTCGCCACGCACGATCTCGGGCAGGAACCGCGTCTTCTGCTCCTCGGTCCCGAAGGCCAGCAGCGCCGGTCCCAGCATCCAGACCCCGAAACTGGCCAGCGGCGGCTGCGCCTGGATGCGCCGCATCTCCGAGGCCAGCACCTTGGCCTGTTCGCGGCTCAGTCCGCCGCCGCCGTATTCGGCCGGCCATTCCGGCGCGGTCCAGCCGCGCGCCGCCATCCGGTCCAGCCAGACCTTGTGCGCGGGCGTCGGGAAGACGGCGTTGCGCCCGCCCCAGACCCGGGCCTCGTCGCTCTCGACCGGGCCCCGGCATTCGGCCGGGCAGTTGGCCTCCAGCCAGGCGCGGGTCTCCGCGCGGAAGGTTTCGGGATCGGTCATGCCGCGTGTCTCCGCGTTTCCTCTGACGGCGACCCTAGCAGCGATTCACGGGTGACGTAGCGTCAGCCGCCGCCCGGCAGGAAGGGCGAGAAGGTGATGACGGTGAAGGTGTCGCGGATGTTGGCGCGGGTCTGCACCGACTTCGTCACGAAGGTGCCGATGTCCATCTCCTTCGGCAGCTGGAATTTGGCCAGCAGGTCGTACTGGCCCGAGGTCGAATAGACCTCCGAGACGTATTCGACATTGTCCACCATGTCGGCGGCCACGTCGTTGGCGTGGCCCAGCTCGCATTTGATGAAGACGAAGATGGCGGTCATCATGGCGGCGGTCCTTCCGGTTCGGGAGGTGTGTAGCGGATGGATTCGTGACAGGCGAGATCGACCTCGAAAGCGAGTACAACAACCGCGCCCGCGTGCCCGACCATCCGGCGGTCATGGCCATGTGGCGCGAAACCGCCGGGGCCGCCCGCGCCGCCCGTCCTCCGACGGAGATCGCCTACGGACCCGGCGAGCGCGAGGTCATGGACCTGTTCGACGCGGGCCCCGATGCGCCCGTCGCCGTCTTCCTGCACGGCGGCTACTGGCAGGCGCTGGACAAGGGCTGGTTCAGCGGAATCGCCCCGGCCTTCCTCGCCCATGGCGTCAGCCTGGCCGTCCCCTCCTACGACCTCGCCCCGGCCGTCCGCCTGGGGCGGATCCTGCGCCAGGCGCGCGAGGCGGTGGAGACGATCCGCGCCCGCACCGGCGCCCGGCCCGTCGTCTTCGGCCATTCCGCCGGCGGCCACATGTCGGCCTGCATGCTGTCCGAGGGCCGCGCCTCGGCCGCCGTGGCCATCAGCGGCGTGTTCGATCTGCGCCCGCTCATCCCGACCTCTCTGAACAAGGCCCTCGATCTCGACGAGCGCGAGGCCGCCGCCCTGTCGCCGGTCTTCTGGCCCGTGCCCAACGGCTCAACGCCCGGCGGCACGGTCCTCGACTGCATCGTCGGCGCCGAGGAGAGTCCCGAGTTCCTGCGCCAGTCGCGCATGATGGCCGACCACTGGGCCGCCAACGGCGTCGAGACCCGCTTCGAAGCCCTGCCCGGCCTGAACCATTTCACCGTCCTGGATCCGTTGTTCGATGCGGACAGCGCGCTGGTGAAGCGGATCGTCGGCCTCGCCGCGGCGGCCGCCTGACATCGACGCGCCCCGGGACAGGACCGCCGGCGCCACGACGACGATTCATCGCCCCATGCCCGCAATTCATCGCTTGACCAAAGCGAGGAATGGTTGTGTCTGCGCGCGTCGACCGCCTCTCCCCAGTTCCGGTATCCCGTAGAGTTTCATGTTTCGCGCCCTTCGCAGATTCCTTCGCCAGCTTCGTTGCCGCCGCCACCGCTGGCGGCCTGACCGCCGCGTTTCGGGGCGGGAGTTCTGCGACCTGTGCGGGGCCAGACGGCAAACCGCCTGAACCGTCTGCAGGGGTTCGAAACACAAAGTTCCGCACCGTCCCGCGCCGCCGCTTTCCCGGGAGGCGGAGGGTGGGATAAGCATGGCGGGCTGCCGGTCTCCGGCGGAGGAATCAGACCATGCGCCACGACCGTCTCGCCGTCCTGACCGCCCTTGAGTCCCAGGGCGTGGCCCCCGTCTTCTATCATCCCGATCCGCAGGTCAGCCTGAACGTCATCCGCGCCTGCGCCCGGGGCGGGGCGAAGGCCATCGAGTTCACCAATCGCGGCGACTTCGCCTGCGACCTGTTCGGCGACATCGCCCGCGAACTGCAGAAGACCGATCCGGATATCATCCTGGGCATCGGCTCGGTGGTCGATGCGGGCACGGCCAGCCTCTACCTCAACCGCGGCGCGCGGTTCGTGGTCAGCCCCTGCCTGATCCCGGATGTCGCCCGCGTCTGCAACCGGCGGATGACGGCCTATTTTCCGGGCTGCGGCTCGGTCACCGAAATCGGCCAGGCGCACGAACTGGGCTGCGAGATCGTCAAACTGTTCCCCGGCGCCAGCGTCGGCGGGCCCGACTTCGTCAAGGCGGTGCTTGGTCCCATGCCCTGGACCAAGATCATGCCCACGGGCGGCGTCGACCCCGACGAGACCTCGATCGCCAAATGGTTCGGCAGCGGCATCGTCGCCGCCGGCATGGGCTCGAAGCTGGTCACCGACGCCGCCGTCAAGGCCGGCGACTGGGCCGGGATCGAGGCGAATGTGCGCAAGACGGTCGAGGCGATCGCGGCGTTCCGCTCCAGATAACCGTGCATTCCGGCGAATGCCGGGATCCAGATGTCATGACGCCGGAGTGACCGGGACGCACCCCCTCACCACCAGCGACCGCGCGTGTGATCTGGATCCCGGCATTCGCCGGGATGCACGGTGGCAAGGGCTACAGCCCCAGCGTCGCGCTGTTCAGATCCAGCTCCGCCGCCGGGATGACCACCACCTCGGGGTGGGCGGCGCGCAGGGCGTCGATGAACATGGCCGACTGGCCGACCACGACCACATAGGCCTGATCCGACCCCACAGCCTGCGCCGCCGCCATCACGGCTTCGGGCGTGGTGGCGTTGATCTTGCCGACATAGGTCTCGACCTCGGTCAGCGGCAGGCCATAGGTGACCGCGTCCGCCAGCACCCCGCCCAGACCGCCCGTCGTCTCGATCGCGCGAGAGAAGCCGCCGGTGATGAAGGCCTCGCGGTCGGTCACGGCCTGATCCGTCACCGCCTCGGTCTTCAGCCGGTCGAACTCGGCCAGGACCAGGCCCACGACCTCGGCCGCGCTCTCGTTCTTGGTCTGGGTCGCCGCCGCCAGCAGGCCGCCGTCCACCCGCGCGCCCAGCGAGGAGTTGGCGCCGTAGGACAGGCCACGCTTGGCCCGCACCTCCTGGAACAGGTGGCCGTTCTGGCCCCCGCCGATGACGCTGTTGACCACCGCCAGCGGATAGAAGGCCGGATCCGACCGGCGCGGTCCGCGCACGGCCGCAGCGACCGCGGCCTGACCGGCGCCCGGCAGGTCGACGACGACAATGCGCGGAGCCGGCCGCTCGCCCGCCCGGTTCGTGACGGTCGGAACGGCGCCTGACGGCTTTTCCCATCCGCCCAGGGTTCGTTCGGCGAAGGCGAAGGCCTGCTCAGGCTCCATCCCGCCCGTGATGATCAGGGCGGCGTTGTCGGGCCGCCACCAGCGGTCATGGAAGCCGACGATCTGGTCGCGCGTCAGCGTCCCCACCGAGGCCGGCGTCCCCGCCGCCGGCGCCCCGTAGGCCGCGCCGCCGAAGGCCAGCCGGTTCAGCACCTGCGAGGCCAGGGCGCCCGGATCGCGCAGGGCCACGGTCAGGGCGGTGACCGTCCGCGTCCGGCTGCGGTCAAGCTCGGCCGGGTCGAAGGTCGGGCGCTGGACCACGTCGGCCAGGATCGCGCCGGCCTCATCGGCCGAGGCCACCGGCGCCGACAGGAACAGGGTGGTGGAATCCGCACCGGCACCGCCGCCGATATCGGCGCCCAGCGCCTCCAGCGTACGGGCGATCTCCGGAGCCGAGCGGCCACCCGCGCCCTGGGTGGCCAGATTGGCCGTCATCGAGGCCAGACCCGCCTGGCCGGCGTCCGCCGCCGCTCCGCCGGCCATCACCAGCTGGGCGTTCATGATCGGCAGATTGGTCGACCTGGCCACGATGACCCGCAGGCCGTTCGGCAGCGTCCGCTCGACCACCCGCGGCGTGGCCATGGCGCGGACCGGGCCCGGGGCCGGCGGCGCCATCCGCTGGCCCTCGGGCAGCAGTTCATTGGCGGGCAGGATCGCCGGCGGCACCGTCAGATACGTCGGAACCGGCGCCGGATTGCGCCAGCTGTCCTCAGGCGCGCCGGCGGGTCGGGCGCTTTCGTCCTGATAGCGTACGGACACCCGCGTCTGATCGTTCAGCCAGGTGCGCGCGACCCGCTGCACGTCCGCCGCCGTCACCGCCTGTATGGCGGCGAGCCGCTCATCCGGCGCGCTGGGGTCGTTCTCCGACACGATGGCCTGGCCCAGCATGAAGGCCCGGCCCGAGGCCGTCTCGCGCTGGCGCAGGTCCGAGGCCACCAGCTCCGTCTTGGCCTCGGCCAGTTCGGCCGCCGTCACCGGCTCGTCGCGCACCCGGGCCAGTTCGATGTCGAGCGCCGCCTCGAGGTCGGTCAT
>Ga0233425_10008576_pt1 | contig 13493 bp, 10 predicted proteins | sample Watercolumn_Towu_2_FD_181712 | JGI IMG/M metagenome (GOLD analysis project Ga0233425, IMG submission 181712) | Freshwater microbial communities from Lake Towuti, South Sulawesi, Indonesia - Watercolumn_Towuti2014_140_MG | ecosystem: Environmental > Aquatic > Freshwater > Lake | place...
AGGGCGAACGCTGGTGTGCAGGGGATGGGCTTCGGGTGTGCGCTGGGGGAATACCCAGGCACGCGCTCGACTGCGCCTCGCATGGCTGGACCTGCCAGGAGGCGGACTGCGCCGCAGCCGGACCGGAGACGACGACCGAACGCAGTTGGCGCGAACGGCTGGTGGAGCTGGCCGTGGAGAACGTGCTGGATGCCATGGAGCTGGACTCCTTCGGCGGTTGGGTCAACGCTCCGCCCGAGCTGGGCACCCCGGTTGCAGGGCCGTATTTCAGCGTGCATAAGCTTAATGGCCGCTGGTGGTTCGTGACTCCTGAAGGCCACCTGTTCCTGTCCAAGGGAGTCACCGACGTCAACTTCCTGGGAGCCAACCTGGCCGAGGACGAGCACCATGAGCTGCTCGCAGGGAAGTACGGGAACGAGGAAGCGTGGGTCGCTGATTCGCAGCAACGCCTCCTTCTTTGGGGCTACAATTCCGTCGGACCGTGGAGCGGTGCGTCCATGGCGCAGGTCATGCCGCACGCCAGCATCATCCTGGACTCGGGCGGCCACGCGCCGCGCTACCCTGGGTTTGCTGTCACCGACTACTGGTCAGCGGGGTTTGCCGAGAACTGCACGGCAAAGGCGCAGACCCTGGCAGGGCCGCACGTCGAGGATCCGCTTCTGCTCGGCTACTTCCTGGACAACGAGTTGGCCTGGGAGCCCAACTGGGCAACCAGCCTCACCCTGCTCCAGAACTACATGGACTTCCCACCCGATGCGCCCGGCCGTGCGGTAGCGGTGGAGTTCCTCCAGGACCACGCCGCATCGGTCGTCGAGTTCAACGCGGCATGGGGCACCGACCTCGCTGATCTGGATGAAGCCGAAGGGCTCTCGTCCGCTCAGCTGGCGCCAGCGACAGAGGACGCTGACCGCCTGTCCAAGGAGTTCGCGGTGTTGGCGTTCACGCAGTATGCCTCCACCGCGGTCGCGGCGCTGCGCACGGTGGACCCGAACCACCTGGTGCTCGGGTGCCGCTTCCACACCTATCACTGGGACGAGCTGGTCGTCGAGGCCGGCAATTACTTCGACGTGATTTCGCAGGCCTACTACTGGGACGTCCCGCCGGTGGAGGACGTGGACCGGGTCTCGGCCCTCGTGGACCGACCGTTCCTGCTGGAAGAGTTCTCGTTCAAGGCCGAGGACTCGGGCTACTGGAACGTGATGAACTACGCTCCAGTCGTCAAGACCCAGAAGGACCGTGCACTCGCCTACGACGCCTATGTGCAGGCGTGGATGGGCCGTCCCTACGCGGTGGCTTTCCACTGGTACAAGTGGTTCGACAACCCAACCCGGCCGGACAACATCCTGGCCGGCGACAACTTCGGGCTTCTGACCCCCGCGGACGACCCCTACGAGCCGCTGGTCACGTTCGCCGCCGGGGTGAACCGACGGGTGGAGTTCTGGCACGCGCCCTCCGCAGGACGTTGACCGCACGGAACATCGGCCCGTGGGATTCGATCTCGCTGGCACCTCCCTGCAAGCTTGCTACGGCGCCAGATTCGAGCCCGATACACGGACCCGGAGTAAGCGACCCGCAATGGATTCCTCGGCCACGCGAACGGTCAGCGTGCGCGATTCGTGGGGCGCCAGGCTGACGTAGTTGTCACTGTACATCGCCGGCAGGATGGGATCATCCGTGGCGGCGTCGAGCAGCAGGATCTCAACGAAGAAGGCGATGGAGTCAGACTGGTTCGAAATGCCCTGCGTGACGGTCGTTACCCCGTCGGAAGTCGCCTTGCTGAATGGCTCCATGACGAGCTTCGCCTCGGGAAGGTCGGCCAGGGCGGTCATGTCTGCGTGGTCCACGTCGGGCAGCTCGCTGCCGTCATGGACCATCTGGAAGGTGTCGGTCTTGGTGGAGAGCCAGTAGAAGTTCCTGTCCAGCTCGGCCCCGTTTGGGTCTGCCAGGCGAAGGTCTAGGAAGTAGACCGGGTCCAGGGCTCCCTGGTTGCCGCCGATGTCCGCAGAGAGAGAGAGCGCTTCTACGCCGGAATCCGCATCGAGCATCGGAAGCTCGATGGAGCGGTCGACGATGACGGACGACTTGGCGTCGTACAGTATTGCTCTGACGTGGAGGTCCTGGTGAACCTTGAGCGTCGAGTTGACCACCCACACGGTCAGGTCGTCGTAGGAAAACTGGACATGGAGGGGGCGCAGCGCTGCCCTGGCCCCGAAGTAGCTTCCCCCCTGGCGGAGATAGTAGTCCCACAGGTGCCAGATCGTCCCGGGCCACGCATTGTTGGCCATCCACTGGATGAAGCCTGTCGCGACGTACTTGTTGCGGGCCTGTGCCTCGAACATCGCCCGGTGTGACTCGTAGGCCATGATCTGGGATTTCCAGGCGTAGTCCGCAGCGTCGGACGGCTCCCCGAGGCGGGCCGAGAGGGCCGAGTTGAAGACCTCCATCCTTTGCTTGGCCGTGGAAATGCCGCCGGAGTGAAACAGGAAGGTGTCTCCGACCGGCCAGATGTCCTTGAGCTTCATCATCTTGAGCAGGCTGTCCAGCGGCGGAACCGCCGGCCCGGGGCTGCTCTCCGAGTTGAACCCGAAGGCCCCCCCGTAGAGCCACTCCCAGTCGATTCGGCCGTCGAGAGCCTGAGGGTCGTCCGGCACCGCCAGGTACCAGTAGTTTGGGGGAACCCAGTTGTAGGGGCCGGTCATCTTCATTCCGCTGGGTCCGGAAATGGTCGATGGGGTCTCGGTCGCGTTGGACACGATGGGCAGATTCCAGTCTGCCTCCTGTGCGACGGACAGGTAGAGGCTCTCCACCTCGGGGACCGGATGGAAATCCGAGCCGTTGAGCCAGGTGAGCACGGAGGGATGGCGTCTCAGCCTTCTCAACTGGTTGGCCAGGGAGGCCTCAGCAATGGCCAGATGGCTGTCGTCCCATTTCTCCCAACTCTCCCAGGCGTCGCAGCAGCACCAGCCGGGCATGAGGAGGATCCCTTCGCGGTCGCACCGCTCGTAGAACCTGTGGGTCAACATCTTGCCCTCGAGGCGGATGGCGTTCAGGCCCAGGTCCTTGACGAAGGCGAGTTCCCAGCGTTCCCGCTCCGGATTGTCCCGGTAGAAGATGTCCGGGGCCCAGCCGGCCCCCCGAATGAGAATGGGACGTCCGTTGATGCGGAACCGGATGGAGTTCGGCGGGATGATGTCCGCGGAGACCTCTCGGACCCCGAACGAGAAGCCCTGCCGGTCGGAGATCTCGCCTCCGGTTCGGACGGCCAGTGTTGCGTCGTACAGGTGGGGGTCGCCGTACCCGTAGGGCCACCAAAGGATCGGATTCGCGAGTCGCAGGATCGGTACCTGTGCGGAGGTGAGCCGGACGGTCGTCGTTGCCAGCGGACCGAGCGTCAGGGGGAATTGGAACGTTTCGTTCCCCGCCGTGCCCTCCAGGACGGCCTCGACCGGTTCGTCCAGTGCGTTGGAGAGCTCGGCAACCACGGTCAGTTCGGCCGCGCCAGTGTCCTCGAGGTCGGTGAGTATGCCCGGATTGAGCAGGGCCACCGGGCCGCGACGCTCCAGTCGGGCAGGCATCCAGAGACCCATGTTGTAGTCGGGCGGTTCGGGATTCCAGTCCACCCAGTAGATGGAGAGGTCGGAGAAAACGTTGTCCGGAGCGAAGACCTCCACCGCGATCGCGCAGTGTCCGACCAGGGGGGCCTGGGAGGTGATGTCGAACCGGAACTCGCGGAAGGTCCCGATCACGTCCTCTCGGGAGCCGATCTGCTCCCCATTGACCCAGACGTTGGCGGCGTAGTTGATTCCCTCAAAGACCAACCATGTCCGCAGATTCTGCCCTTCCGTTGCGGGCAGATCCACTTCCGTGCGGTACCACCACGAAGACCTGTACGGGCTGTCGTCTGGCATGGGAAGGAAGCTGAACGTCCAACCAGGCAAAGCCATCAGATTCTGCCCGAAGAAGGGGTCGCCGAACTCCCCGCCGTCGCATTGCGCTCCGCCAACGGTCCCCGGCACCGAAGCAGGCAACCACGAGGAGTCGTCGAAGCCAACGGTCGAGAGAGCCCCGCCGTCTGCCTGGATGTCAACCGAGGAGGCGATTCGCCAGCCGTTCAGGTCAACGATGTGGGGAACGGTGGGCTTGGGGAAGGGCGCCTGGGTATCCGTATCAACTGGCGATTCCTGCGTCAGGTCCGCGGCGCCGTGGCTTCCAGGTGTGCACGCCACGCTTAGTAACCACTGGGCACATAGAACCACGAGCGTTGTGTTCCACCATTTTCGCCGCATAAGTCCTCCGCCGGACGGGCGGGACTGCCTCGAAGCCGATCTCAGCGGGCTGCGTCCTCGCATCCTATCCGCACCGAGCCTGTACCATCCTGGCCGAGCACCGTCTCAGCGTGCAGCAGCTCTCCGTCCATCGTGTCGAACGCCACAACCTCCACGGCCTCGCCCGGGGCACCGGCCAGGGTCACCGAGAACCCGTCGGGGTCCATGGCAATGGCCGTGAAGCGCCGGTCCGCCAGCGTGACATACCTGGCGGACTCGCCGATGAGGGCCAGGCCGTTGGACTGCACTGGAGCGATGACGAGGTAGCCGAAGTCGTACAGGTCCTGGAACGGTTCGAACGCTGCAGTCCCGGTCGCGATCGCAGCCGTCCCCTTGCGCCAGTCGTAGACGACCACCGTGCCCCGGATTCCCAGGTCCGATTCCAGGTTCAGGCTCCAGTCCTCCACCGCGTCCGGCCAGACGAACATCTCCCCCAGGTCCCGGCCGTCGTAGGTCAACAGGGCGAAGGTCTGGTCTACGGGGTTGGCGTCGGGGTGCTTCCTGGCCAGGTGGAAGGCTGCGGCCATGAGGAACAGATCTCCGTGAAGGTACTCACCGCCGAACATTGCCCGGGGCTGCGCCAGCGCAGACTCCAGCAAGCCGAGGTCCCGGACTCCGGTCTCGCCACCGTGGAGGGCCAGCAACTCCTCGTGGAACTCCAGCACGTCCTCCAGTTCCAGGAACTCGGGTTCGAGTGTCATCTGGCAAGCTTCCGGAGAGTCTCACTGTGGGCGTCCATCACACGGCGAGCAGCCGCCTTCACCCTCTTACGCCGCTCCTCCCGGATCGGCCGAAGGATCAGGGCATCGCCGTCCGTGGTCATTTCCAGGTCGGTCTCCCGTTGGATGTTGAGCAACTCCAGGATGGGCTTCTCCAGGATGATCCCGAGGCTGTTGCCGATTGCTACCAGTCGCTTCCTCATGGTGTCCCTCCCCGGGGGTGGTTCAACCATCGTTCTAACCAATGTATACCACCGAGGGAGGATGCCGTCAAGGCCTGTGCGTCGTGATCCGCAATTATCCGTCCGGACGCGTCACATCTGCCTGCTCGCGCTCCGCCGCCGCGGGACCTGTTGACTTTTCCTTGCTATTGGTATATTGGTCCTACCAGTCATCCGCGGGATTCTGTCCCGGGAGGAGGGATTCCATGGAGGAACCTAGGTCTGCCCGTGCGGACGAGGAGCTGTTCGGGCCGCTCGAGGCTCAGCGCTGCTCGGAGAAGGTCGCGGAGGCCATCCGGAGCACGATCGTGCAGGGACGGATCCGGCCCGGCGAGTGCCTGCCGCCCGAGCGGACTCTGGCCGACCGCTTCCGAGTCACGCGCAACACGGTGCGCGAGGCGCTGCGGATCCTCGAGCAGACGCGTCTCGTCTCGATCCGCCAGGGGAGCGGGATCCGGGTGCGCGACTACCTGGGCGCGGCCGGGCTCGAGTTCGCTGCGGCCGCGCTCACCTCGGCCGGAGCGGACCTGCGCGACTGGATGCGGGACATCGCGGACGCGCGGGCCGTGATCGGGCGCGCCATGACCACGTACGCGGTGGCGCGCCTGGATCCGGGAGGGATCCAGACGATCGCGGCCGCGGTCGATGCGTTCTGCGAGGAGGCGGGCCGCAAGTCTCCGAGCGTCCGGCGCCTCCAGGAGCTGGACTTCGAGATCCAGAGCCGGCTCGTGCGTGCCTCCGGGAACCGGGCGCTCATGCTGCTTCACAACTCGATCCGCCACGTCTACGAGCGGGTCGAGGACCTCTTCGCCCCCCTCGTGCGCTCCCCGCAACGGACCGCGGACCTTTACCGCGGGCTGATCGGTGCACTCGGATCCGGAGATCGGGAGACCGCGGTGCGGATCCTCGACCGGTACTTCGAGACCGGCAAGGACGCGCTGCTCGCGGACGTCCCGGCCAGGAAGGAGGCGCCGTGACCGCCGCCCGTGTCTCCAGGATGAAGCGGCGCCTGCTCGCCGCGCGGTACGAGATCTGCCTGGCGCGAGCCCGCCACTTCACGGACGTGTACCGGGAGACGGAGGGGCTCGATCCCGCGCTCCGGAACGCTCAGGCCCTCCGCCGCACCCTCGAGCGGCAGCGGATCTCGATCGAGCCGGACGAGTGGCTCGCGGGGAGCAAGACGGAGCGGTTCCTCGCGGGGCCCCTCTCGGTCGAGCGCGGGGACTTCCTGCGCACGCTGCAGCTCGAGCTGCCGGTCCTGCACCGCAAGCAGCGGCCGTTTTTCATGTCGAGTGAGGATCGGGATCTCTTCCGACAGGAGATCCTCCCTTACTGGGACGGCCGCACGGTCCGGGACCGCAAGGCCGCGGCGTGGGAGGAAGAGGGGCTCGTGACGACCCGCTCCGGCCTCCCCGGACGGGCGCGCACCCCCGTGCAGGCGGCCCGCTTCCTCTCCCACGTGGGCCTGTCCGGGGTGCGGCGGCTGCTCGGCGTCTCGCTCCGCGCGCCGATCACGATCGGTCGGGCGAAGGACCTCTACCGGCTCCGCCACGAGCTGGCATGGAACAACCCGACGCCCGCGACCTACTGCTTCGACGTCCAGGGGCACCTCTGCCTCGGCATCGACCGGGTGGTCCGGGAAGGGATGGACGCGATCGCGCAGCGGGCCCGGGCCCGGATGTCGGAGGACACGGGTGCGGACCCGCACGCGAGGGCCTTCCTCCAGGCCGCGGCCGAGAGCCTGGAGGCTGCGATCGCCTATGCCGAGCGCTTCGCCGCGCTCGCGGAGCGGAGGGGGGGCGGGGCGCGCTCTGCGGAGGAGCGCGGCCGGCTCTCGGCCATCGCGGCGCACTGCCGCCACGTGCCGAGGCACCCCGCCCGCACGTTCCACGAGGCGCTGCAGGCGGCCTGGATGGCGCACGTGGTCGGCGAGATCCAGTACGGCACACACGACGTCTTCGCCGTCGGCCGGGCCGACCAGTTCCTCGAGCCGCTCTATGCGCGGGACCTTTGCGAGGGACGGATCGATCGCGAGGAGGCCGTGGCGCTCGTCCAGGAGTACCTGCTGAAGCTCTCCGCGAACGTGGAGCCGATCCCGGAGCTCGGGACGGAGACGAACTCCGTCCTCGGCAACAGCCAGCACTGTGTCACGATCGGCGGGCTCCGTCCCGACGGAGAGGACGGGACGAACGACCTGTCGTTCCTCTTCCTCGAGGCCTACGAGCGGATGGGCGGCTCCGTGAACCAGCTCTGCGTGCGACTGCACCGGCGCACGCCCGCGGCCTTCCTCGAGCGGGCGGCGGCGGTCTTCCGGCGCTGCAACGGCCTCGCGTTCTACAACGACGACGCGATCGTCCCCGGGCTCCTGGCGGACGGCTACACGGCCGGGCACGCACGGGACTACTGCATCGTCGGCTGCGTCGAGACGAGCGGGCAGTCGAACACGCACGGCTGCCCCGGAGGCCACGAGCTCGTCCTGCCCGCGGTGCTGGTGATGGCGCTCACCGGAGGGCGGGAGCCCTGCCCGGCCCCCGGTCAGCGCGGAGGCCGGTTCTGCGGAGACCCGGCCTCGTTCCGGACCTTCGAGCAGCTCTTCGAGGCGTTCTCGGCGCAGCTGGCCGAGCAGGTGGAGACGCTCGTGCGGGCCGTGGCGGCCAAGGACCGCGCACACCGGGACCTGCTGCCGGCCCCCTACGTCTCCGCGCTGATGCACGGCTGCCTCGAGCGGGCGATGGACATGACCGCGGGGGGCGCGACCTACGATTTCACGTCGATCGACCTGCGCGGGCTCGCGACGCTCGTTGACTCGCTGCTGGCCGTGAGGACCTTCGTCTACGAGCGGCACGAGCTCTCGCTGGTCGAGCTCGTGCGCGCGGTGCGGGCCGACTTCCGCGGCCGGGAGGCCCTGCGGCAGCGGCTCCTGCGCGAGGCTCCGAAGTACGGCACCGGGGCCCCGGAGGCCGATGCGCTCGCCCTCCGGGTCCTCGACTTCGTTGCGGGGGAGCTCCGCCGATACCGCAACGTCCGCGGGGGACGCTTCCGCGCCTGCTACTACTCCTACGGAAACCACGTGATCGACGGGATCCTGCTCGGCGCGACCCCGGACGGCCGCCGGCGGGGGGAGCCGATCTCCAACGGCGTCTCGATGAGCAACCTCGTCCTGCCGACGGCCGGCCCCACGGGGCCGATGCGGACCGTCGCCCGGTTCCCCCCGCCGCAGGTCTCCGGTGGCGTCTCGCTCAACCTCCGCTTCCACCCGCGCTTCGTCGCCACGGACAACGGGCTCCGGGCCTTCGCGGGCCTCCTGCGGACCTACTTCGCGCAGGGCGGGATGCACGTCCAGCCGAACGTGGTCTCCACGGAGACGCTCCGCGACGCGCAGAGGCACCCGGAGCGCCACCGCGACCTGATCGTCAAGGTGGCGGGCTACTCCGCGTACTTCACGGACCTCGGCCGGTCGATCCAGGAGGACATCGTCGCGCGCTGCGAGTTCGGGGGATGACGCAGCGGAGCGGCACGGACGCCGCGGCCGCGGGTCTCTCCGGCCGCATCTTCGACGTCTCCCGCGCGTGCGTCGACGACGGCCCGGGCCTCCGCACCGTCGTCTTCATGAAGGGGTGCCCGCTCGAGTGCCCGTGGTGCCACAACCCGGAGGGCCGGTCCTTCGCACCGGAGATCGCCCTCGACGCCCGCCGCTGCATCGGCTGTGGCGAGTGCCGGAGCGCCTGTCCGCTCGCGCTGCCCGCGTCGCCCGCGTGGCGAGGGCGCTGCACGGCGTGCGGGGTCTGTGCCGCCGCGTGTCCCTCCGGGGCGCGGCGTGTCGTCGGCCGGGAGGTGCGGGTCGCGGACATCCTGGACGAGGCGCAGGGCGACCTCGCGTACCTCGCGGGCACCGGAGGCGGGGTGACGTTCTCCGGGGGGGAGCCCCTCGCCCAGGCGCGGTTCGTGCTCGCCTGTGCGGACGCGCTGCGCGCCGGGGGGGTCCACGTCGCGGTGGAGACGTCCGGCCTGTGGCCCGGAGCGCTCGTGGCGGAGATCGTGCGGCGCGTGGACCTCGTGCTGCTCGACCTCAAGCACGTCGATCCCGCGAAGCTCCGCATCCTCGCCCGGCAGGGGGCGGACATCCTGCTTCCGAACCTCCACGCGCTGCTCGCGTCCGGCGTCCCGATCGAGCTCCGGCTCACCCTGGTGCCCGGGTTCAACACGGAGGAGGCGGACCTCCTGGCGATCGCTCGCCGGCTCGTCTCCGCCCCCCGCCGCGTGCCCCTGCGGCTCCAGCCCTTCCACCGCCTCGCCGCTTCGAAGGAGGCCCTGCTCGGCCGTGTCGCTGCGGAGCGGGACCTCGCCCCGCTCCCGCCGGAGGAGTTCGACCGCTGTGCCGCGGTTCTGCGGCGGGCGGGCGTCCCCTGCTGATCCGGAGCGGGACCCGCGGCCGGACACGCCAGTCCTCCCGCAGATCCCTCCCGCGGTGCCCCCCCGCGCTCCCCGGGTTGTTGCCGGATCCGGCGCATGGCAGAGTGCCGGGGAGATCCCGGGAGACAGGGGGGACAGGGGGGGGACGACGGGGTCGAACGTGCTCTTTGACAAGTTGACGACGGGATGATGAACCGGCAAGCTGGGCCCCGTGGGCGAGCGAGGCCAGATCAGAGTGGACCTCGCCGGTTGGGCGGAGCAGGCGCCGGACGATTCCGGGAGCGATGCGGCCCGCCGCGGTCAAGCGGCCTGCTTCCACTCGTAGCGGTGACCTGTCACGCCATAGCCCGGCTGTTCCCGAGCGCAACCTGGACTTTTCTGTCCGAGTTCTCGACAGGAAGGCCGGGCACGAGGGTCCGCACACGCGCGAGGACGCGAGAAAGGAGGGACGCGGCGGTGGTGAGGACTGTCAGGTTCATGACGGATCGCCTCGCACGCCCTCGTCCGCACGACTCGGGGGCACTCCTCTCCCATGTCTCGGGCCGGAATCCAAGCCGTCGCCACTTCCCTTGGACCCCGCCGCGCCGGCTTCACGCCGCGGCGGCCCGAGCCGGATCCGGTGCCGACTTAGCCGGGCTGCTGCGACCCGAGCAGTTCGCACAGGACGCCCCCCGGTTCGCAGCCAGCCGCGCGGCCAGGGCCTCCTTCTTCGCCGTCGCCAGTCTGTCGGGGATGTCGGCGCCTGTGCCGAAGTACACCTCGTCGGGCGTCTGGCCCCGGAACGCAGCATGCGGAATCTCGCTGTTGTGAGCCGTAACGTAGAACGTCACATGACGTCTCACCGGGGCCACGGAATCGAGCGTGTTCAGAAACAACCACTGGTGCTTCATCGTCCGCCAGAAGGCCTCGATGAGCGAGTTCGAGAAGCTGACCTCCGTCTGCGCCAGGACCCGGCGCAGCAGGCCGCTGGCAATCATCTCGTCCACTCTGGTGTTGAAGTTCTCGATCCCGCCGTCGACCATCAGCATGGGTGGGCTCTGGGTCCCGGTGGTCTCCTTGGCCGTCGCGTTCCGCACCGCGTCCATCAGCACCGCGATGGCATTGCCGACGTCGACGGTGGCACCCACCCGGAAGGTCAGGATCCGGCGCGAGAAATTGTCAATCACTGCATGGACATACGCCTTGCTGCCGTCAAGCAGCCGGAGGACCGTCGTGTCCACGTGCCACGCCTCGTCCGGCCGCCTCGCACTTCGAAGGGACGGCGCCGTCACTCAGGGAGCCCTGGCGCTGTTTGGGACGGGCCGGTGGTCGGACTACCCGCAGCTCTTGCTCAAGATGGGACGCTTCCGGGGGGTGCGGATCACCGGGGACATCCTGCACAACCGCCAGGAGCATATGAACGCGTTCGCCATGATGCGGGAAGGTCTGGCGTTCCTGGAGCCTGGAGCGGACCCTGCCGCTGGCATCCCGTTTTCCGCGTGGCAAAGTCCTCCGTGAGGACCGCTTGGCGCTGCCGCCGGAAGCGCTTCGTGAGATCTTGCTTAACGCAATAATACATAGGGACTACTCGTCGCCGTCGGGCTACGTGGCCATTGCTGTTTTCGACGACCGAGTCGAGGTTATCAGCTCCGGGTTGCTTCCGCCGGGGATCACGGTAGAGATGCTGTCGGGGCCACATCTGTCGAGCTTGCGGAATCCCAGGATCGCGGGGACCTTCCAGCGGATCGGTGCCATCGAGGCTTGGGGCCGAGGGACGAACCGGGTGATCGACGAATGCCGCTCGTACGGGCTCGAACCGCCGAGTGCGGGCGAATGACGCTCGATGTCGTTCTCTGTTTCTCTGTGGTTTCGGACACGGGGGGCGTCGTGGCCCCCCCAAACTGGGCAGGGCCATAGGAGGCCAGGACTATTTTGCGGTAGGTGCCGCCGTCGCACCGCGTCCCAATTGCGACAGTGTCACTGATGTCGCGCTCTGGCGTGGCCTGGACCATAGACGAACCGCGGTCCAACTCTGACAGTGGCACCAATCACAGGCCGGGCGAAGGGTGCGAGGGGGGGCGCAAGGGCCCCAGCACCGGCACCCCGCACCGCCTGGGGTCGAACGAAACCGTGGCATGCCCCGCGCTCGTCACCGACCCGGGCCCCCCCGAAAGGATCACCCCGACCACCTCCCCGAGCCCCGCCGGGTCGAATCCCTCCGGCTACACGATCCGGCTGTGCACCCCAAGCGCCCGTACCCGCCGCGCCACCAGGTGCGCATACTGCCCCCCGAAGTCAACGACCGCTATCGTCTCTTCGCACATTCACGCTCCTGCTCGATCTGCGCCAGCACGCGGTCCGTCGCCCCCGTCGGGTAGCGGCCCGAGAAACACGCATCGCAGATCGGAAAGTCCCGGTACAGCGCCTGCAAGTCCCGAAGGTCCTGGTACACCACCGCGTCCGCACCGATGTACCGCGAGATCTCCTCCGCATCGTAGTGCGCCGCGATGATCTCCCGCCGGATCGACATGTCGATCCCGTAGATGCACGGGAACCGGATCGGCGGCGATGCGGACACGAAGTACACCTCCTGCGCACCCGCCGCACGCAGCAGCCCCACCAGGTGCTTCGACGTCGTCCCCCGCACGATCGAGTCGTCCACCACCGCCACCCGCTTGCCCCGCACCACGTCCTTTATCGGGTTGAGCTTCTGCCTCACCACCTGCTCCCGCTGCTCCTGCGTCGGCGAGATGAAGCTCCTCCCCACGTGCGTGTTCTTCGACAGCCCGCGACGGTACGGAATCCCCAGCTCCTCCGCCAGCCCCGACGCAAAGAAGTACGCGGACGACGGAACGTCGATCACGATGTCCGGCGTAAGCCCCGTCCCGGCAAACGTCCGCGCCAGCGTCCTCCCCATCCGCACCCGCTCCGTCGCCACCAGCCGCCCCTGGATGACCGAATCCTCCTTCGCAAAGTAGATGTACTCGAACACGCAGAACGCCTGCCGCTCCCGCCGGCACACCTTCCGGTGAATGCGCCTCGCCTCGTCGATGAACACCGCCTCCCCGCACTCCAGGTCCCCCATCGGCTCGAACCCAAGGTAGTCGAAACACGTCGTCTCCGACGCGAACGCGAACACCATCCCCCGGTCCGTGTACCGCCGCCCCATCGCCAGCGGCCGGATCCCCCACGGGTCCGTGAACGCAAGAAAGCCGCGGTTCGCAATGACCGCGATGGCAGAGTACGCACCCGCCACCTTCTCCTGCGTCGCGGTCACCGACTCGAAGATGTCGTCCACCGACAGCCGCTTCAGGTCCCGCCGCTCGAGCTGCGACGCAAACGTGTACAGGATCAGCGCCACGTCGTTCGACGTCTCCAGCAGCCGGTGGTGCTCCTCGTACAGCCACGACCGCAGCTCCTGGAAGTTCGTCACGTTTCCGTTGTGCACCATCGCCAGCCCGAACGGGTAGTTCGCCACTATCGGCTGCGCATCCAGCACGTCCGTGCTCCCGATCGTCGAGTACCGCACGTGCCCCAGCCCCGCCTCCCCGCTCAGGCTCGAAAGCCCCGCCTCATCGAACACCGAGGACACCAGCCCCGCCCCCTTCTTCATCCGGAACGTCCGGTCGAACGTGACCAGCCCCGCCGCATCCTGCCCCCGATGCTGCAGCGCGGTCAGCCCGTGCGCCAGCTCCCTGGCTACATCCGCATGCCCGAAGATCCCAATCACGCCGCACATGGTCCCCCCTCGCTTCCGGCAGTTGTGAACAGCCGCGCCAGCACCTCCGGGTACAGCCGATGCTCCACCTCCAGCCCCCGCGCCTCCACCTCCCCCC
>Ga0233425_10008577_pt1 | contig 13489 bp, 10 predicted proteins | sample Watercolumn_Towu_2_FD_181712 | JGI IMG/M metagenome (GOLD analysis project Ga0233425, IMG submission 181712) | Freshwater microbial communities from Lake Towuti, South Sulawesi, Indonesia - Watercolumn_Towuti2014_140_MG | ecosystem: Environmental > Aquatic > Freshwater > Lake | place...
AGGCGGCCCAGCAGTTGGGGATCTCCCGCAGTACGCTGTATCGCAAACTGGACCAGTTCGGGCTGAAGCGGCAGACGCAGATTGATGCAGTCTGAGACACCTGGTGTGGGACAGGTGTCGCGAGAAGGGACGTACTAGTTAACTTTAATTAAAAATTCACCAGGAATTCTGTTATGATTTTGCTCGACCCTTCTAAAGTCGTGGTGCGAACTTGTTGATTTCACACGCTGGAGCAGATTGCACGCAAATTTGATCAGTGTTTGGCATCATCCTTGCGTATCTAATTAGTTGTATTCTTTTGTTTGAAAACGTTAACGGGGTCGGAGTTGATACCGGGTTCGGAAGGCGAAAAGAGCTTGACGGGCGCCTTGAAAGCGACATATACTCATAGCCCGGTAGAACAGAGTTTTGGAAACGCAGCGTACCGGAGGCAACAAGGACCTCACATCTAAACCTGTTACGATGGCGGCGACAAAGGAGGTGAGAGCAGGCACCAATCGAAGGCGCAAAGATATCCGATCTTAAGAGCAGTACAGTGTACGTCATGTGTTATGTAACATGATCAGAGCGTAAGGAGGAAGACACGAATGGCACAGTACAGGACTGAAGCCGCACCCGCTAAGCGTGCTGAGACGGCTGAACAGATGTTTGGCTGGGGCAACTTCTTTAAATGCCAGATAGCGATCAGTATCTTCTACATCATGATTCGGATTTACCAACAGTATTTCTCATGGTCGAAGGGTCTTGACTTCTTCTCTGAGGACTTCCGGATCTACTGGTGGAATATGCTCATCGGTGAGTTGATCATCGAGGGGGCCGTGCTGACCTTCACCTTGGGCTACATCTGGAAGACCCGCGACCGGAACCTGGATAAGATTACGCCGGAAGAGGAGCTGAGGCGGTATTGGGGTCTCGGGCAGTGGATCGTGACGTTCGCGTGGGCGGTGTACTGGGGTGCCAGCTTCTTCACCGAGCAGGACGGGACCTGGCACCAGACCGTGATCCGCGACACCGACTTCACGCCGAGCCACATCATCGAGTTCTATCTCAGCTACCCGATCTACATCATCATCGGCATCAACGCCTACATGTGGGCCAGGACCCGCATCCCCCTGTTTGCAGCCGCGCACTCTATACCGTTCATGCTGACGGTCGGCGGCCCTGCCATGATCTTTGTGAACGTGGCGCTGAATGAGTGGGGCCACACCTTCTGGATCATGGAGGAGCTGTTTGTGGCGCCCCTGCATTGGGGCTTCGTCACGCTCGGCTGGTGTCTGTTTGGGGTGTACGGAGTCGCGGCAGCCATGTGCCCGCGAATCCATGAGCTGATCAAGATCACCAGCGATGGGAAGGCGGCTCAGTGGGCGCCAAACGCCGGCAAGTTGCCGCTCCCGGTACCGGAGAATTGGTAACCACGCTCAAACGCTGCATGTCCACATAGTGGAGGGGGGTGGCGCGTTCCGCCCCCCTCCTAAGCCCGGGGCCGTCGCGGAGGGTCTCGAGCAGGTGGGGATTCGAGGACGGAAAGGCCAAGAAGGGACGAGGGAGAAGGAAGGAGGTAGGGTCATGAAGTGTGTAGCTGCGATTGGGTGTGCGATCCTGATGGCTGCGTCTGGAGTGTCGCAGGCATGGGCCCACGGTGGGAGCAGCATGGGTGGGATCACAGAGAATGATCTCTGCTCGATGGAGAAGGGGCAGTATTTCATCCATTTCAGCGCTTATCAGCATGCGACTGCGGGCGCGGCTACCCAGCTTGCTCAGGTCAAGGAACTCAAGGATGCGGATCTAAGGCGATACCTGGATGCCATGAAGGAAGAATTTCAGTCCTACTGCCGAGATATCCCGAGAACAGGAAAGGCGACACTGACTTTTGATCTCATCAGTGCTGTGTTGCGAAGGGTCCCGGTGGCGGTTCGCGTTGTCGAGGCCTCTGAGCGCGGCGACCCCGAAACGGTCCTGTATATTCCGCAACAAGTTTATCCTTCAGGTGTCGTGAAAGCGGAGACGGATTTTGCGAAGGCGGGGAAATACAGGGCAGTCGTGGAGGTTGAGGAATATGCGGCGCGCGGTTCCCACGCCGGAGGCGCCACAGAGGTGGTAGCCCATGGTCACGACGGTGATGGGGCCGCGGCGGTGACCGAGAAATACGCCAGTACGACAGAGGAGGAGGCGTACCATACCTATGACTCCACCTTCAGCTTCCCCTTTACAGTTGGACTGAAGACAATAAGAAGTCGCGGTGGCGCTTCGTCGTCTATGATGAGCAATCCAGTGATTCTGGCAACGGCCGTTGCAGGTATGGCCATTGGTACCGTACTCTATGTAAGACGAAAGAAGAAAGCAGCCTGAACATACCATTGAAAAAAATGGCTCTTCCGGAAATCGTGTGGGTAACTGACCCCATTCGCGCTAGACTCTGGCCCACAAAAGGAGGGCGAGAACCATGCGCGACATCGACCTGTGCAAGGCAATCCTGGGCCTCACCCCACCGTGGACGGTGGTCAATGTGGAGCTCGACGTGAAGGGGCAAGACGTGACGGTGCGCATGGACGCGGGGGAGGGGCCGTTCCCCTGCCCCGAGTGCCGGACCGCGGTACCGGGGTATGACAAGACACGCCGCCGCTGGCGCCACCTCGATGCCTGCCAATTCACCACCTGGATCGAGGCCGAGGTTCCCCGCGTGCAGTGCCAGACCCACGGCGTCAACCAACGCCCCGTCCCGTGGGCTGAGCCGGGGAGTCAGGTTACGGCGCTGTGCGAGCGCTTCGCCATCGACCTCCTGCGCAAGTGCGCGGTCCAAGGCGGGGCCGATCTGCTGCGCATCACCTGGGACGAGGCGTGGGGGATCAAGGCGCGGGCCGTGGCTCGGGGGTTCCGCAATGTCGAGCACTTCACGACCGCGATCTATTTCCATCGTGGAGGTCTCGATCTTTACCCACACTAAAGCCGGAAGAGCCTTTTATTTTAGCTATATAAGTGTATATACACTTACTTATGTGGCTAGTTGAATAGCCAGCACACAGGAGGATCCCATGGTGCAACTTGGCAACCACCCGACCGTGAAACGTTTCTACGAGACGAACAACGGCCACCCCGAGCCCGCGGCTACCACGCTCGACGCCGAGTGGCTCCGCAAGGTCTGCCTGGAGGCCGGGGCGGATGACGTCGGCTTCGTAGAAATCGATCGACCAGAAATCGCCGACCAACGAAACGACATCCTGGCCGTCTTTCCACATACGAAGACCCTCTTGAGCTTCGTATGCCGGATGAACCGGGAGGACATCCGGAGTCCGGCCCGTTCGGTGGCAAACCTCGAGTTTCATCACACCGGCGACCACGTCAACGAAGTCGCCCGCAAGGTCGTAGCAGCCCTCGAACAGCGTGGCGTGCGGGCGCTCAACCCGGCGATGGGGTTCCCGATGGAGATGAACCGCTGGCCTGAAAAGTTGTGGGTTGTCTCCCACAAGCCGGTCGCGGTCGCCGCCGGTCTTGGACAGATGGGCATCCACCGCATTGTCATCCATCCGAAGTTCGGGAACTTCATTTTGCTGGGGACGGTCCTGCTTGACGTAGAGGTCACCGCGTACGACAGACCCCTCGACTACAACCCCTGTATGGAGTGCAAGCTGTGCGTCTCCGCGTGCCCTGTAGGAGCCATCGGAGCAGATAGTTACTTTAACTTCTCGGCCTGCTACACACACAACTATCGGGAGTTTATGGGCGGATTTACGAATTGGGTCGAGGCTATCGCTGGGAGCAAGAATGCGCGGGATTACCGAGGGAGGGTGAACGACGCCGAATCCGCATCGATGTGGCAGAGCCTCTCGTTCGGGGCCAACTACAAGTCCGCGTACTGTATGTCTGTCTGCCCGGCCGGGGATGATGTCATCGGTCCGTTCCTTACGGATCGGAGGGAATTCTTGAAAGAGGTCGTCAAGCCGTTACAAGACAAAGTGGAAACCGTCTACGTGGTTCCCAGGTCAGATGCCGAGACCTATGTCACCCGTCGCTTTCCGCACAAGCGGGTCAAGCGGGTTGGGAACGGCCTTCATCCTCGCTCAATTCGAGGATTCCTTGGAGGGTTACCCCTCGCGTTTCAACGGCAGCAGGCAGCAGGTCTCGACGCTACGTACCATTTCACGTTTACCGGGGAGGAGGCAGCCAAAGCAACGATCTTCATTCGGAACCAGACCCTCGAGGTAAAAGACGAGCATATCGGGGCTGTCGACCTTCACATTACGGCCGACAGCCGGACTTGGCTCGGCGTCCTGGCCAAGGAGCGCAGCCTCGTGTGGGCGCTCCTTCGGCGGAAGATCCGAATGAAGGGCTCCCCGCGACTGCTGCTCGCTTTTAGTAAGTGTTTCCCGTCCTAGAGAGATCGTTCACGTCACCCCTCACCTCTGGAGTAGGTGAGGTTGAGGAAGAGGACAATGATAGTAGTAATTGTAGCAAGTCTATTGATTGTGCCGATTGGTCTCTCGTACGTGGTGGAGGGATTGCGCTCTGCTCCAGCGACCCCGACCCGGCTGAACTGGGCGCCGGAGATCCCCATCAGCTACGTAAACGTTGACGGGGTGAATGTTCGCTATATCAAGGTCGGGCAAGGACCACCCCTGGTGTTGCTGCATACACTCCGCACTCAGCTCGACATATTCCAAAAGGTCATCCCGTCGCTCTCCAGGCACTTCGAGGTATACGCGGTGGACTACCCAGGGCATGGGTTTTCGGACATCCCGAGTGCGGAGTACACCGCAGATTTGTTCATTAAATCAGTCGCCGGTTTCCTCGAGGAGGTTCACGTCGAGAACGCGACGGTGATGGGAGAATCGATCGGCGGAACCATCGCACTCGTCCTCGCGGCGCAGCACAACCCGCGCGTGCGGCGAGTGATTGCCATTAACCCCTACGATTACGATTCAGGCCGCGGCCTTCGAAGAAGTTCCGGGATCGCGAACCTGATTTTTGGATTGAACGACTTGCCTCTCATCGGCTCGACGGTTCAGCGCTTGCGCCAGTATCAGATCTTCCAAAGGGTCATGGAGGGCGGCGTCGTCCACAAGGATGCCCTGCCCCCGGCACTCCTCCGGGAGATGTACGAAGTCGGAAACCGACCCGGCCACTACAGGGCGTTCATGTCCCTCGTGGCCCATTGGCCGGAGTGGGAGAAGGCGCGGGCAGACTACAACCAGATTGATGTTCCTGTGTGGCTCATCTATGGCGATCACGATTGGTCCAGCCCCGAGGAGCGGGAGGCCAATCAGCGGGCGATCCCGGGAGCGAAGATAACGATTGTGAAAGATGCCGGCCACTTTCTGGCTCTCGATGCACCTGAGGCCATGGCCCAACTCGTGCGCGACTTCGCGCGTCATTCAAGCCCGCTAGCAGGAGTGGAAGAGTGAACTATATCGCATTGAAAATGCTCTACGGGGATCGGATAAAGTATCTCATGCTCCTCTGCGGCCTCTCGTTCTCGGTCATGCTGACAGTCCAGCAGGGCTCGATCTTCTGGGGCCTGATGCGCTGGTCGCATTCCGGCATCAGCAACATCAATGCCCCGGTCTGGGTGACAGACCCGAATATCAATCAAGTGGAAGAGGTCAAGCCCTTGGCCGATACCGCGGTCACCCGGGTGCGGAGCGTGGCAGGAGTAGACTGGGCCGTTCCGCTCTACAAAGGGGTCCTCCGTGCACGGCTCGCTGATGGGAACTACCAGCAGATCTCTCTGGTCGGGCTAGATGCCGCCAGCCTGCTCGGGCGCCCTGCCTCCATCCTTGAAGGGCGGATCGAGGACCTCCGAGCGCCCGATGCGGTGGCCCTCGATCAATGGGCGGTACAGCGGCTCGGTGGGCCGCAGAAGATCCAGCTCGGCACGGTCCTCGAGATCAACGACCACAAGGCTCGTGTGGTTACGCTGATGCGCCTCCAGAAGACTTTTATCAACATCCCATTCGTCTATACGACCTACGAGCGGGCGCTGACCTATTCGCCGCCGGAGCGTCGAAAGCTGTCCTATGTTCTCGCAAAGCCCGTGAATGGGGTGACCCCCGAACAACTCGCCCGGCGCATCGCTGCCGAGACGGGCCTGGGGGCGTTGACAGCCGAGGAGTTTGGGTGGAAAACGATCGTCTGGATGCTCAAGAACACCGGCATCGGCGTGAATTTCGGGACGACCGTCTTTCTGGGGTTTCTCGTGGGAATGGCCATCGCGGGCTTGACTTTCTATCTCTTCACCGTCGAGAACCTCAAGCAGTTCGGCGCGCTCAAGGCGATGGGGACACGCACCGGCACGCTCGCGCGGATGATTCTGCTTCAGAGTTTTACGGTGGGGGTGACCGGGTACGGAGTTGGAGTGGGCTTGGCCACCCTGTTTGGGTGGAGCTTCGCTCGTGACGGCGGGCTGCCATTCATTGAGACCTGGCAGCTCCTGGCCCTGGTGTTTGTCGCCGTCTTATGGATCTGCTCGCTGGCCGGCGCGATCAGCATCCGCAAGCTGGCGAGGCTGGAGCCAGGGATCGTGTTCAGAGGATAGTTATGCCTGCGCTCGCAGCGTTCACGGCGGATGCGGATCTCCCGGTAGCAGTCACCGCACGGGGGGTCCATAAGAGCTTCGGTGAAGGACAGACCCGCGTTCCGGTGCTCAAAGGAGTGGACCTGAATGTGGCGCTGGGCGAGATCCTGCTCTTGGTCGGTCCGTCCGGCAGCGGCAAGACGACGCTTCTCTCGGTGATCGCCGGAATCCTGGACAGCGACGAGGGGGAACTGAAGGTGCTGGGGACATCGATCCCAGAACTGTCGTCCGACGCCAAGACCAGGTTCCGCAAAGACAACCTGGGGTTCATCTTCCAGCAATACAACCTGCTCCCCACCCTAACAGCGGCCGAGAACGCAGCGGTGCCGTTAATTATCCGCGGGCTGCCACGGGCCCAGGCGACTGCGCGAGCCACCGAAGTGTTGCGCGAGGTAGGCCTGGAGGACCGCGTCGATTTCCTGCCGGCGAAGCTCTCAGGCGGCCAGCAGCAGCGGGTGGCGATCGCGCGGGCCCTCGTCGGAGAGCCCAGGCTGATTCTGTGCGACGAGCCGACCGCAAACCTGGATAGCGGTGCCGGGCACAAGGCAATGGAGCTCTTGCGCCAGGTCGGCAAGCGGGCGGACCGGGCTATGATTGTGGTGACCCATGACTCGCGGATTTTCGAGTTCGGCGACCGGATCGTGCACATGGAAGACGGGCAGATTGAACGAGTGCAACAGAATCACAGGAGGGACCATTCGTGATCAAGAAGCGAGTGAGCATCTGGCTGGCGGTGGCCGGGGTACTCTTCACCGTAGTCACTGTCTGGGGAGCACGCCAGAGGCAGGTACCCCCGCCCCCGCTGGTCGCCCCCCCGCACAATCCCTACGAGGGCACTGTGGCGGCAGCCGGCATCATCGAGGCGGGCAACGAGAACGTCCGGATCGCGCCGCCGTTGGCGGGTCTGGTGACAAAAGTCCACGTGGTTGTTGGGGATCACGTGAAGGCAGGCGCACCACTGTTCCAGCTTGATGACCGCGAGCTGCTCGCACAGCTCGAGACCCGGGAGGCAGGCATCCCGCCCGAGCAGGCCAGGATCGCCGAGCAGCGGGTCCATGTGAAGGACATCGAGGAGCAGTACGGGCGGCTGCAGGCGGTGCACGATCGCCGGGCCGTCAGTGAGGATGATCTTAAGCGAACCTGGTACGCCATGGAAATGGCCAAGCAAACACTGGTGCGGACCGAGGCCGAGCTCAAACACGCGATTGCTCAGCGCGAGGAGACCAGGGCGCTGCTGGACCGCCTGACGGTCCGCGCGCCGCGTGATGGCACGGTGCTTCAGGTGGACGTCCGCGCCGGTGAATACGCCAGGCTCGACGCGGCGGACCCCCTGATGCTGCTCGGCGCGACTCGGGAAATGCAGGTGCGAGCGGACGTGGACGAGGTCAACGCACCACTGGTCACGCGCGGTAGTCCGGCGGTGGCCTACCTGAAAGGCTCCACGAACCTGTCGATCCCGCTTAAGTTCACCCGGATCGAACCGTTCGTTCTCCCGAAGAAGTCCCTCACGGGCGACAACACCGAGCGCGTCGATACGCGGGTGCTCCAGGTGATCTACCGCTTCGACCCACCCACGTTCCCGGTGTACGTCGGGCAGCAAGTGGATGTCTTCATTCAACGGGGTCCCGGGCTGCACCAAGCGATCGGCAGCAACACGGGTGCCCCAATGCGGGCAGGACGTACATGAGGCGACTGGGAATGGGACTACTGCATGGGATCCGTTCACTTGCTGACGGGTTCGTCGTGCTTGTCACGTTTACCGGATGCACGCTCGGACCGAATTACCAGAGGCCGGCCCTGGACCTCCCGCAAAGCTGGGACGCGATGGTCGCTGAGCAAGGAGAGCACGGGGCTCGTGTCCTCTCAGAAAAACTCCCGGAGGCTGACTGGTGGCGCGAATTCCAGAACGACGAGCTGAACAGGCTGATCGAGTTGGCGCTCCGCAATAATCACGATGTCCGGCAGGCGGCGTTCCGGGTGCTCGAGGGTCGGGCGATCGCGCTCGGCGCCGGCGCAGGGCTGTACCCTCAAGTGAATCTCGACGCCAACTATACCCGAACTCGGCGATCCGAAACGATCCTCACGATGCCCACCGGGGCGAACCCGCAAGGATTCGCTGCTCCGGGTGTAACGTTCGACACCTGGAGCGGACTTCTTGATCTGCGATGGGAACTGGACCTATGGGGCCGTATCCAGCGGGGTAAAGAGGCGGCGACCGCCGAGGCGGACGCGCTTGGGCAGGAGCGCCGGGCAGTGACCCTCTCGCTGATCGCCAATCTTGGGGTGGCCTACTTTCAACTGCGCGAGTTGGACGAGCAGATCGAGATCGCCGAAAAGAACCTGCTTCTGAGGCAGGACTCGTCGGAGATCATCCGAGGTCGTGTCATAGCAGGTCTGGCATCAGAGCTCGACGTCCAGCGGGCTGAGGTCTTGGTCGCGGAGAGCGCGGCGCAGGTGCCGGACCTGAAGCGCTTGCGGGCCGCTGCGCGCCACCGGATAGAGGTGTTGGCCGGGACAACCCCAGGGGGCCTCGATCTGTCTCCCAAGCCACTCCGAACCGTCGTGGCCCAACCGGAAATCCCGGTCGGGCTCCCAGCTCAGCTCCTGGAACGGCGTCCGGACATCTTGCAGGCCGAGCAAACGCTGGTGGCAGCAAATGCCCGGATCGGCGAAGCTCGCGCCTTCTTTTTCCCCGCCATCTCCATCACAGGGCAGGGGGGCGTTCAGTCCAGCGCGTTCGCCCAGTGGTTGAAATCCGGAAGCAGCATGTACTCAATCGGACCATCGATCACGCTTCCCATCTTCCTAGGCGGGACCAATATCGCCCGCTTGCGCGGGGTCGAAGCTCGCCATCGGCAGATGTTGGCGCAGTACCAGCAGACCATCCTCACCGCGTTCCGGGAGGTGGCCGATCTGCTGGTGGCAATCCGGACCAGGACACAGCAGCGCGACCGTCAGCATGAGCAGGTGAAGGCAGCGCAGACCGCATTGGAGCTGGCCCAGATCCGATATCGAGAGGGGCTCGTGAATTTTCTCGATGTCCTCGACGCTCAGCGCACGGTCCTCGATGCCGAGACCAAGCTTGTGCACACGGTACGCGAGCAGCTGACCGACATGGTCAACCTCTTCAAGGCGCTCGGAGGGGGATGGGGGTCTATGCCCTCCGCCGGCTAGTGTAGTGAGTCGCAAGTCCCTGTACATTCCGTTCGTGGTGAGCTTGTCAAACTATGAACGAAAGTGGCCGACATGCGTCACCCTTCTACAGGCTCAGGGTGAACGGTGCATGTCAAGGAGCATGAGACTTACGACACCAGATTGGTCCGTAGTGCCACAGTTGTTACAATTCCCGGATGGCCACATGAACGGGCTCATGGTATAACTCAATATGAAGGAAAGGCGGGGTGGGCTAGTGCTTACTTGCGAAAGTTGGCGCACATAAACCGTCATACCTGCGAAAGCGGATATCCAGTAAAATCAATGGATTCCCGCTTAAGATCTGCGGGAATGACATTACGGGTATTGTTGCAATCAAGCACTAGCAGGCCTTGAGCAGCCGTTTGAGGAACTGGCCGGTGTATGAAGTCGGATGGTCCGCCACCTCTTCCGGACGTCCCGCTACGACGACCTGTCCGCCGTCGTCTCCTCCCTCCGGACCCAGGTCGATGATCCAGTCGGCCGTTTTGATGACCTCCAGGTTGTGCTCGATCACCAGGACCGTGTTGCCGGTGTTGGTCAGGCGGTGCAGGACCTCCAGAAGTTGGCTGATGTCGTGGAAGTGCAGCCCGGTGGTCGGCTCATCTAGGATGTACAACGTTCGGCCGGTCCCCCGTTTGCTGAGTTCCCGCGACAGCTTGACCCGTTGCGCCTCGCCACCTGAGAGTGTCGTGGCCGACTGGCCCAGCTTGATATAGCCCAGACCCACGTCATGAAGGGTCTGAAGTTTCTCCTTGATCTTGGGAACGGGCTCGAAGAAGCGCAGCGCCTCCTCCACCGTCATATCCAATACCTCGGAAATGCTCTTACCCTTATAGATAATCTCCAGCGTCTCTCGATTGTATCGGGCTCCCTTGCAGACATCGCAGGTCACGTGCACGTCGGGGAGGAAGTGCATCTCGATCTGGATCAGCCCATCACCCTGACAGGCCTCGCACCGGCCGCCCTTGACATTAAAGCTGAAGCGGCCCGGCTTGTATCCGCGGATGCGCGCCTCCGGCACCAGTGCGTACAGCTCCCGGATGAAGCTGAAGACGCCGGTATAGGTGGCCGGGTTGCTGCGAGGGGTACGACCGATCGGCGACTGATCGATATCGATCACCTTGTCGATATGCTCCATACCGAGAATCTTGTCGTGCGCCCCAGGTCGCTCCCGGGAGCCGTAGAGCCGGCGATCGAGTGCCCGCCGCAGGATCTCATTCACCAGGGTGCTCTTCCCGGACCCGGAGACGCCGGTCACGCAGGTCAACACCCCCAGGAGGATCTCCACCTCGATATTCTTGAGGTTGTGTTCTCGGGCCCCGACAACGGTGAGGATGAGGCCGTTCCCCCTCCGTCGAATGGCAGGCACGGGAATCGTCAGGCGTCCCGACAGGTACTGACCGGTCAGCGAACCCTTGTTCCGTATAATGTCACGCGGGCTGCCGTACGCCACGACCCGCCCTCCGGAGACCCCCGCCCCAGGGCCCAGGTCGATGACGTAATCGGCGTCGCGGATGGTCTCTTCGTCGTGCTCGACCACCAGGACCGTGTTCCCCAGATCCCGAAGCCGCTTCAGGGTATCCAGCAGGCGGGCATTATCCCGTTGATGTAGGCCGATACTCGGCTCGTCCAGGATGTATAGGACACCGACCAGCGAGCTGCCGATTTGTGTCGCCAGGCGAATTCGTTGCGCCTCGCCGCCGGCCAGGGTGGCCGCAGTCCGATCCAGGGTCAGGTAGTCGAGGCCGACGTTGACGAGGAACGTCAGGCGCTCCCGCAACTCCTTCAGAATGCGGCGGGCGATTTCGCGGTCTTTCTCGCTGAGTTGCAACTCCTGGAAGAACCGAAGCGCCGCCTTGACCGAATAGCGCGCCACCTCCGCGATCGACTTGCCGTCGATCTTGATGGCCAGCGACTCCCGCCGCAGACGCGCCCCCTGACACGTGGGACATGGACGGACACTGGCCAAGTGTTTGACGTAGTTCTCGATCTCCTCCCGCACCTTGGAGGACGAGGTCTCCTTGTAGCGGCGATCCAGGTAATGAATGTTCGGGCCACCGTGCCACGGCTCCAGGATGCCTGGCAGATCGTCCATCCGCCCGTCCAGCTTCGTACCCAGACCGTCGCACGTGGGACAGGCGCCGTGCGGATTATTGAAGGAGAAGATGCGAGGGCTGATCTCCGGATAGCTGACGCCGCAGTCGATGCAGGCCAGCCGCTCGGAGAAGATCAGATCCTTCAGCGGCTCAAGGAGGTTGACGACGACAATCCCCTCGCTCAGCTTGAGCGCGGTCTCAAGTGAATCGGCCAGCCGTTTCCGAATATCGGCCTTCAGGATCAGTCGATCTACAACAACCTCGATGGTGTGCTTCTTGTTCTTGTCCAGCTCGATCGACTCCTCCAACTCCCGCAGCTTGCCGTCGACGCGGACACGGACGAACCCTTGCCGGCGCAGGTCGGCAAAGACCTGGCGGTACTCCCCCTTCCGCCCACGCACAACCGGCGCCAGGATCTGAAACTTGCTGCCGTCCGGCAGTGCCAGCACCTGATCCACGATCTGCTGGACCGTCTGTGAGGCGATCGGCTTGCCGCAGGTGTAACAGTGCGGCTTCCCGACCCGGGCAAACAGCAGGCGAAGGTAATCGTAGATCTCCGTCACCGTGGCCACCGTCGAGCGGGGGTTCTTGCTGGTGGTCTTCTGCTCGATGGAGATCGCCGGCGACAGACCCTCGATCAGGTCCACGTCCGGTTTATCCATCTGCTCCAGGAACTGACGGGCGTAGGTGGACAGCGACTCGACGTAGCGACGCTGCCCCTCGGCATAGATGGTGTCGAAGGCCAGCGACGACTTCCCGGAGCCGGAGACGCCGGTGATGACCACCAGCTTGTCCCGCGGGATCTCCAGATCGATCGACTGCAGGTTGTGCTCTCGCGCACCCCGGATCAGAATCTTCTCGCTCGCCATCAGGTGACTCACTCCTGCAAATCGTTCAGGCTGCAATAGGGTTCATAAGAGGGACTTCAGAAAAAACCAAATTTTTATTATAACCGATTTTTACCGCCCCGCAAGACGACACAGCAGAAAGGGACCTGGAATCGGACGCCTCGCGCTCGCAACTCAGCCCATTTGGTCCATATTTTCATTGACAGATAACGGCTGCCGTTGCCATTATACAGCGGGCCGAAGTGGTGGAACTGGTAGACACGCCGTCTTGAGGGGGCGGTGGGGTTACACCCGTGGGGGTTCGAGTCCCCCCTTCGGCACCACGTGTTTTCAGCGCATAGCGTTCAGCTATCAGCGGTCAGCCAGTGAAAAGGCGTCAGAAGAGAGGCGTAAACCCGCCAAGGACCGACACTTGGAACCAGGAACCGTTGTGCTGACAGGTTGCGCGGGCTTTATCGGCAGCAAGGTCGCCGAGTTACTCCTCCAGGCCGGTCACCTCGTGATCGGGATCGATAATCTGAACGATGCCTATGACGTCCGGCTCAAGCAGTGGCGTCTTCAACAGATCCTCCCCCACTCGAACTTTCGGTTCCATCAGCTCGATATCGGCGATCGAGCCGCCCTGAGCGCGCTCTTTGACGGAGCGTATGGTTCCCATGGTCGCAACCCGGCCGCCGTTATCAATCTGGCTGCCCGCGCCGGCGTACGCCAATCCGTTGAGGATCCCTGGGTCTATTATGACACCAACGTGACCGGGACGCTCAACCTGTTGGACCTCTGCC
>Ga0233425_10008578_pt1 | contig 13488 bp, 11 predicted proteins | sample Watercolumn_Towu_2_FD_181712 | JGI IMG/M metagenome (GOLD analysis project Ga0233425, IMG submission 181712) | Freshwater microbial communities from Lake Towuti, South Sulawesi, Indonesia - Watercolumn_Towuti2014_140_MG | ecosystem: Environmental > Aquatic > Freshwater > Lake | place...
GGTCTCTGGCCTGCAGCAGCACGAAATCGGCCTTGCAGCCCTTCGCCAGGCCATAACCGTCAAGATGCATGACGCGTGCCGGATTGACGGTCACCGCATCGAAGGTCCATCCCATGGCCTCGCGACTTGTCATCGGCACCGCATGGATGCCCATGGAGGCGACATCCAGCATGTCGGCCTGCCCCAGCGGATACCAGGGATCCATGACGCAATCCTGGCCGAAGGCGACGTTGATGCCGGCGGCGCGGAGTTCCGGCACCCGGGTGAGGCCACGGCGGCGCGGGTAAGTGTCATGGCGGCCCTGCAGCGTGATGTTGATGAGGGGGTTGGGAATGGCATGGAGGCGCGCTTCCGCCATTAGAGGAATAAGCTTCGAGACGTAGTAGTTGTCCATGGAATGCATGGAAGTGAGGTGCGAGCCGGCGACGCGGCCCTCGAGACCGAGCCGTCGCGTCTCGTAGGCAAGCGCCTCCACATGCCGCGACAGGGGGTCGTCGGTCTCGTCGCAGTGGATATCGACGAGAAGGCCGCGGCTTGCCGCGATCTCACAGATATCCTTCAGACTCTGGCCCCCCTCGGCCATGGTGCGTTCGAAGTGGGGAATGCCGCCGACGACATCGACGCCCATTTCGAGGGCGCGCAGCAGGTTCCGGCGTGCATTCGGCGACCGGTAGAAGCCGTCCTGCGGAAAGGCGACAAGCTGCAGGTCGATGTGGGGGGCAATCTTCTTCTTGACCTCCAGGAGAGCCTCGACGCAGAGAAGCCGATCGTCGCAGACATCGACGTGGCTGCGGATGGCGCCGATGCCCTGGCTTGCGGCGAGATCGCAATAGCGGAGTGCCCGCGCAATGACCGCTTCGTGGGTGAGGAGAGGCTTGAGCTCGCCCCAGAGTGCGATCCCTTCGAGCAAAGTGCCCGACATGTTGAGGCGCGGCTGCCCCAGGGAAAGGGTGGCATCCATGTGGAAATGGCAGTCGATGAAGGGCGGCGAGACGAGTTGGCCTTGGGCGTCGATGGTCTGGCGGGCCTCGCCCCCTACTTTCGGGCCGATATCGGCGATGAGTCCCTGCCGGCATGCAATGTCGATGTTACGGCTGCCGTCGGGCAGGCTGGCGTTGCGAACAATCAGATCGTGCACGGGAACCACCTCGTCTCGACGTCGGCTGAACACCGGCAACAATGCCCGATCGTGGCTTTCCGGTCGAGTGTGTCCGAGCGGCGGATACTGCCGGCTCTTGCCGCAGCGCCGGGCTGGGCTAGCATGTTCTTGCCGCGGTCGACGCCGCCCCACAGGAGGCCCTATGAAGCCAAGAACAAGACGCCACCCGTTCATAGGGCTTGCCATGATCCTCCTCCTCGCCCAGCAATGGGCAGTCATGACGAAGGCGGCAGATGTCGACCTTGAGCTCGTGCTGGCCATCGACGCTTCCGGAAGCGTCGACGCCGAGGAATACGCTCTGCAACTCGGCGGCATCGCCAATGCCTTTCGGGACCAAGCCGTTCATCAGGCAATTGTCTCGGGGCCCCTGCGGCGGATCGCCGTGAACCTCCTCATCTGGGCCGAGCCGCGTCAGCCAAAGACAGAAACTGGCTGGTTCATCCTGGAAACACCAGACGATGCAGTCGGCTTCGCCAATCGCGTCAACGCCATGCCGCGAACTCAGACCGGCGCGACCGGCCTGGGCGCGGGAATAGCCGCCGCCATCCGGGCCATCGCCGGCAACGAACTGAGCTCCCGACGCCGAATTGTCGATGTCTCTGGCGACGGCATCGAGGAAGTGCCAGGCGGATCGATTCCTCAAGTCAGCGATGCCCGCGCGCTAGCAACCGCCCACTGCGTTACCGTCAATGGCCTTGCAATTGAGACCGATGTTTATGACCTTGCCGGCTACTATCGCGACAGCATGCGCATCGGATCCGGCAGCTTCGTCATGTCGGTCCGGACCTATGAGGACTTCACCGAGGCGATTCGCCGCAAGCTCTTGCGCGAGATCGAGTATCAGGCGGACATTTCCCTCATGCGCTGAAGCGGCGGTTTTCCGTCGAGACGGTTACTGATCCTTGAGCTTCGCCGGATTCTCGACATCGGCGCCGATTTCGGTGAGGTCCTGATAGCGGTCGCCAATGCGGTGGTGGGGTCTTCCGCCGCTTGCACCACCGAAGGCGGCGATCAGCTCGTCGTCGGCTGGCGCGTCATGGATCGAGAACTGAACGGTGAGATAGTGCGAGCGCCGGCCCGTGTCGTGCTTGTCCATGAGCGGTATTTGCAACTGGCTGTTGCCAGGCCCGCGCGTATTGGTGAAGCCGAGGTAGCTCTTGGCGCCCACCGCCTCGCGGTAGAAGTTACCGTAATGAAGGGTATGGATGAGGGCCGAGGCGTGTTCCTGCTCGCCGCCGAGACCCGCCATGGCCGCCTTGCCATAGGCCTCGATCCGGCCGCCGCCGCCGGCCAGCGCCACGATGCGCTCCGTCAGCAGCTTGCCGAGGACGGGCGCAAAGGCGCGTATCTCGGGCTTGAGGTCGGCGACATAGCCGCGCCCCGCCCAGGGATTTTTCACCACCGCCGCAACGCCGAAGATTCGTAGAGGCGGCACAGCGGCGCGCTCGCCCTCCAGCCTGATTTCCTCCTCGTAGTTGACGAGCTTCCTGATTTTCAGTTCCATGGCCTCTCTCCGTTCCGGTTCTATCGATCGGGCCGCCGATTCTTCACCATCCAATTGTGCTCGCCGAGACGGGGAGGCGTCGCAAGCGGCACGCCAGGTGTCAATCCAAACCGAATGGGGTTGGCTGCAACCCGCCATGGCGCATGGTTTTCATCCGCATGGGGCACCGTAGCAACCATGGCTCTTGCCGTCACATGGGGGTCGGTCATGATGTCGGCTGCGTTGTTCACGGGCCCGAAGGGCAGCTTGCCGCCAAGGAGGGCCGAGAGCTCAGCCTTGCTGCGGACCGACGTCCAGGCCGTGACAAGCGCATTGACTTCCGCGGCATGGCGGCGTCTGCCATCTTTCGTCGCAAGGCGCCTGTCGGCGAGAAGTTCCGGTTTCGCCATGATGCGAACCAGCTCGCGCCAAAAGGGGTCGTCCACGACACCGATCGAGATCCAGCCATCGGCGGCGCGGAAGATGCCGAAGGGCGCAAGGAATGGATGACTGTTGCCAGAAGGCTCGGCGATGCGGCCCTCGATATCAAAGAGATAGACCATTCGCTCGCACAGGCTGACCATCGCGTCATACATGGCGATGTCGACGAACTGGCCCCGGCCCGTCTTCTCGGCGTGGCGGACCGCGGCGATGACCGCGAATGCCATCATCATGCCGGCGAAGATGTCGCCAATTCCCGGGCCGGTCTTCATCGGGTGATCGCGATCCTCACCGGTCATACCCATGAGTCCGCCCATGGCCTGCGCCACGACATCATATGACGGCCAGTTCGCGTAGGGACTCTCGCCCGAGCGCGGATCGCCGAAGCCGCGGATGGCCGCATAGACGAGCGCCGGATTCTCCTTGGCGAGCTCCTCATAGCCAAGACCTAGGCGCTCCATGACGCCAGGCCGGAAATTCTCGACCAGCACGTGGCAGCTGCGCGACAGCGAGCGGACTGCCTCCCGGGCCTTGGCCTCCTTCAGGTCCAGCATCAGGCTCTTCTTGCCTCGATTGAGGCTGATAAAGTAGCCAGCCCACTCATGGCCCAGATCGTCGGCGCGATAGGGTCCATTGGTGCGGCTCGTGTCGCCCTCCGGTCCCTCAACCTTGATGACCTCGGCGCCGTGGTCCGCCAACATCATGGTGCAATAGGGACCGGACAGCATGCGGCTGAAGTCGAGAACGCGGATTCCGGAGAGGATGCCCTCACTTCGCTCAACCATCGTCCGACACCGCGTCAAGAAAGGAAAGCAGATGCCGGTTGAAGAGTTCCGGCGCCTCGGTCATTGCCATGTGGCGCATTCCCGTCAGGATGATCAGGCGCGAGCCTTCGATCTCGGCCGCGATGGCGCGGCTCATGGTCGGCGAATTACCATGGTCCTCATCGCCGGTCATGACCAGGGTCGGCACCGAGATCGGCGGCGTTGGGGCCACAAGTTCGTCCACGCCATCGACCAGCACCTGGTAGATCGAGGCATAGACTTCCTTGCGGTTTGCCATGATCCATCCACGCACAAGATTCATGATCTCCGGGTGCAAAGTGCGGTAAGGTGGCGTGAACCAGCGATCGAGCGCGGCCTCCACTGTGGCCGCAGGACCCTCGGCACGGGCCTGATGGACACGCGCCTGAATGGCATCATGGGCTGCCCGGTCACGGGCATGGGCCGAATGCAGGATGGCAAGCGCCCACAGCCGGCTGGCGCGATCCATGGCGAAACGCCGGGTGATCATGCCTCCGAGTGAGAAACCGACAACGGCGGCGCGCCCAATCCCGAGGCGGTCAAGCACCTGGTCGATCTGTCCGGAGAAGAGAGAAAGCGAAGGTGGCGAGGGCGGCGGCGCGCTGTCGCCATGGCCATAGAGATCGACGGTGACTACCCTATAACGGCCGGCGAGGGCAGGGACCTGCCATTGCCACGCGCGTCGGTTGAGGCCGAGGCCATGCACAAGCACGACCGCGGGGCCATTGGCGCCAAATGTCTCGTATGCCGTGCCGCCAGCTGTTCGCTGAGCCATGGCTAGTCCCTAGGAGGCCGGTAGGCGATGACCTCGATCTCGACGCGGACGTCGACGAGAAGCTCGCTGACGACAGCCGAGCGGGCCGGCGGGTCTTCGGGAAAATAGGCGCCATAAACCGCGTTGAAGCCCGGAAAATCCGCCCGATCCCGAAGCCAGACCATGGCCTTCACGACATCGGAGAGCCCGCAGCCTGCCTCGGCCAGGGTTTTCTTGATATCCTCCAGAACGACGCGCGTCTGCTCTTCGATCGTTCCCGACGTCATGATCTGGCCGTCCTCGAAGGGCACTTGTCCGGTTAGGAAAACAAAATCGCCAGCCCTGATCGCCCGCGACAGGGAGAGTTTACGGCCGCCGATCACCAGGGGACCACCGATCACCTGCTTTCCACTCACCTTGCAGCTCCTTCGCTTCGATGTGAAAAGGCTAGCCGATGGCTTTGCCAGCATTTTACGACTATTCCGGCAGAGGCGGGCGAAAATGTTACACTGCGAAATCGCGGGCGCTGGCTAACCTTGTCCCGCGCCAGGGAGGAACATGACGATGACGGCTCTGCAGCACTACCAGATGTACATCGATGGCAAGTGGGCTGACGCGAGCGACTGCAAGACCTTCCAGAGTTTCAATCCAAACACCGGCGAGCCCTGGTGCGAAATTCCCGAGGCAACCGCCGACGACGTCGACCGGGCGGTGCGCGCCGCCCATCGCGCCTTCACTGCGGGCGAATGGGCCAACGCCCTGCCGACAGCGCGTGGTCGCTATCTGCGCAAGCTTGCCGACCTCCTAGCGCAGAAATCGGAAGAGCTTGGCCGGACCGAGACCGTTGATACCGGAAAGATGTTGAAGGAGACGCGCTGGCAAGCCAAGTACATCGCCGAGTTCTTTCACTTCTATGCCGGCGCCGCCGACAAGGTCATGGGAGCTACCCTCCCCATCGACAAGCCGGACATGTGGACCATGACCATCCGCGAGCCCCTCGGCGTCGTGGCGGCCATCGTTCCCTGGAATTCGCAGCTTTTTCTCGTTGCCGTGAAGATCGGGCCGGCGTTGGCCGCCGGCAACACAGTGGTTCTGAAGGCCTCCGAGCACGCCTCGGCCCCGATGCTCGAATTCGCCAAGCTAATTGAAGAGGCGGGCTTCCCACCAGGTGTTTTCAATGTCGTCACCGGCCATGGCGAACCTTGTGGGCGTGTCCTGACTTCTCACCCGCTGGTCCAGCGCATCAGCTTCACCGGCGGACCGGAGTCGGCGAAGCACATTGTCCGCAATTCGGCGGAGAATTTCGCGCAGGTTTCCCTCGAGCTCGGCGGCAAGTCGCCCTTCATCGTCTTTGACGACGCCGACATTGAAAGCGCCGTCAATGGCTCCATTGCCGGAATCTTTGGCGCCACTGGTCAGAGCTGCGTGGCCGGCTCCCGGCTGTATCTGCATGACAAGGTCGCGGACAAATTCCTCGACACGATGGTGAGCCGCGCCCGGCAGATTCGCATTGGCGATCCGCTGCTCGAGGAAACCCAAATGGGGCCACTCGCCACTACCGGCCAGCTCGCCCGCATCGAAAGGGAGGTGGCATTCGCCCAGGAACAGGGCGGCAAGCTCCTTTCCGGGGGCAAACGCCCGTCCGAACAAAATCGCGGCTGGTTCTACGAGCCGACGATCGTCGAATGCCACGACCAAAAGATGCGCATCGTCGATACGGAGCTGTTCGGTCCGGTGCTGAGCGTGCTTCGATTCAAACAGGAAGACGAAGCGGTGGGCTTCGCCAATGACACCAAGCATGGCCTTGCCGCCGGCGTATTCACCAAGGACGGCGCCCGCTCGCTGCGCGTGACGAAGAAGCTGCGGGCCGGCATCGTTTGGGTCAACACCTACAGGGTCGTCTCGCCCATTGCCGAGTTCGGCGGTTTCAAGGAGTCGGGCTACGGTCGCGAGAGCGGTCTACAGGCAATCTACGACTACACCCGGCCCAAGACCGTGTGGATCAACACGTCCGATCAGCCAATGGCAAATCCTTTCGTCATGCGCTGACTTCCTGAAGCAGCACGTCGACGACCAGCACTCCGCGCTCGAGGATAAACACCGGATTGATTTCGATCTCAGCAACGCGGTTCGCGCTGTCAGCGACATAGGCCGTGAGCTGTTCCAACATGTCGAGAAGCCCCTCGCGATCGCCAGCCGACTTGCCACGATACCCCGCAATCAGCCTGTCGACGCGCAACCGGCCAAGGGCACGACTGAGGTCATCGCGCGTTGCAGGCAGGAGCAGCGTTGTCGCATCGGCCGTGAGCTCCACGAGAGTTCCGCCGCTGGCCATCGTCATGGCAAGACCGAACTGCGGATCGCGGCGGACGCTGACCATTACTTCGGCGACGGGAGCGCCGACCATCCTCTCGACCAGGAAGCGGTCGCTGAGCGCCATCGGGTCGTAGCGGGCGACATCGGCCTTCATCTTGGCAACGGCCTGTTTCACCTCCAGCTCTGACGCCAGTCCAAGGCGCACGGCTCCGGCCTCCGTCTTGTGGGGAAGTCTGGGGCTCATCATCTTGAGCGCCACGGGAAATCCAAGCCGAGCTGCTGTCGCGACGGCCTCCTCGCCTATGGTGACGTAGCCGTCTGGAACCGCAATTCCTGCCGCGGCAAGCAGGTGTTTTGCATCGGCTTCATCGCAAGGGTGCGCTCTGGCCCAAGCCCGCGAGGGTAAAAAGAGCGGCACGGAGGGGCCGGCAACAATCTTGCTTCGCCGCTCGCCATACCACACGGCCTGGGCCATGGCTGCCATGCATTCCTGAATTCCCTGCATCGGAGCTACGCTCCGGTCCACAAGGAATTGGCGCGTCTCGGCATCGAGATTTTCGGAAATGGTGCTGCAGACGGCCGCCGGCAGTCTTGCAGCCTTTGCTGCGGCGACAAAGGATTGGGTGTCGTTGCGATAGCATCCCTTGCTCTCATCGAGGCCCGGGGCCGGATAGTCCTGGACGATTACCGCCGCATCGTGACCATCGGCGAGGAGCGTGTCGAAGACAGGCAGGGTCCTCTCGGGAAGTCCCCAGATCGGCGTCGTGTAGTCGAGAGGATTGGACACCGTTGCCGTGTCCGGAAGCTGGCGCCGCAGGCTTTCCGATGCGCGCTCGCCTGGTGGCTTGAATGTCAGGTCCAATCGCTCGGCGTAGTCGGCAAGCATGGTGGCGCCCCCGCCGGAGCAGGTGAGGCCAGCGATGCGTCTGCCCTTGGGGACGCCGGCAATGCTCAGATACTTGACCGTCTCAAGAAGCTGAGTGGGGCTTTCCACGCGAATGATGCCCAGCCGGTCGAATAGCGCATCATAGAGTTCCTCTGTACCCGAGAGCGAGCCCGTGTGGCTGACCGTCAGGCTGGATCCGAGCCTGGAGACGCCAGTCTTGAGAGCGACGATGGGTTTGCCGCTTTCAAGCGCGCGACGGGCGGCCCGCTCAAAGGCGACGACATCCTTCAGTCCCTCAATGTGAAGCCCAAAGGCCCGTACTTCGGGGCGGTCGGCGAAAATTTCGACGAAGTCCTCGAGCCGCAGCACCGTTTGGTTTCCTGCCGATACCATGTACGCGAACGGAACGGCGCGCTGACTCATGGTGAAGTCGGACGACAGCATGCCGCTCTGGGTGATGATGGCTGCGCCATAGCCCGGGCAACTGCCGCCATGGGCAAAAGGCCACAGGGCCACACGATCGATGTAGTTGATGAGTCCGTAGCAATTGGGGCCGACAAGGGCGAGGTTGCCCGCCGCCGCGATGAGGCGCGCTTCATCGCTGGCACCCTCATCGCCTGTCTCGCCGAAACCAGCCGTGTAACAGACAACCCCGCCTGCGCCCATGGCATCGAGCTTGGCCAGAGTTTCGATCGCCGCATCCTTTGGTACGGCGAGAAACGCGGCATCGGGCGCTTCGGGCAGATCGTCGACCGAGGTGAAGCAGGCATGTCCTCCGATTGTGCTCCGTTTCGGATTGACCGGCCAGAAAGGCCCGGTGAATCCGATCCGTGCACATTCGGCAGCGACTGTCTCGGCGTCCCGCCCGCCAATGACGGCAACATGGCGCGGTCTCAGCAGGCGTTCGAGATTGGCGCGGCGCTCAGGCGTCATGCGCCGAGGGGGCGCAGCAGGGCGCGCGATATGATGTGGCGCTGGATCTCCGACGTTCCATCCCAGATGCGCTCCAGTCGCGCATCGCGCCAGAGACGCTGGATCGGGAGCTCCTCCATCAGCCCCATGCCACCATAGATCTGCACCGTGTGATCGGCGACGCGATTGACCATCTCGGAACAGTAGAGCTTCACCATGGAGATGTCGGCGTCGGTCAGTATCCCTTCATTGGCCCGGCGGATCGCGTCTTCGACCAGGAGGTCGGCGGCCCGGAGTTCGGTCGCCATATCAGCGAGCTTGAATCCCGTGCCCTGGAACTTACCGATGGCCTGGCCGAACTGCTTGCGGGTTGCCGCCCACTCGGTGGCGAGGCCCAGCAGCCGCTCGGCCTTTCCGCAGCACGATGCGCCTACGAAGATGCGGCCATAGGTCAGCCACTTCCCGGACATTTCAAGACCATTGCCCTCGCTGCCGAGAATCTGGCCGGAACCCAGCCGCACATCGTCGAAGCTGAGCTGAAAGGTCTTGTAGCCGCGATAGCTCACGCAGTGGGTTCCATCGCGGATATCGAAGCCCGGCGTGCCAACATCGACAAAGAAGGCGGTAACGCGCTTGCGCTGACCGCGCGGTGACTCATCGACGCCTGTCGCCGCGAACACGATGGCGAAATCAGGCATCACCGGCCCCGAGATGAAGTGCTTTGATCCATTGAGGATCCAGTCGTTACCGTCGCGGCGGGCATTGGATTTCATGCCCATCACGTCCGATCCGGCATCGGGTTCGGTCAAGGCGAACAGTTCGCGCTTTTCGCCCCGGACGCAGGGATAGAGATAGCGTTCCTTCTGGTCGCCCTCGCAGGCGAGAAGTAGCTCCGTGGGTCGCGCCACCCAGGAATGCAGCGCATGGCTCGTCTTGCCGTATTCTCGCTCCATCAGCGCCTTGGCCTCGAGACTCAAGCCCCCGCCGCCCACCTCCTCCGGCAGATTGGCGGCATAGAGTCCCGATTCCATGGCGCGCTTTTCGATCTGCCGCCCAAGATCGAGCGGAACCTCTCCGATCCTGTCGACCAGATCCTCATGGGGATGCAGTTCGGCCTTCATGAAGGCCTGCACCGTGTCGAGCAAAAGCCTGTTTTCGTGGGAACTGGCGAGAGTCACGCTTTCCTCCGGGCCTAGGCCTCCACCATGGCCCTACGCCTTGAGATCAGAGCATAGGCCAGGAGAGCTATGATGGTGATGCAGATGAGCACGACGGCAGCTGCGGCCACCGTCGGATCGGTGTTCTCGCGCATGCCATTCCATAGGCGTCGTGGCAGGGTGAAGACCGAAAACTTCGAGATGAAGAGGGTGACTACAATTTCATCCCATGAGAGGATGAAGGCGAAGACCGCGCCCGCCAGGATGCCGGGGCGGATGACCGGAAGTATGATGCGCCAGATGGTCGTGCCGAGAGAGGCGCCGAGACTCCGGGAAGCCTGCTCAAGCCGGAGATCGAAGTTGGCGAGAGCGGCCGAGACCGTGATGAGCACCATGGGGATCGCCAGGATCGTGTGAGCGACAATAATGCCAAGATAGGAGTCGATCAGGCCGAGCGGCACCCACCAGCGATAGAAGGCCATTGCGGAGATGATTGGGGGCACCATGAGCGGCAAGAGAAGGAAGGCGCGAACCGCTTCGCCGAGACGGCTCGAAATGCGCCACAGACCAATTGCCGAAAGGGTTCCTGCCGTGGTTGCCAGGCATGATGCCGTGATGGCGATAATGAAGCTCTGGCCGAAGCTCGAGAGCCACTCCTCGCTGGTGAAGAGATTGCCGAAATGCTGAAAGGAAACCCCTTCCCATGGCAATGAGAGATAGGTCTTCGAAGTCACCGATACCGGAAACGACACCAGCGACGGAATAATCAACACCAGAAGGATCGTCCAGGCTGCCAGCTGGTTGATGCGGGCGGCGGGCGAGTGACTCATCGCGCGCCTCCGCCGAAAATGATCGACAGACGCATGAAGCGATTGAGGACATACATGAGCGCCAGAACGCTCGCCAGCATGAGTGTGGCCAGCATGGCTGCAGTCCCCCAGCGTACGGTCACCAGGAGTTGCACGGAGATGTACTCGGCGATCATTTGCACCTTGCCGCCGCCGAGAATGGCGGGCGTCACGTAGAAGCCGAGCGAGCTGATGAAGACGAGCAGCGAGGCCGCGACGATGCCCGGCCTTGTCAGAGGCAGGAACACGCGCAGAAAGGTCTGGATGGCGTTGGCGCCAAGGCTGCGCGAGGCGCTCGTTACCCGCCGGTCGATGCCCTGCATGTTGGCGAGCAGCGGCAGGATGGCGTAGGGCACCATGTATTCGACCATGCCGATCAGCACACCGAGTTCGTTGCGGACAAGTGGCAGGGGCTTCTCGATCAATCCTCCGGCAATCAGCGCGTTGTTCAGGAGACCATTATGACCGAGCAGCATCAGCCAGGCGAAGGACCTGACGAGAACCGAGATCCAGAAGGAGATGAGCAGTATCGCCATCATGCGCTGACGCACATGGGCGAGCGCCGAGAGCATGGCGTATGCCACCACATAGCCAAGTATCACGCTGAAGAAGGTGGTGATCAGGCAGAGGCGGATGGTGGTCCAGATGAGCCGGGCCACCGTGTCGCTCTCGAATATCTTGTAGTAGTTCGCTACCCCGGGTTTCGGGTCGGTCACGCTCAGCCACAGGATGTTTAGGATAGGGGCCGCATAGAGAATGAGCAGCAGCGCCAAGGCCGGCACCACCAGGAGCCAGTATGAGTTGAATCGCGCGGGATATGCGGTTGTTGTCATCTCGAGAGTGGCCGGGTTCACCCACGCCGGCCCATCGGACCGGCGTGGGGATCTTGTCGCTCTTAGCCAATCGCTTCAAGGAAGGCGTTGATGGCGTCGCCGCCCTGCTCCGCCCACCAGACCGGATCATTGAAGACGACCTTGTCGATGTTCGCGGCTGAGTTCACCGCATAGGCCTGCCAGGCATCCGGAATTTGGGCAAAGGCTTCCGGATTGGCAGGTGTCATGCCGAGACAGTCAAGAAGCTTTAGCTGCGACTCGACCTGAAGCGCCTGCTGGATGAACTTCATGACGTTCTCGCGGCCTGCCGGATTGCCCTTCGGCACGATATAGGCGCCGGGCATGGCGATGGCCTCATTTATCACCACCTTGTAGCGGCCGTTCGTCCGCTCCTCGATGGCCTTGCCGCGATTCTGCCAGATCATGCCCATCACGACTTCACCGTTGACGATCATGTCATGGGCCTCGGAGCCAGATCCCCAATAGAGGCTGTCCGCCTTGATCGCCTTGATCTTCTCGAGCGCCCGCGGCACGTCGCAGGGATAGACCTTGTCCTTGGCGACGCCATCGGCCAGGAGCGCGCTTTCGATCGATCCGTTGGCCCACTTGTAGAGGGACCGTTTGCCGGGAAACTTCGCCGTGTCGTAGAAGTCGGCCCAGCCGGTCGGCGGATTGGCGCCAAAGGCCTGCGTGTCATACATGAAGGCATAGCCATAAAAGATCACGCAGACGCCGTAATCCCAGGCAAAGCCCTCCTTGATCTGTGCCTTGTTCACGATGTTGTAGTCGATGGACTCTAGGTGGCCCGACTTGCCGAGGGCAATGGCGTCGAAGCCGTCTGCATCGCACACATCGGCCGTCACCTTTCCGGAATCGACCATTTCCTTGATCTTGCCCTGGAGTGGGCCCGAAGTATCGAACTTCAGCGGAATGCCGGTCGCGACCTCGAACGGCTTGCCGATGGCGTCGCCATGGCACTTCTCGGACTCGCCGCCCCAGTTCCACATGACGATTTCATTGGCGGCGGCCTCGGCGTCGCCCGTCGAGACCGCGAGCGAGGCCACGCCCGCCATGCCACAGAGTGCAAGAAAACTGCGACGGTCGAGCTTGCCGGACTTGAATGCAATGGCGGCGCTGTAGGCCGCATCGCGCATGAAGGTCTTGTCTTGCATCACTTCCTCCTCAATATGCGCCCTTCGAGCGCTGGTTTGGTGAACCGGTTCAGTCCGGATTTGTGATTGCGGGTCTAGCGCCTGCTTCGGTTTCCTCACTACCTTCGACTTCGACTGCGGCATCACTGCTCCAGAAGATGTCGACGGCCTGTGACGGTTTGAACTGGTGGGCCGTGCGCCAGGTTGGCGCATGTACCTCGATTTCCCCGATGCCCGGCGTCACCACGACGATCTTGAGGGTGGCGCCCATGTAAGTCGTACTGCGAAGGATGCCTGAGACGACATGCTCACCCTTGCCCCGCCCCGCCGGGGCCACGCCGATCTTCTCCGGGCGAAGCGCGTAGGTCCGGCCGTCGTTCCTGACGAAGTTGCTCTTGCCGAGGAAGTTCGCGGCGAAGACCGTGCGCGGCCTCTCGTATAGATCGGATGGCGTGCCAATCTGCACGATGCGCCCGTGATTCATGATCACGATGCGATCGGACATGGTCAGGGCTTCCTCCTGATCATGCGTCACATAGATGAAGGTCGTACCCAGTCTGCGATGTATGTCCTTGAGCTGCTCCTGCACGTCGGCGCGAAGTTTACGATCAAGGGCGCCGAGCGGTTCGTCGAGAAGGAGGACTCTTGGCGAGAAGCTGAGAGCTCTGGCGAGCGCCACGCGCTGCTGCTGTCCTCCTGACAGCTGTTGCGGGTAGCGGTCGGCAAGGCCCGCGAGCTGCACGAG
>Ga0233425_10008579_pt1 | contig 13487 bp, 17 predicted proteins | sample Watercolumn_Towu_2_FD_181712 | JGI IMG/M metagenome (GOLD analysis project Ga0233425, IMG submission 181712) | Freshwater microbial communities from Lake Towuti, South Sulawesi, Indonesia - Watercolumn_Towuti2014_140_MG | ecosystem: Environmental > Aquatic > Freshwater > Lake | place...
GCGACTCGATGTGCACGGCGCTGGCCACGCCCTTCTATCTCGAGATGGGTTTCTCGAAATCGGACATCGGCCTGGTGGCCAAGCACGCCGGGCTGTGGCCGAGCGTCATCGGCGGGCTGCTCGGCGGACTGTGGATGGTGCGCCTCGGCATCAACCGAGCCCTGTGGATCTTCGGTTTCGTGCAATGGGTGGCGATCCTCGGCTTCGCCTGGCTCGCCTGGCTGGGGCCGCAGACACACATCGGCGCCGACGAGCGCATCGCGCTGGCGGTGGTCATCGGCATCGAGGCGCTCGGCGTCGGATTGGGTACGGCGGCCTTCGTCGCCTTCATCGCGCGCACCACGCATCCGGCCTACACGGCGACGCAGTTCGCCCTGTTCACCAGCCTGATGGCGGTGCCGCGCACCTTCATCAACGCCACCACCGGCTGGCTGGTGGGCCAGATGGGTTGGTTCAATTTCTTCCTGCTGTGCACCGTGCTCGCGCTGCCGGGCATGCTGCTGCTTCTGCGCGTGGCGCCGTGGCGGGAGCGTGCTGCGTCAGCTTGATGGCCGCCTGCCGCGGCGGCGATCCAGCCACCACGCCAGCACGGGCAGCATCAGCATGGAACCCGGCACCGCCATGGCGAACAGATAGGGCGAGATGTTCGAGAGGGCTTGCAGCGTGTCGCGCAGCTCGCGGCGCTCGGCGGCGCTCCAGCGCAGGCCGTTTCGCTGCTTCATCAGCAGCGGCATCAGGCCTCTCACCTTGAGCACTTCGCGCAGGACATAGTCGCGTTCCCGCTGCTGCGCCGCCAGCATGTGGCGTAGAAGGCCGGAGTGCGCACGCCGCATGCAGGTCAGCGCGCGGGAAGAATGCTGTCGATGGCGAGACGCAGTCGGCGCAGGGACTGCCAGGCGAAGAAGCCGCGCTTTGCCCAGCGGAAGAAGGCGCGCGGCCGGGCGACCAGGAGGACAACCCCGGCGCCGACCAGCCATTCGGGATGGGACTTGGCCCAGCGGGCCGCAGCCCGCGCTTTTTCCGCGATGCTTAAGGCGGGCGAGGCGGACTGCAGGGCATGCAGGATCATGAGGCGCTGCGCCGCCGCCTGAAGCTGCAGGCGCTGCCGCTTCAAAGCCAGCTCAACGGCCTTCTGGCTCATTGTCCGGCCGGATCATTTCGCGGTCTTGCGCCAGTTCGGCAATGCTGGCGGCGAACAGGCGCGAGCCCTGACGGCCGATGCGTACCGCGGCGGCGGCAGCAATCAGACCGATGACCAGGAAAAGGGCGGTGAACACGCCCAGCGCCAGCAGACGGTGGCTGTCCCACAGCAGCACCGTGAGAAACAGCGCCAGGAAGACCGCACCGAAGCCGAGAAAGAAGAAGGCGGCTGCGGCATAGCCGAGGAGGGCGCCGAGGCGCACCTTCTCCTCCGCCACCTCCGTGGCGAGAAGTTCCAGCCGGGTCTGGAGAATGGCCAGCCCGCTGGCGGCGTAGCCGCGCAGGCGCGAACCGAGGCTGCCCGATGCGGGCGCCATGTGTCGTCAGCGGCCGCTCAACGACGGCCGATCAGCATGCCGATGATGAAGCCGATGCCGGCGGCGATGCCGATCGAGCGCCAGGGGTTGTCGTGCACGTAGTCGTCGGTGGCGCGCGCCACCTGCTTGGTGCGCTCGACGACGGCGGCCTGGGCCTCGGCCAGGCTGTGGCGGGCGCTCGCCAGATGGTCCTGCAGCTTGGCGCGCAGGTCGGCCATCTTCTCGCCGGCCTGGCCGGCGGTGGCACGGAGAATTTCCTCGGCGTCGGCGACGACGACTTTGAAATCCGCAACGAGTTTTTCCTTGGTGACATCGGTCATGACGGCGTTCTCCGGATGGATGAAGAAAAGTCAGTTTAAAGACTACCGACATTCACGCCTTAAGGCAATGACGCCAGTCAACGGATGTCATATCCGTAGTCGACGATCAGGGGAGCATGATCAGAGAACCACTGGTCCTTGTAGACCATTGCCCGGCACGCCGTCGCCGCCAGCCCGGCTGTGGCGATGTGGTAGTCGATGCGCCAGCCGACGTTCTTCGCCCGCGCCTGGCCGCGGTTCGACCACCAGGTGTAGGCCTCGCCCTCCGCATCGGGATGCAGCCGGCGGTACACGTCGACGAAGCCCGCCCGGTCGAACACCTCGCCGATCCAGGCGCGCTCCTCCGGCAGGAAGCCCGAGTTTTTCAGGTTGCCCTTCCAGTTCTTCAGGTCGATTTCGCGGTGGGCGATGTTCCAGTCCCCGCACAGCAGCACGTCGCGGCCGGAGCGGGCCAGCGCATCGAGGTGGGGACGGAAGCGGGCCATGAAGCGGAACTTGGCCTCCTGCCTTTCCGCCGAGGAGGAGCCGGAGGGCAGGTAGAGCGAAACGATGCTGAACTGCCCGAAATCGGCCTGCAGGTAGCGGCCTTCGGCGTCGATATCGGCGATGCCCAGCCCCTCGACCAGTTGGTCGGGTTGGCGGCGGCAATACAGCCCGACACCGCTGTAACCCTTTTTCTCGGCATAGTGGAAATAGCCGAAAAAGCCTTCCGGATTGAGGAAATGGCGGCTCATGTCGCCGACCTGGGCCTTGAGCTCCTGCAGGCAGACAAGGTCGGCCTGCTGCCGCTCGAGCCAGTCGAAAAAGCCCTTGCGCGCGGCGGAGCGGATGCCGTTCAGGTTCAGGGTTATGATACGCAGCATTTTGGATGTTCCGGGCGGGGAATATGGATTGTAGCGGCGAGTTCATCGCATTTGCGCTGGAAACCGGCGTATTGCGCTTCGGCGAATTCAAGACCAAGGCGGGGCGCCTCAGCCCCTATTTCTTCAACGCCGGGCTGTTCAACGACGGCGCGTCTCTGGGCCGGTTGTGCGAGTTCTACTCACGCGCCATTCTTGCCTCGGGCATTCCCTGTGACGTGCTGTTCGGACCGGCCTACAAGGGCATTCCCCTGGTGGCGGGCACGGCCATCGCCCTGGCCCAAAAGGGGCACAATCTGCCCTACAGCTTCAACCGCAAGGAGGCCAAGGATCACGGCGAGGGCGGCACCCTGATCGGCGCGCCGCTGGCCGGCAACGTGCTGATCGTGGATGATGTGATTTCGGCGGGCACTTCGGTGCGCGAATCCGTAGAGCTGATTCGCGCCGCCGGCGCCACGCCCTGCGGCGTGGTCATCGCCCTCGACCGCATGGAACGCGGACAGGGCGAGCTATCCGCCGTGCAGGAAGTTCAGCAAGCCTATGGCATGCCGGTCGTGGCGGTGGCCACGCTGGACGACCTGTGCGCTTATCTTGGCGGCAAGCCGGAACTGGCGCAGAATTTGCAAGCGGTCGCACGCTATCGGGAGCAATACGGAATCGCCAAATGAGGCCACTTATCGGTTGGATGTGCTTGTCGCTGTCGGCACCGGTCTGGGCCGGTTCGACCTTTTGCTGCACGGACGACAAGGGGCGTCAGGTCTGCTCGGACGTCCTGCCGCAGCAATGCTACGGCCGTGCCTACCGCGAGATCAGTGAGCGGGGCGTGACCATACGGCGTGTCGATGCGCCGCTGACGGTAGAACAGCGGGCAGCCAAGGAGGCCGAGGCAAGACAGGCCAAGGACGACGAGAAAAAGCGGCTGGAGCAGGAACGCATCAATCGGGCGCTGCTCGCCACTTATCCGACCGAGCAGGACGTCGATTACACGCGGGATCGGGCCGTCGCCGATCTCGAACGAGGCATGAAGGAAAACCAGGCCAAATACGACGATCTGCTCAAGCGCCAGCAGAAGCTGAACGACGAGGCCGAGTTCTACAAGAAGAAACCCATGCCTGCCGAACTGCAGGCGCAGATTCGCGACAACGACAAGGAACTGAAGGCGCAGCTGCTCGCGATCGACAACAAGAAAAAGGAGATCGAGGCGGTCAGGGTCAGATATGAGCAGGAAAAAATCCGGTTCCGCGAGCTGACCAGCGCCCCAAAACCGGGCAGCGCCGCACCGGCCGCCGGGGCCGAGGCGAGGCCCCGCTGATCGGCGATGCCAGCCGTTCAGCTATTTCTCATCGCCGCCGCCGTCCTTGTCGCCATCCTGGCGACGCGCGCCCACTATCTCGATGAGGGCCGTCGCTGGCAGATCTACGTTTTCAAGCCGCTCGCCACGCTGCTTATCCTGGCGCTGGCGCTCACGCTCGTCCCCGCGCAGGGAGAATACCGACTGCTGGTCGCCGCGGGCTTGCTGTTGTCCACCGCAGGCGATGTCTTCCTGATGCTGCCGCGCGACCGCTTCGTCTTCGGGCTGGCGAGCTTCCTGGTCGCCCACCTGTGCTATGTCGCGGCGTTCTCTCTCGGCGTGCCATTCGGCGCCGCGCCGTTGGCCTGGCTGCCTTATGTCACCGCAGGCGCGGTGGTGGTGGCGCTGGTCTGGCCGGGACTGAAGTCGGCGCTGCGCGGACCGGTCGTCATCTACGTGATCGTCATCGCCGCGATGGCCGGCCAGGCGACCGGGCGCTGGCTGGAAACGGGCGGCACGGCCGCATTGCTGGCGGCGGCCGGCGCCGGGCTCTTCGTCGTGTCCGATGCCGTGCTGGCGATCGACCGCTTCCGCTGGCCTTTCCGGGCCGCACGCGCCGTGACGCTGGTGACCTATTGGTCCGCGCAGCTGCTCATCGCGCTGTCGGTGTCGTCGTGAGCGCGTCGACGGGCAGGGCGGAACGCGTATGCCCCATTCCCTACTATCTGGCGCTGCCGAAAGCTGGGGAGGGGCCGGGGGTGTTGATCCTTCATTCGTGGTGGGGATTGAACGCTTTCTTCAGGGGCCTGTGCGACCGTTTTGCCGATGCCGGATTCGTCGCCCTCGCGCCCGATCTCTACGACGGCCGGGTGGCGAAGACGGAAGCGGCCGCGCGCAGGCTGCGTGCAGAGGCGACCGCCCGCCGGCGGACGCCCGCCTACAAATCGCTGATTGCGTCGATCGGCGAGCTTACTACCCTTCGGGCAACCCAGGGTCAAACGATTGCCGTGGCGGGGTTCTCGATGGGCGGGCACTGGGCGCTCTGGCTGGCACAACGCCCCGCACTACCCATCGCCGCGACGGTTGTCTTCTATGCCGCGCGCAACGGCGACTTCGGGCAAAGCCGGTCGCGTTTTCTCTTTCACTTCGCCGGGCAGGACACCTGGGTTTCCACGGCGAGCGTGAAGAAGATGAAGCAGAGTCTTGCGGCCGCACACAGGCCGGCCGAATACTGCGATTACCCCGGCACAAGCCACTGGTTTTTCGAGTCGGATAGGCCGGAAGTCTTCCATCGCAAGGCCGCCGATTTGGCGTGGCAGCGCACGCTGGCCTTCCTGCGGAGCGCTTGAGCGTTCCGTATTCGCCGTACCGCGCGGACTGACTTTTCGCCGGGCTGCGCTAATTCGAATCGGCCAGCTTTTTCCGCAGCAGCTCGTTCACCTGCTGCGGATTGGCCTTGCCTTTCGTGGCCTTCATGGCCTGGCCGACGAGGGCGTTGAAGGCCTTCTCCTTGCCGGCGCTGAATTCCTCCACCGACTTCGGGTTGGCGGCGAGCACCTCGTCAATGATTTTCTCCAGCGCGCCGCTGTCGGAGATCTGCTTCAGCCCCCTGGCTTCGATGACCGCATCGACGCCTTCGCCCTCGCCGTTCCAGAGCGCGTCGAAGACTTCCTTGGCCATCTTGCTCGACAGCGTGCCGTCGGCCACGCGTACGACCAGGCCGGCGAGCTGGGCCGGGCCGAGCGGGGAAGCGGTGATGTCCTTCTCTTCGCGGTTCAGGCGCGCGGCGAGCTCGCCCATCACCCAGTTGGCGCAATGCTTGGCGTTCCCGGCGCCGGCCGCCGCCACCGATTGCTCGAAATAAGCGGCCGTCTCGCGCGAGGCCGTCAGCGTGGCGGCGTCGTAGGCGGAGAGGCCGAAGTCACGCTCGAAGCGCGCCTTCATGGCGGCGGGCAGCTCGGGCAGGGCGGCTTTCACTTCCTCGATCCAGGCGGTCGAAATCTCCAGCGGCAGCAGGTCGGGGTCGGGGAAATAGCGATAGTCGTGCGCCTCTTCCTTGGAGCGCATGGCGCGCGTCTCGCCGGTGGCCGGGTCGAACAGCACGGTGGCCTGATGGATGCGTCCGCCGTCTTCCAGCGTCTCGACCTGCCAGCGCGCCTCGTACTCGATGGCCTGCTGCAGGAAACGGAAGGAGTTGAGGTTCTTGATCTCGCGCCGCGTGCCGAGCGTGGTCGAGCCCTTCGGCCGCACCGAGACGTTGGCGTCGCAGCGGAAGGAGCCCTCCTGCATGTTGCCGTCGCAGATGTCGATCCAGCGCACCAGCGCGTGCAGCGCCTTGGCATAGGCCACGGCCTCCTCGGCGCTGCGCATGTCCGGCTCTGAGACGATCTCCAGCAGCGGCGTGCCGGCACGGTTGAGGTCGATGCCGGACTTGCCGTGGAAGTCCTCGTGCAGCGACTTGCCGGCATCCTCCTCGAGGTGGGCGCGCGTGAGGCGAACGAACTTTTCTCCCGCCGTGTCAGGAAGACTGACTTTTATCTGGAGGCCGCCGCCGGAGACGACCGGCAGCTCGTACTGGCTGATCTGGTAGCCCTTGGGCAGATCCGGGTAGAAGTAGTTCTTGCGCGCGAAGACCGAGCGGGGAGCGATAGTGCCGCCCACCGCCAGGCCGAAGCGGATGGCGCGCTCCACCGCGCCGCGGTTGAGCACCGGCAGCACGCCGGGCAGCGCGATGTCCACCGCGCAGGCCTGCGTGTTGGGCGCGGCGCCGAAGGCGGTCGAGGCGCCGGAGAAGATCTTCGAAGCGGTATTGAGCTGGGCATGGGCCTCCAGCCCGATGACGATTTCCCAGTTGGCTAGGCTCATAGGCGTCTTGTCAGGTCAGGCGCAGGAACCGTCGCGCCGGTCGTAGATCATCGGCAATAGCTGGTCGTACGCGCTGCCCGAGCACATGCGCTCGCATTGCTGGAAGGCGACGGTGACGCGCGTCCCCTGTTCCCACATGCGCACGATGCAGCTTCCGTTCGGCTGGCTGAGTTCGATGGCGGGCATTTCCTTCGTCTGGCGGAAATCGCGCAAGTCAAAGCGGCAGCTACCGTGTTGGGGGATGTTCACGCGCGCCTCGAAGGCACGCACCCGCGCCGCAGCGACGTCCAACCGCAGCGTGCCGCTGATGCCGGCCTCGTCACGGTAGTTGCAGTCCGTCGTCACGTTGAGCGGCCGCAGCGGGATGGGCGGCGGCAGGGGCGCCCGCTCGGGGATGGCGCAGGCGCCGAGCAGGAGCGTGAGCGACAGGAGCAGGAGCTTGCGTCGCATGCCACTCTCCGTTCAGGCGCAGGAGCCCTTGCGCCGATCGTTCAGGATCGGCCACAGGTAGCTGTAGGAGTTGCCCGAGCACATTTTCTCGCATTGCTGGAACGCGACGGTGACGCGCTCGCCCTGCTCCCAGACGCGCACGATGCAGCGGCCCTTGTTCTGGCTTAGCTCGATGGCGGGAAGCTCCTTGGTCTGGCGGAAATCCTTCAGGTCGAAGCGGCAGCTGCCGCGCTTCGGAATGTTCACCTTTGCCTCGAAGGTGTACACCCTCGCCTCCGCCACGTCCAGCTTGAGCGCGCCGTTGTAGCCCGTCTCGTCGCGGAAGCTGCATTCGGTTTTCACGTTGAGCGGCCGCACCGGAATCGGGCCTGGTCGGGCGGGTTTGGCCGCGGCAACCGGTGGCGCCACGGCCGCCGGGGGCGGCGCGGGAGCGGGCTCCGCTGCCACGGGCGGCGGCGCTTTTTCCGGCGTGGCGCAAGCGCCGAGGAACGCGACGGCGGGCAAGGCGAGCAGACGCAGGCGCACGGTCATAGCTCCGGGGCGCGGCGATGCCAGTCGGTGGCGAGCTGGTAGCGGTGCGCTGCGTTGAGCATGCGCGCCTCGGCGAAATAGTCGCCGATGATCTGCAGGCCGACCGGGCGCTTGCCGGCGCCGAAGCCGCAGGGGATGGACATGCCGGGCAGCCCAGCGAGGTTGACGGCGATGGTGTAGATGTCGGAGAGGTACATCTGCACCGGGTCGGCGCTCTTGGCGCCGAGATCGAAGGCCACGGTGGGACTGGTCGGCCCCATGATCAGGTCGCAGGACTTGAAGGCTTCGGCAAAGTCAGCCGCGATGAGACGGCGGATGCGCTGCGCCTGTAGGTAGTAGGCGTCGTAGTAGCCGTGCGAGAGCACGTAGGTGCCGATCAGGATGCGGCGCTTCACTTCGGCGCCGAAGCCCTGGGCGCGGCTCTTGCAGTACATGTCGATGAGATCGTCGTACTGCGGCGCGCGATGGCCGTAGCGCACGCCGTCGAAGCGCGACAGGTTGCTCGAGGCCTCGGCCGGCGCGATGACGTAGTAGGCCGGCACGGAGAGCTTCATGTTGGGCAGCGAAACCTCGACCGTGGTTGCGCCGAGCTTGCGGTATTCGGCGATGGCGGCCTCCGCCGCCTGCGCCACGTCGGCCGAGAGGCCTTCGGCAAAGAACTCCTTGGGCAGGCCAATGCGCAGGCCGGCGAGCGGCTTTTCGAGATCGCGTGCGTAGTCCTCGGCCGGCCGCTCCAGGCTGGTCGAGTCGCGCGCATCGAATCCCGCCATGCCGTTCAGCAGCAGGGCGCAGTCCTCCGCGCTCTTCGCCATCGGCCCGCCCTGGTCGAGCGAGGAGGCGAAGGCGATCATGCCCCAGCGCGAGACCACGCCGTAGGTCGGTTTCAGGCCGGTCAGGCCGCACAGGGCGGCCGGCTGGCGGATCGAGCCGCCGGTGTCGGTGCCGGTGGCGGCAGGCGTCAGTCGCGCCGAGACGGCGGCGGCCGAGCCGCCCGAGGAGCCGCCCGGCACGGCGGCCGGGTCCCAGGGGTTCTTCACCGGGCCGTAGAAGGAGGTCTCGTTCGACGAGCCCATGGCGAACTCGTCCATATTGGTCTTGCCCAGCGTCACCGTGCCGGCGGCTTTGAAGCGCTCGATCACCGTGGCGTCGTAGGGGCTGACGAAGTTCGACAGCATCTTCGAGCCGCAGGTGGTGAGCCAGCCCTCTGCGCAGAAAATGTCCTTGTGCGCCAGCGGGATGCCGGTGAGCGGGCCGCCTTCGCCGCGCGCCAGGCGGGCATCGGCCGCGCGCGCCATGGCCAGGCTTCTCTCCCGGTCGACCGTGATGAAGGCGTTGAGCTGCGGGTTGAGCCGCGCGATGCGATCGAGGAAGAGGGTCGTCAGCTCGATGCTGGAGATCGTCTTCCCCGCCAGCGCGGCGGCAAGCTCCCTGAGGCCGGCGTGAATCATTCGATGACTTTCGGAACGAGGTACAGACCGGCCTCGGTTTCCGGCGCGACTTGCTGGAAGCCGGCATGGCGATCGGCTTCGGTGACGCGGTCCTCGCGCAGGCGCTGGGCGACGTCCCGGGCATGGGCCATCGGCTCGACGCCGGCGGTATTCACCGCCTGCATTTCCTCGATCAGGGAAAAAATGCCATTGAGCTGATCGCGCGTCAGCTCTGCCTCGCCGGACGCGAGTTCGATGCGGGCGAGCTCGGCGATGCGCCGGACCTGGTCGAGACTGAGGGACATGGCAGGGAGGAGTACTAATATTACTGGGCGCAATAGAGTATCATACGCAATTAACTTTCCGCACCCCGCAGGGACATTCAGGAACTTAGTAATGTTTGGTTTTCTCCGCTCCTATTTTTCCAACGACCTGGCGATCGACCTCGGTACCGCCAACACGCTGATCTACGTGCGTGGCAAGGGCATCGTGCTGAACGAACCGTCGGTCGTCGCCATTCGCACCGAAGGCGGCCCCAACGCCAAGAAGACGATCATGGCGGTCGGCCATTCGGCCAAGCAGATGCTGGGCAAGACGCCCGGCACCATCACCGCCATCCGGCCCATGAAGGACGGCGTCATCGCCGACTTCACGGTCACCGAGCAGATGCTCAAGCAGTTCATCAAGAAGGTGCACGACTCGCGCCTCTTTTCGCCCAGCCCGCGCATCATCATCTGCGTGCCCTGCGGCTCGACTCAGGTCGAGCGTCGCGCCATCCGCGAATCCGCGCTGGGCGCCGGCGCTTCGCAGGTGTATCTGATCGAGGAGCCGATGGCGGCGGCAATCGGCGCGGGACTTCCCGTGTCGGACGCCACCGGCTCAATGGTGGTGGACATCGGCGGTGGCACCACCGAGGTGGGCGTCATCTCGCTCGGCGGCATGGTCTATGCCGGCTCGGTGCGCGTCGGCGGCGACAAGTTCGACGAGGCCATCATCAACTACATCCGCCGCAACTACGGCATGCTGATCGGCGAGACCACCGCCGAGTCGATCAAGAAGGAGATCGGCTCCGCCTTCCCCGGCTCCGAAGTGAAGGAGATGGAGGTCAAGGGTCGCAACCTGGCCGAGGGCATTCCGCGCAGCTTCACCATCTCCAGCAACGAGATCCTCGAGGCGCTCACCGAGCCGCTGAATGCCATCGTCGGCGCCGTCAAGCAGGCGCTGGAGCAGACGCCGCCCGAACTCGGCGCCGACATCGCCGAGAAGGGCATGGTGCTCACCGGCGGCGGCGCGCTGCTGCGCGATCTCGACCGCCTGCTCATGGAAGAGACCGGCCTGCCGGTCATCGTCGCCGACGATCCGCTGACCTGCGTGGTGCGCGGCTCCGGCATCGCGCTGGAGAAGGTCGACACCCTGGGGAGCATCTTCGCGAATGAGTAAGACCGTGCGGCACAGGCTCTCGGGCCCTCTGCCGCATCGTCGTTTCTAGCCCGCCGATGTCGGTCGTCGGTCATCCCCCGCCTCCCTTCTTCAAGCGTGGCCCCGCGCCACTGGCGCGGCTGGTCTTCTTCGTCGTCCTCGCGCTGGCCCTGCTGGTGCTCGACCTGAAGTACCGCTATCTCGAGCTGGCCCGACAGGGCATCGCCGTCGCGCTCTACCCCTTGCAACGCGCCGCCTACACGCCGGTCGACCTCTACGAGCAGGCGCGCGCCTACTTCACCAGCCTTGGCGCGGTGCAGCAGGAGAACACTGAACTCAAGCGAAAGGAGCTGGAATCCGCCAACTGGCTGCTGCGCCAGCAGCATCTGGAGTTGGAGAACCAGCGCCTGCGCGAGTTGCTCGACATGAAGGCCAAACAGCCGGTGCCCGGCACCCTGGCGGAAATCCTGTACACCGCGCGCGATCCATTCTCGCGCCGCGTCATTGTCGACAAGGGCAGCCAGCACAGCATCGCCGCCGGCCAGGCGGTGGTGGACGAAACGGGCGTGCTGGGCCAGGTGACGCGCGTCTTCCCGCTGCAGAGCGAAGTGACGCTGATCACCGACAAGAACCAGGCCGTGCCGGTGAAGATTTTGAGGAACGGCTTGCGCACGGTGCTTTTCGGCGCCTCAGGCGGACAGCTCGAGCTGCGTTTTCTGGCCGCCAATGCCGACGTGCAGCCGGGCGATCTCCTCGTCACCTCCGGACTGGACGGCATCTACTTGCCTGGTCTGCCGGTGGCGAAGGTGCTGCGCGTCGACCGCGATGCCGCCTACTCTTTCGCGCGCATCGTCTGCGAGCCGGCCGCCGGAGTGGAGAAGCACGGCCAGGTGCTGATTCTCGGCGCGCGCGAGCCGCTGCCGCCCCAGGTTGAGGAAGCCGAGGCGCGCGACAAGCCGGTCAAGGGCCGCAGGTCAAGGAAGAAAGAGTAGGGCAGGCATGGCCATCCAGCCCACCCACAGCTCGCGCCGCATCCTGCTGCCGGTCAAGCAGTGGTTCATCCTGTTTTCCCTCGCGGTAGGCTTCTTCCTCAACCTGATTCCGCTCGGTCATGCGATCGGCGTGCCGGACTGGGTCGCCCTGGTGCTGGCCTTCTGGTGCGTGCGCGAGCCGCAGCGGGTCGGCATGGGCACGGCGTTCGCCGCCGGCCTGGTGATGGATGTGGCCGCCGGCAGCGTCATGGGCCAGCACCCCCTGGCTTTCCTGCTGCTGGCTTTCGCCGCCGGCGGCCTGTCGCGCCGCATCCTCTGGTTCCCGCTGGCCAAGCAGGCGCTGCATGTCCTGCCGCTGCTGCTGGCGACCCAGCTGGTGATGGTGGTCGTACGGCTGGCGGGCGGCGCGGATTTCCCCGGCTGGGGCTATTTCCTCGGCAGCCTCACGGGTGCACTGCTCTGGTTTCCGATCACCTTTGTCCTCCTGCTGCCGCAGTACCAGCCGGTGGAAAAAGACGAGAATCGGCCGATCTGAGGCGGCGGCAACCGGAAACTGATCCATGCGCCCAGCCGAGTTCAAGAACCCCGAGCAGGAAATCGAGCGCTTCCAGCGCCGCCTTGCCGTGGCCGGCGCCCTGGTGCTGCTGGCTTTCTTCCTGCTCTTCCTGCGCTTCTTCTGGCTGCAGGTGGTCCAGCACGAGCATTTCCAGACGCGCGCGGAAGAGAACCGCATCTCTTTGGTGCCCATCGTGCCCAACCGGGGCGTCATCGTCGACCGCAACGGCCTGGTGCTGGCGCGGAACTATTCGGCTTACACGCTGGAGATCACGCCGGGCAAGGTCGCCGATCTCGAGGCCGTCATCAACGCGCTGTCCGGCATCATCGACATCCAGCCGAAGGACCGCAAGCGCTTCCGTAAGCTGCTCGAGGAAAGCAAATACTTCGAGTCGCTGCCGATTCGCACGCGGCTGACCGACGAGGAGGTGGCGCGCTTCATCGCCCAGCGCTTCCGCTTCCCGGGCGTCGAGATCAAGGCGCGCCTGTTCCGCCAGTATCCGCAGGGCGAGCTGGCCTCGCACGCCCTCGGCTACATCGGCCGCGTGAACGACCGCGACCTCGGCGCCATCGAGCGCAACAACGCCGAGGACAACTACCGCGGCACCGAGCATTTCGGCAAAACCGGCCTGGAGCAGAAATACGAATTCGAGCTGCACGGCCAGACCGGCTTCGAGCAGGTCGAGGTCGACGCCGGCGGCCGCGCCGTGCGCGTGCTGGCGCGCACGGCGCCGCTGCCGGGCAACAATCTGGTGCTGACGCTGGATGCCAAGCTGCAGCAGGTGGTGGAGAAGGCTTTCGGCAAGCGCCGCGGCGCACTGGTGGCGATCGAGCCCGCCACCGGCGGCATCCTTGCGCTCGTTTCCATGCCGGGCTACGACCCCAACCTCTTCGTCGATGGCATCAGCCCGCAGGACTGGGAATGGCTGAACACCTCCGAGGACAAGCCGATGGTCAACCGCGCGCTGAACGGCGCCTATCCGCCCGGCTCGACCTTCAAGCCTTTCATGGCGCTCGCTGCGCTCGAGGCAGGCAGGCGCACGCCGCAGCAGTCGATCGCCGACCCGGGCTTCTTCAATTTCGGCGGCCACACCTTCCGCGACGACAAGAAAGGCGGACACGGCATGGTGGATATGTACAAGTCCATCGTGCACTCCTGCGACACCTACTACTACGTGCTGGCCAACGACATGGGCATCGACGCCATTTCGGGCTTCATGCGCCAGCTCGGCTTCGGCAGTCCGACCGGCATAGACATCG
>Ga0233425_10008580_pt1 | contig 13487 bp, 5 predicted proteins | sample Watercolumn_Towu_2_FD_181712 | JGI IMG/M metagenome (GOLD analysis project Ga0233425, IMG submission 181712) | Freshwater microbial communities from Lake Towuti, South Sulawesi, Indonesia - Watercolumn_Towuti2014_140_MG | ecosystem: Environmental > Aquatic > Freshwater > Lake | place: Indonesia...
TTCCATGAGCTGGCCGTCGGGATTCAGGGACGGCATAATCAGGAGGATGACATTGTCGAGACGCCGTTTGGTTTCAGCGTCCCGTGCCGTCACAAGGGCATGAGCCCACTCGAGAATCATCTGCGTCGATCCGATCTCCGTTGAGTGGATGTTGCAGCTGACGAGCACGATTGCTTTGCCGCGGCCGACGAGATCCTGTATCTCCCGTTGCGACAGACCCCGCGGATCCGCCAGCTTCTTCGCGATCTCCTGATATTTCGACTTGTTTTTCAAGTTCTCTTCAGATGAAATCGCCGCCAGCACCAGCTCGTTGCCGAGTGTGGTCGGACCGAGGACCTCGACTTCAATCCGCCCGGAGAGTTTGGCAAGTTCCCTGAAGTAGGAGACTATTTGTTTGTAGTCAGCAAGCTGGCGATCGGCGCCAACCTCGAAGCCGAGAAACTGAGATGGCGTGGGAAGCTTGGACTGTGCGAGGAGAGAGAAAGTCGTCAAGAAGAGGACTGCAGCACAGAATACGGATAAGAACCGACGGGTGGATGCTCGCATGATGAATCCTCCTGGTGAGTTTGGAGTTTCAAGTTTCGAGTTTCAGGTTTTGAGTTCCCAGTTTTGGGTTTCCAGTTTTGAGTTTCGGGATGGAGTGAATATGTGAGTTCTGAGTGCGGGACCGACATTTCAGCGGACGCAGATGCGGATAGATGAATTGAGAGCGATCAGGAGATTGGGGGGTGCCCCACTGGTTCACTAATCCATTGGTTCATTAATCCATTGAATCATTGAATCATTGATTCATTGTGAATTACGAACTGATTCAATGGACCGATCACACGTTTGGGATCCTTCCATTTGAACAATGAGCCATCTTCCAAATGACCCGATGGTTCAATGACCAGATGGATCAATCCCCTCTCACTTCTTCACAAAGATAAAATCTCCCCCCTCATCTCCCGTTTCACGTATCTCACCGTACTGCGGTACTTGCCGGTTCGGACTGTTGTTGATGACAGCCTGGCGGAAACTCGCAAACAGGCTCTCAGCGGGAAGGAGTTTTTCCTTGTTCTCCTTGAGCCGTTTGATCAGATATTCCACGAACACGCTTTTGTCGGGAACTTCCTTCATCGCTCCGCTTGTCATCGCCTTCCTGCTCGGGAGCTTGTAGAGCTCGAGGGTCGCGGGGTTCTCCGACGAAAATGCATCTCTCGTCTTGAAGATCCCTCCACTGAAGCACGCATCAGAGATCAGGAGCGTGTGTTTAGAGGCCATACCGGCCACATAGTCGCGGATCGTGCCGTTGGAAATCCATTCCGTGCGTGTGTTCTGGGCCGCATCAACCGGGAGCCAGTACCCTTGCTTCAGTCGTTCATCCCAATATCCATGGCCCGCATAAAAGATGAGGAGATTATCCCGCTCGGTGAGCCGCTTCGCCAGCTGATCGAACGTCTTGATGATCGCTGTGCGGGTGGGATTCTTGAGCAGCGTGATATTGCCGGGTTCGAACGTGTACAGCGTTGAAAGCGCGTTTACGAGCTTCTCGGAATCCTGAATCGGGTATTGAAGTGCATTGACGCTCGGATCGATGTAATCCTGAACGGCGATCACCAGAGCGTAGTAACCGCCCTGAATCACCTGTTCTTCGCGCTGCATGTGCAGCAGGACCTTTGCCTCGTTCTTGAACCGGTCGACCGCCTTGACTTCCAGCTCGTTTTTCCCCATTGCGAGGAGAGCCGTCCCGCTGAACTCCGCACCCCCGGCTGTGGGCCTGAGTGCGATTTCCTCTCCGTTGATGAACACGAGCGCGACACCGGACGAATCTTTGGCGATTCCTTTGATCACGACCGACGAAGCATTCGTTGTGTGATACGGCTGATCCTCAATAGCCTTGAGTCCACGCGACGCGACCTGAACGGGTTCAAGGATCTCGATGATGGGCGGCGTGACGTCGCGCGCAACAATCACCGGCGGTGGGGCCGGATCCTTCACTGTCACCTCTATCTGGCGCCGCTCGCTGAGGACTCCCGACGACGTTGCAGCTTGAAGCTCGAGCTGTGAACGCTGTGCCCGGGCGCTCTTTTCCGATGTGAACTCCACCATCGCGCTCTTGGACGCCCCTTTGGCGATCGTTCCCAGGTCGAATGCCGATTGGAATGTCACCCCCTGAAGCGAAGGAGTTGCTGCAACCCTGAGGACGACGCCCGCTGCTGCACTGCCCCCGTCGTTCGTCACATCAACCCTGATGGCCGCACGTTCACCGGCTTTGAGAGAATTATTCGCGCCGGGGAACAGCTGCTCTGTCGACAGCTTCAAGACGGCCGGCGATGAGCCGAATCCACCGACATTCGTCTTTCCGGTAATCTGGCGGGCAGCAGCCAGCGACCCCAGCAAGGCGAAGCAGATTCCAATCAAAACGATTCTTCGCATATCGACCTCCAGAGACATTACTCATTCTCCACGACGGTTCTTCGGTATTATTGTGAAGGGGGCCTTCCCGACGGCGGAGCCGGCAACCCCGTGGACGTGGACCCATCCGGGGTAGAGGTCTTGCTACCACCAAGCAATACGGCGGCAGCCGCAGCGCCTGCCAGTCCTAGCCCGCCGATATAGTACCACAGGTTGCTGCCTCCTTCTTCCCTGATCACGTTGACTGCGAACTCAAACACGTAATCTTCCCCCTCCAGACCCTGAGGGACATCCTTCTTGTATTCCCACCGAATCTCCATTCTCACGCCGGCAAACTTCCCCTTGCCGATTGCGCCAGTCACGGTTCGAGGCGCCATTCTGAAGCTCTTGTTGCTTTCTCTCGTCAGTGTGACGTTTACATCGTACGCAAAATTTGCGTCAGCGACGAGATCATAGGTTATGATCACGACATCACCCGCCACCTGCCAACGTGCATTCTCAATCCGTCCCTTTTCCTCCGGCCTTTCCTGGGCAAACGCCGGCGCGTCCAGGAGAAACAGCACAAGGAAAGGAAGCAACGCCGCTGAGACAGGGCGCACCAAACTTGCCATCGTCTGAATCCTCATACCTTTCCTCCGGTGGAGAAAATTCTTGTCATGCCGTCACGTTCATTTTATCACGACGAGTTTCTTCGTATCCACAAAAACACCGGATGCCTGGCGAGCTTCGAGCCTGTAGAAATAGATACCGCTCGGCAACTCTCCGGCGTTGAAGTTCACCTGATAGAAGCCCGCGGTTTGTTCTGCACTCACCAGGGTCGCAACTTCTCGGCCCAGCTGATCAAACACCCTCAGATTGACCAGACTGACAGCTGACCCCCCGACTCCCAGCCCGCTCGCGGTCTGGCGGGCGCTCGGGGCAGGCAGCTGATAACTGATCGATGTCTTCGGATTAAACGGATTAGGATAATTCTGGAAGAGCTCGAAGCTCTTCGGCACGAGTTCAGCCTCCCGCTGCTCCACAAACGCCTTCGTGCCAACCACAAGATTGAACCACGTCTTCTCACTGGACGGTGGCAGCTGAATCTCGTTCACAGAACGAAGATCGATTCCTTCCGAACAGCCCGCGCCAATCAATCTGATTTCCAGGCCTGCCGGAAGTTCATCGACCCCGAGTGCCCGAATCCGGCCAGCCAAACGTTTCGGATTTGAGACTTGAAATCGCCAGACCTGACCATCGCCTATCGACGGCCTGAAATCCGAGCTCAGGAGGTTGCTGCGGCCATCGTTGGATTGCCGCACAAAAGCAAGCGATCCCTGATCGAACGATGGCGGAGGATCCTCCTGGTCGAGTTCATCGCTCTCCATCCTTGCGCCGGGGGCAATGCCAATATAGTTCTCGGCATCGTCGCTGAGATCTGTTTCCAGAACCAGCTGGATCCTCCAGTCAATGGGCGGCGCCGGAGGCTCAGCGATGTTCGTCGCCGGGAAGGGGTAGGGTATTTTCAAGCTCGTCGAGGTGCTGAAGAAATAGTAGCCTTTGAACGGTTCGAGTGTGGAGGATTGCTGAAATCCTGACGTGCCCGTGTAGGTCCAGAGATTCGCTGAAATGGAATTGAACTGTCTTACGGAAGCCCACGAGACGGCGACGTCAAACGGATTCCCGATGATATTCCACCCATTTCGGACGCTGATGAGGCACGCGCCGTCACTCGCGACTTGCGCCATCATCGTCGATCGCGAGTAACTGAACGTCCCCTTGTAGAGAAGCCAATATCCTTCGCCGAGCATGAGAGTTGAAGACGCTGACATTTCGTCGAGATTGTTGGGAACGGTCCCGCCATTCTCCTCGAACATCCTCCAGTTGGAATTCTGCGATCCGGTGAGTACCTGCCCCACAGTTGGAGTCGAGGTTCCGGGGAATGTGACGAGGCGATAGTCGGTCGATGCAGTCGGATTCGAGGGGAACGCGACGGCCGTGGAAGTCACGGTCTTCGTGCCGGCGGTCGAAAACACAGCGGTGGATGACCACGATCCGTAGCCGACGGCGTTTCTCCCACGCACTCGCCAGTAGTAGGTGGAATTCTCCGCCAATCCGCTCACCTGTTTTGACGTCGCGCTCAGCGCCGAGTCCTGCAGGACGTAGGGCGCTGTGAAGGACGAGCTCATGGAGACCTGGACATGGTACGATGTTGCCCCCGCGGCCGCACTCCAGCTCAGTGAAAGCGACGTTGCCTGGTTTGTCGCATTATTGGGTGGCGACGAGAGTGTAGGCGCCGACACCACACTGGCCGTGGCAAAGGAGAAAATAGACGAGTAGGGACCCCACCCTGCAGCATTTTTTGCCGCTACGCGCCAGTAGTACGTGGTCCCGCCCGAAAGCGAGGATACCGCGCGCGACGTCGACGCGATCGTGGTATCGTCAACCACCGGGGCAGAGAAGGTATTCGTCTTGTCAACCTGGAGGCGGTAGACCGAAGCGCCTGAGGCACTATTCCAGCTCAACGTGAGACTGAGCTGCTGGCCGGTTGCGCCGTTGATCGGAGAGGAGAGCGTTGGAGCGGACGGCGTCGAGCTCACCGTTCTGAAGCTCCAGGTGCTTGACCAGCCACTGGAACCTCCTTCATTCAACGCCTCAACGCGCCAGTAGAATACTGTATCCGAGCGAAGACCCGAGGCAGTATAGGAAGTATTTGTGATTCCAGATTGATCAACACCAATTGTCGCTGCAAATGTGGAATTGAACGACACCTGAATATGATATGAAGTTGCACCCTTTACAGCATTCCAGCTCAACGTTGGGGAACCTGACACGCCAGTAGCTTTGTCTGGTGGCGACACGAGCGAGACTGGGCCGAGATAAGTAGTGAACCGCCAGGTTGATGACCAACTGCCTGCGCTTCCTGTTACATTTGCCATCACGCGCCAGAAATAGACCGTGCCCGTTGCGAGCCCGGTGGCGGTGTACGACGTACCGGTGATATTGTTCTGATCGACGGCGAGATTGGAGGCAAAAGTCGAGTCCGTTGCCACCTGCAGACGGTATCCGGTCGCACCGGTGAAAGGATTCCAGCTCAATGTCGGACTGATTGAGATGCCCATCGACGCGTTCAGGGGAGAGACGAGCGCGACCACCGCAGAAGGTTTTGCCAGAACCACATCGGCAAACGTCCTTGGGGCGAGCACAATGGCCTGCAACGGATACTCTCCGCTCAACTCATCGCTGATGGTCGTAACGTACAGACCCAAGGCTGCCGATGCCCCCACGACGGGGGCTATGTTCCCAAGGTCAATTGAAATCTCGTAGTGAATGGATGAACCAACGCGAGTGAGCCGAGCGACTATTCCTTTGGGATTCCTCACCACATCCATGAAATCGACATTCGGGTACGTGCCCGCGACACCATAGTACTCAACAATGGCAGTACCGGCCGAATCATCTATCACAAGGAAGCCCTCGCTGGAAGGCAATGCCTTGTCCCAAGTTTTGTTGTTGTCGGCATCGAAGGCTAGAACGAGTCGATTCCAGGTTGAGGCCGAGCCATTCGAGTCAATGAGGCCGACAAAGAGCGTCGAGGCGTCGTTTTTCAATAGCAGTGTCACAGAAGGAGGTTGCGCCGAGGTGCGCCTGATGGCGATATTCTCCACCTGGGCATCCGCCCATTCGCTCGCACGCAGCATTCCGTCAATTGTTGGCTTGACAGACGCGAAACGTGAAGGGATCTTGAAGCCTTGAGCGCGTGGAGTCGCTTTGTCGACATTGGACGGTCCGCTTTCGACGTTTGTCGCCTCGTATATCGACCTGACGTGATAGTGGTAGAGCGTACCGTTGGCTGCCGTTGTGTCTACAAAGCTCTCGCGCCACGTCGAGCCGATAAGACCGAATGGGCCGGCAGCAGATGTACTCCGGTAGATTCTGTACTCGATCGGCGGATTCGATGGGGGCTGAAGCCAGCGAAGTGGCACAAGCCCATTGAATCCCGCTCCCGCACCTAGAGCAAGGGGAGCGATCGGGCCGCCTTTTGAGAGGGAGAGTGTGTAGGCAGGAGTCGCTGCCGCGCGCTGATTCGTGGCTGGTTCGTGCCTTTTTTTCGCGAGCGAAGCTGGCACATCGCCTCCTCCCCCTTGATTTGGAAAGCTCGCTGTATCGGAAGCTTCTACGATCCTAATGAAATATTGCTGTGCCCGCTGCACCCCGTAGAGTATTCGCTCGGTGCCTGTGCTGACAATATCAGAGCCGGCGACCTCGGTACCCGTTGCATCGTAGAGAGAGACTCTCAAATTAAGTTCGGAAACATCTGCTGTCACAACTTCGATTGCAACGAAGTCGCTCGCCGAGGCGGTAAACTTGTAGTAGTCGACGTCACCGGCAGGAGCGATCTCCGCACCGGAGGAGATGAAGCCATAAGCGATCGGTGTTGCAGCGGCGGCCTTGTTGTTGGGCTCATTCGGGTCCGACCTGGGGATTGTAGTTGTGAAGCTGAGGATTGCCCCACGTTGCGTTCCGCCGTTGTTTTGTCCAACGAGTCTGAAAAAGTAGGATGTATTGGGATTCAATCCCGATAGAATAGCTGACACCGAGGTGGACGTCATCCCGGAGCCGGCGGATTGCGTCGATGTGGTCGTATACGTTGCAAGAGTGCTGCTGGTCCCCCATTCGAAAAAGGCCGCCGTTGCGTTTCCATTGGGATTCACAGTACCGTTGACCATGGCGCTTGTTGCGGTGACCGAAGCGGCCTGGGTGGTTGTAACCGTTGGTGCTGTGACCGGAGGATCGAGTCGCTTGTAGATCGTTGCACCTGTCGAACCGGAATTGAAGAGCCCATAGATAATGCGCGGATCAAGCGGATTCAGTGTCAGGTAGACAGTTTCACTGAAAGGCGAAACTCCTGTCAGATCCAATGCGCTCCAGGACGATCCCGCGTCGCGTGTCCGGAACACGGCTCCGTTTTGAACGCTGACATATGCAGTGCTCGCATCTGTCGGATGAAAGACGATACTTGAAATCACGCCATTGGTGATACCGGAGCCGCTCGCGAACCAGCTCGAGCCGCCGTCTGTGGATTTGAACAATCCGTCACCCTGAGTGCCGGCGAAGATCACTGCCGGCTTCGACGGGCTGATGGCCAAGGCTCTGATGATCGAGCCTGCGGGCAGTCCGATGCTGGCTGGCGCCCACGAGCCCGCACTGTTGATCGATTTGAAAATCCCGCTCTCGGTGCCGACATAAAGGGTAGTTGTCGTTACCGGATCGATCGCGAGAGCCCGAATCTCGAGATTCGTCAAGCCGGAGTTGCTTTCCGTCCATGTCGTTCCTGTATTCGTTGAAACAAGGAAACCAATTGTTGCACCGGTGTAAGTGTTCGTCACAGTGCCCGCATACAGAAGGTGGGGTCGACGCGGATCAAGCACAACGCATCGCACACTTTTTGCATTGTAAAGCTGCGTCCAGTTGTTGCCACGGTTCGATGTTCGATAGATACCACGGCCTCCCGTGCCAAGCGCCTCGACACCCATGTAGAGTGTATCCCGATTGATCGGATTGAGGACGATAGCCCTCGCGTTATCGGAGGTCCAGACAGGCGTGAGCGTCCAGTTGGCGCCTCCATCAGTCGATTTTGCCGTTCCGTCGGCGTACGTTGCGTAGATGATATTGGTGTCGACAGGATTGACGATGAAAGACTGGAAGTACGTCGGGGCTCCCAGTGCTATCCAGCGATCGGCAACTTGACCAAACGTCCTGGTCCAGAGCAAACTGAATGACAAAAGAAGGACGACTCGGGGGTAGAGCGATCTCATGCCAGACCTTTCCGTGAGTGGATCATCAGGGTCGGTTGAATCTCTCTTGACGGCGAAGACAATGATGTTACTGGAAACTAACGAAAGATGGAGTACTTCTCAAGTGACGGAAAGCATATCGCCCGATTGCCTCGGAATTGCCGAGGAATTGGGAAGATGGCAGGAATCAGGCCGGAAGGGGTGGTGGCTGACCGAAGTAGAACTGACCTCCCCCTGCCCCCTCCTTAGGAGTGTAAGGAGGGGAGGGATGGAAGTTCGCGTGATGAGCAGGCTTGGATGAGTGGTGCAGAGCAGGGTGATTGCTGACCGGTTTGGTGCCGACCTCCCCCTGCCCCCTCCTTAGGAGTGTAAGGAGGGGAGGGATGGAAGTTCGCGTGATGAGCAGGCTTGGATGAGTGGTGCAGAGAAGGGTGATTGCTGACCGTTTTGGTGCCAACCTCCCCCTGCCCCCTCTTGTTGATGTCAAGGAGGGGAAGGTTGGGCGTTCAGGTGCTGAACAGGCTAAGATGAGGTAGAGTGGAGAACCGTGATTGCCGTCTGGCTCCGCTCGATTCTTCACTTTTGTTCCACGACGATCGAAAAAGGGAGGTTGCGGTCCCACGGCGTCGGGCTGGCGGTAGGATGCTGCATCGATTTTGTGTCGCGCCGGACGCTTTGATTTACATAGTCCACCAGTTCCCCTAATCTCACAATCTTGTCATCGTCCGAGTCTGCCTTCCCCTTCAATCCCTCGAGAATGTGGAATGTGAAAACTCCATGTCCCCCACCCCAGTTCTGTGATTCCTGGGAATACTCCTTCGACTCGCTCGCACTAAACGTCAGGACGCTGCTCCCCGCCCTGGCTATCTCTTCGAGAAACTGGTTGATGAGTTCCGAACTCGCTATCCCTCGCGTTGAAACATTTGTGCTCACACCGGCACTGTGGCAAGCATCGGCAAACACCGTGATCTTTTTTGCCTTGATGTAATCCCGAATCGCGTCCTGGACCTCCTGCATTTTCACTGCCGTGGCACCGGGCCGCGAAAGATCCGAGTCATACGAAAGGAGATACGGAACATTCGGTCTCGTCGGATCGGGCGCTCCATGTCCCGCAAAGTAGATGATCGCAACATCCTCCTCCAACGCATTCTTCATGAAATCAAAAATCGCTTCCTGGATGTTTGTCTTGGTTGCCTCTTTGTTGATGAGTTTCCGGATGTTCGTCTTCGGCACACCTCTCCCGCCCTCTTCAAGAGGAGTGACAAGGAACTGATAGAATGATTCGGCGTCCCGGTCGGCGTAGCGAAGCGAGGGGATATCCGAACTCTTGTACTCTGATATCCCGATGATGGCAGCCCACACCTGATACCCTTTGAAGATCTTCACTTCGGGGAGCTTGGGCTCCTCCTTCGCGATTGTCACCTCACGCATGACATTGATGACCAGGCGCTCAGTGTTGTGGCTCGGATCCGTGGCGGTGATCTCGATTGCATTCTTGCCGAAGACCATCAACACCTCGGCGGTAAATTCGACGCCGCCGGTGACCGGCTTCACGACGGCCTCGCGGTCGTTCACTTTCACAATGGCCACCCCACCGGAATCGAGCGCAATTCCACGCACCTTCACCGCCCCCGTCTTTACCACCGCATCAGGCTCGCCGATGATCTTCACCCCGCGTTGCGCGACTTCCGCCGGCTCGATGATCCTGATCGTAGGAGGAGTCACATCTTTTGGCTTGTTCCCGAGAAATATGAGCGACCCCGGCCTGCTCTTCTCCGACGCAGTTTGACATATCGCGATCTGCACAGCACAGAGACAAGCCGACACGAATATGAAAATCACTCTATTAGTCATGGCACCTCCACACAAATGCCGGTACGAAGCACATTCAATTTCCGGATGGCCGCCCTATAGGCAGAGGAAATCCCGCCGTCGGGGCCGCGTCCGATTTCGAACTCTTCGAAAGAAGATACGCCGCCGCGCTTCCCACAACGACCGCTCCGCCGCCCAGATACCACAGAAAGCTGACCCCCTTCGAGACGAGCTCAGCCTCAACCACAAAGTAGAAATCGTTCCCTTCCAGCCCTTGCGAGAAATCCTTCAAAAGATCCCAGTTGATTTTGCGATCGATGCCGGCGAACGATCCCTCTCCAACATCTCCAACCACCGACTTGGGGAAATGAAGGAACGTCTGGCTCTGTTCTCTCTTGAGGACGAGCTTCACGAGATACTCCCCGTCGGAAGGCCCATCAAGGTCATAGTGTACGAGGACCTTCGAGCCGGTGATTTCAAATCGCACATTCTGCACCTTGATCGGATCCTCTGCACGGACCGATGCAGCAGCGATGTGAGGTACCGACAGGACGACCATCAGCACATAGCAGAGCAATCTCGTTCTCTGGAGGAAACCGGGCATAGAACCTCCGCCATCATTTGATCAAGAGCATTCTGGATACAAGTGATCTACCATCAGGCAGGACAAGACGACAGTAGTACGCCCCGCTTGGGACGGCATTCAGGTTCTCATCTCTTCCATCCCACCTGAACCAGTGCCGGCCCGCCTGCAGCACTCCCGAATGAAGAACCCAAATCTCCTGCCCCAGTGAACTGTAGATTCGGACGGAGACACTCGAGACCGCCGGCACTTCTACGGAAATCGTGGTGCTTGGGTTGAACGGATTCGGAAAGTTCTGAGAGAGTGAGAAATCCCTGGGCACAATTTCAGCAAGACTACGGGCAACCGCCTCCTTGGCTCCCACGAGGATTCTGAAGTGCGACGTTCCCATTTGCGGCGTGAAGCTGTAGACAGAATCCGTTCGCAGATCTGTGGTTCTCGCCGACGTCAGGTCGACAAGATGCACGGCATAGTGGGACGGTATGCCTGGAATGCCGCTCACAACAATCGCGGCCGGTTGTCCCGGGTTGCACGTCGCTGCAAAATCCCATTGCTTGCATTCTTCGGTTTCGGACCGGATGTCCGTCGAAAACGCTGAGAACTCGGGATCCCACTCCGGACGGTTGAGGACAAGGCTCGGAATTGCAGACAGGGCTCTTGGCTTGCGAACGTCGAGCGAATCGAGCTTGTCATTCGCTGCCGGCGAGACACCGAGCCACGTGCTGGCGTCGGTCACGTCACCCGAGCGAAGCAGAACATTGATTCGCCACCCTCCGGGAGCCGTTAGAACCGGCTCAGACGTTTTGGAGAAGATGCCTGCATACGGCACGCGGAGCTTTGTGAGCGCCGGTGTAGCGTTGAAATAGTAGTAGCCGGTGTAGGGATCGAAATTCGCCGACGTTGAGAATGTGCCCGTGAAATGATGGATCGGGCCGGTTATCCCGTTCGTCGTCTGGATTCTTGACCAGGAAATGGTTGAACTGAATGGATTGGTAATGAGATTCCAGCCTGAGGTGAGCGGAAGCTCGACCTCCAGTTCGCTGTTCAGCGGGGGCGAGGTTACCACTCGATTGATATTCAATGCTCCCTTCGTTATCACCCAGAACGCACGACCAAGCGAGAATCGGAAGTTCTGGCTGCCGTCGAATTCCACGAGATAGACAGAGTTCGATCCGTTATCCCAGTATGCCTGCCAATCAGAATTCCGCGTGCCCGAGAAGAGCGAACTTACGGCCAGGTCACTTGAACCCGGAAGCCCGACGAGCCGGTAATCAGTCGCCAGGTAATCGCTCGCCTTCGCTCTGGCGGGGAAGGTAATACTCGCACTCAGCGTGAGTGTCGCCGGCGGCGGGGGGACCGTTGAGAAACTGAAGTGCGGCGCGGAGTAAATCCCCGTGCCGACCGCTGTTGTCGCTCTGACACGCCAGTAGTACGATGTTGAATACGAAAGCGGTCCGATCTGCTTCGAGTTTGTGGTGAGCGTCGAATCCTCCAGGAGAAGGCTGGTAAACGCAGAATTTGTAGCAACCTGGAGCCGGTACCGTATTACGCCTGGAGTTGCGGTCCACGACAGGGTCAGTGTCGTCGACTGATTGGCGGCACCATTTGCCGGCGAGCTGAGCGTGACTGCTTTCGGGAGCGTCGTAAAACTCAGGATCGAGCTTCGCTGCACTCCAACGGAGTTTTGCGCTCTGAGCCTGAAATAGTACGTCGAATTGTCTACAATCGAGGTTAGATCTGCTTTCACCGCGACCGCAGAGGCACCGGATCCAATCGATTGCGATGAGGTAGAATCGTACGTCGCCAGGGTGCTGCTTGTTCCCCACTCGAACAGTGCGTTCGTCGCAAGGCCATTCGGATTGACTGTGCCATTGAGCGTGGCTGAGGATGCAAGGACATTCGTTGCAGCGCTGCTCGCAACGGCTGGGGCAGAGGCTACAAGGATGTTCGCCGCGTAGCTTCTCACACCTTCGAATCCCGAGATGTCAACGGCGCTGATACGATAGAAGTACCGGCTCCCGGCGACAGTCTTGGAATCTGAGAAGGAAGTGGAACTAGAGGAGTCGAGAAGTGCGACAGATACAGAATCGGCGCCTCGGTATACGCGGTATCGTTGAAGAGTCGCACCGCCGCCGCCATTTTGCCACGACAGGTTGACCGCCAACCCCGACAGCGATGCAGAGAAATTCTTCGGCGGCAGTTGAAGGTTGAACTCGTTGGGAGTACGGGCTTTCTTGGAGATGCGGATTTCGTCGATGAGTCCTCGAAAAGTACCCGGTCCCCCTGCTCCTAGCACCAAGGCCCCTGGGTTGTCATACGACTTCTGAACAGTGAGAGGCTTGCTGGCGTCAAGAATGCCGTCGATGTAGAGAGTAAAAGTCGATTGCGTGAAAACTCCGGCGACATGGTGCCATTTGCCGTCATTAACAAGTCGAGAACCTCGGCAGTACGTATACTGTTGACTGCCAGTGAGCGTTGTATCCGTGAGACCCAGTTGCACATTCCCTGCCGTCAGCAATTCAATGAACCACCCCTGCCGGTCCTTCTTGTTGATCAACAAGTTGGAAGGATCAATGAAATTGAGCGAGTTGTACCACGCCTCTACAGTGAACGGACTAGTCCCAAAATCGAGCAACGGTGAATGGGGAGCTTGAATCCGATCGCCCGAGGCTGAGAAGCTCCTGCATTTGCCGAACCGGCCGTCAACGATCGTTGTGCCTTCCGCTTTCAAATCAATGTTGGAATCACTCGCGTCGTGTACGAATGAATCGCTGGTCTCGTTCATATGAATCAAGAGGACAGTGCTGCTGTCAACGGCGTATTCGCCAGGAATCAGGGCCGTGGAAGCGCTCACGACAGGGCTCCTGACGCTTTCAAAGCCTGTCGAGTCGACCGCGGTAACTTGATAGTAGAACTTT
>Ga0233425_10008581_pt1 | contig 13484 bp, 11 predicted proteins | sample Watercolumn_Towu_2_FD_181712 | JGI IMG/M metagenome (GOLD analysis project Ga0233425, IMG submission 181712) | Freshwater microbial communities from Lake Towuti, South Sulawesi, Indonesia - Watercolumn_Towuti2014_140_MG | ecosystem: Environmental > Aquatic > Freshwater > Lake | place...
TCTCCCAGGCCAGCAGCACGGCGGCAGCCAGCGCAGCAAGCAGTAGAAGGGCTCGTCGAAGCGACATCGGATTCTCCTCCCCGAGGGCGATTCTAGGCACGTTCCCCTGCAAGGGCAACGACGAAAATGGTTGATCTTCAGGAGGAATCTGGTAAAGATACGCCCTCGCTGGTTGGTTCAGGAGGCATGGCATGGCGAACACGAAGAAGATGACACGGGAAGAACGCAAGGCCGCCAAGCGCACGGCTCGCGGGGAACTGAAGAAGGCGTTCCTCAAGTTCTCGAAGAAGCAGGTTGCAGAGTTCCGCGGCAAGATCAAGGGAGGAATCAAGGGGTTCCTTCTGGGGACGAACCAGGAGAACGAATGAGCGTTCGCAAGGCCGTGATCCCGGCCGCAGGCCTGGGAACGCGGTTCCTGCCCGCTACCCTGGCGCTTCCGAAAGAACTGCTGCCGCTCGATCGCAAACCCGCCATCCACTGGGTCGTGGAAGAGGCTGTTGCCGCAGGGGTGGAGACTGTCGTCCTGGTCCTCGCCCGGGGCAAGGAGCCCGTGGCTCACTACTTCCTTGGAAATCCAGCGCTCCAGGGCCGCAAGCTCGACCCTCGCCTCGCGGGATGGGTCGATGCCGTGGCCGAGCTGCGCTCCCGGGTGGATCTCGTCACGGTGTACCAGGACGCGGCGTTGGGGTTGGGGCACGCGGTGCTCCAGGCCCGCTCCGTGGTCGGGGACGAACCCTGTGCCGTGCTGCTGCCGGATGATCATTTCCTGCCCTCGCCCCTTCCGGAGCTTGTGCGGGCCAACGTCGACCAAGGCCTCGGGGGCGTCGCGCTGCGCAAGGTGTCTGCGGCCGAGGTTCCCCGCTACGGCATCGTCGGAATCCGGGAAGCATCCGCCCCGCATTTCGTGCTCGATTCCGCTATCGAGAAGCCCGCGATTGCAGAGGCCCCGTCGGACCTGGCGATCATGGGGCGGTACGTGCTGCCTCAAGGGTTCATGGCCCGGCTTGCCAACGGCCGTCCAGGAGCGCTGGGCGAGATCCAGATTACCGACTCCCTTCACGCAGAGGCCGTGGAGCACGGGCTCTACGGATTCCAGTTCACAGGGACCTTCCTGGACCTGGGAACGTGGGAAGGGTACCTAGAAGCCAACGTGCGCGTCGCCGGGACAGTTCCGGCCCTGGCAACGCGGCTCAGCAACGCCCTGGCCAATCCACCCGGCCATTTGCCGGCTGCCTAGGAGGGGACCTCATGCTGGGTAACTTCGACGAACGGATTCACGAGCTGCGCAAACGGTCCCAGCAACTAGCGAGGTTTCTTTGACCTCGATGGCAAGAAGGCCGAGCTGGACCGCATCCTGAAGCAGGAGGAATCCCCCGACTTCTGGCTCTCGCCGGAGAAGGTGGCCCCGATCCAGAAGCGCAAGTCCGCCCTGGTCGCCGAGCTCGAAATGTACCGCAAGGCACTCGTCCCGCTCGACGATGCCGAAGTGTACCTGGAGCTTGCCCGGGAAGAGGCGACTGCCGAGCACGAACCCGAGATCGAGCGGCTCCTCGCTGATGCGGAAGAGAAGTTCGACGAGGTCGAGATGGCGCTCGTCCTGTCGGGTGACAACGACCGCTCCAACGCGTACATGACCATCAACGCAGGGGCGGGAGGTACCGAATCGCAGGACTGGGCCGAGATGCTGCTGCGGATGTACCTGCGCTATTGCGACGAACGCGGCTTCAAGACCGAGATCATGGACTACCAGGCCGGCGACGAGGCAGGGGCCAAGAACGTCACGCTCTCCATCGAGGGGCAGTACGCCTACGGATTCCTCAAAGCGGAGAGCGGCATTCACAGGCTCGTCCGCATTTCGCCGTTCGACGCGGCCCACCGGCGTCACACCTCGTTCGCCTCGGTGTTCGTGTACCCGGACGTCGACGACAGCATCGAAGTCGCCATCGAGGAGAAGGATCTCCGCATCGACGTCTACCGTGCCAGCGGTGCCGGCGGCCAGAAGGTCAACAAGACCAGCTCTGCGGTCCGCATCACCCACATCCCGACGGGCATCGTGGTCCAGTGCCAGAACGAGCGCTCGCAATACAAGAACAAGGATGTGGCGATGAAGGTGTTGCGGGCCCGCCTCTACGACATCGAGAAGGACAAGCTCGAGGACGAGAAGAAGGCTATCGAGTCGGCCAAGATGCGCATCGACTTCGGCAGCCAGATCCGTTCCTACGTGCTGGCCCCCTACCGGCTGGTGAAGGACCACAGGACCGGTCACGAAGTGGGCAACGCCACCGCGGTCCTCGATGGCTCCATCCACGGCTTCATCAAGGCGTTCCTGCTGTCTGGGAAGAACCCGAAACCGGCCAATACGGAACTGCCTGATCTCTAGAGCGCCTGTTGCGAATCGTCTCCTGCTGCGGGAAGCTATTCTTCCTCGCTGCCTTCGCCCTCGGGCCCTTCGCCCAGAAACTCGTCAGGGTCGTCGCCGTCGCGCTCGATGGCCGAGCGGATCTTGCGCAGTGCGGAGGATTCGAGCTGGCGGACCCGCTCACGGGTCATGTTGAGGATCTGGCCCACCTCTTCGAGCGTGCGTCCGCCCATGTCGGACACGTCGAGGGCGCAGGTGAAGGGCATCTCCCAGACCTCGAGGCCGGGGAAATTGAGCTTGAGCGTGCCGGTCCTGGGATTGACATCCAGGTACAGGTGGAACCGGCAGCTCACGAACGGGCAGGGGCGGATGCCGTCCCGGCACTCGGAGCGCGTCCGGGGACGGCGGTATTCCATGTACGGGAGAAGCTCCTTGCCCTGGATCATCTCCTGCCGGGTCAGCCGCTTCTTGGCGATGGACCTGGGCTTGAGACCTCCGGGACGCTGCTTGAGCATCTCCTCGTCTTCATCGACCATGTCGGACACGCGGGGGGGCTCGGGAAGGTCGGGAGTATCTGCTCCGCGGCCACTGACCGGAGGAGGCGGATTCACGCCGCCGGAACGCCGTTTGCGCCCCTCTCCGGTATCGTCCTTGTCCCTTGCCATCCCGCTCCACTCCCGCTGGTTGCGATACAGCTTCAGAATATCTTGGGGCAAGGCGGGATCGCAGTCAAGGCAAAAAAGAAGCTTGCGCCGGCCCCTCCTTTGCGGTATCTCACACACCGGTCGCGGAGCGGGGGACAGCCACTCTGTCTCATCTCTCCCTACCCCCGTAGCTCAGTAGGATAGAGCGAGGGATTCCTAATCCCTAGGTCGCAGGTTCGATTCCTGTCGGGGGTACTGAGCAAGCATGCGGGTTTGCGGAGATCGACAGTTTGGTCCATGATGATGCGGTCGCACCACTAGGGTGGTCCCGACGACCACGAACAGACTCTGGTGGGCGGACTCGAGTCCTGGTAGACGAGGTCGTGAGTAAAGAAAACGCACCCCTCTTCGGGCCTCGGCGTCCTCTTCCCCCCTCCCCCCCGGACCACCGTCATCAACCTCCAGTCCACCACGACCCCCTCGACCTTCCTCCCGTTCACGTACGCCCCGACGATGGCCCCTACGTATGCCGCCAGCCCCGCGGCGCAGTAGATCGTGGCCTTAGCGGTGCAGGGGGCGTGGAGGGCCTCGGTGCTCGGGTACAGGTCCTCCTCGTACTTCCGGCACGAGGTCGGGTCCGAGGGGGTGACGACGAGCACCTTGCCGACCTCGGCCCCCATGCGGGAGTCGAGGTAGAGGTCCGGCCGGTACTTCTTCACCTCGGTCCAGATCTTGAGGCGGGCGTCCATGGAATCCACGCAGGAGATGACCAGGCCGCGGAGCGGGTCCTTGTCGTAGTGCCGGTCATGCGCTTTGAGCTCCACCCCGGTGAAGTCGTGGAGGATGTCCCAGAGCGCATCCGTCTTGTTCATCCCGACGAGGTCCGGCCGGTACCACTGGTTGGGGAGGTTGACCTTCATGCTGCACCTCTTGATGTGGGTTGACTAGCGAACCTGCGAGTGGAAGCGGAGGAACTGCAACACTCCGATGGCCGAGTGGTTGTCTTCGAAGTGCCACCCCGTCCCGTCGGCACTCCACTGGAGGTCGGGGGAACCTACTGGATGCGGGCAGGCGGGAGCCTGACCGGCATGACGCCGGACAAGCTCAAGCGGATATTCGATGAGGCCGTCCCGGATTACTCCGCCGTGGTCTGCCCGAAGGCCTCCATCGACGACCTCGAACCGGGGGCCCGCAGGCGGGGGGCGTAGTTCGGTATCCGGGACCTCATGGTCCTGTCCCTGGTCCACGAGGCGGCAGCAGTCCCGCCGGACTTGCAGAAGGAGGTGGGGCACCTCCTGGACCACGGAGTCCTCGAGAGAGTGGGCCCCAGGCGACTGGTTCTGTCCAAGAAGCTGTACCGCTTTCTTGGAAGGCCCGGAGAGTACACTCGCCGGCGCGGGCTCGACCACGAGACAAACAAGCAGTTGCTGCTTGCCCATATCAGGTCGGCGGATAGGGAGGGGGTCAAGATGGACGAACTGCTCCAGATTCTGCCGGCCAAGTCTCGTGACCAGATCAAGCGCATGGTCCTTGAACTGCGTGAGGAGGGGCTCGTTCGGTCGGAAGGACTGAGGCGGTCTACTCCCCCGTCGCCCACCTCCACGCCGCAGCCTCCCACTCCTTCCACGGCAGCTCCGGGTACATACGTTCCGGCCTGGGATGCTGATGGAGCCGAGCCCGGTCCAGGCGGTCGGCATTGGCCACGCAGGCGGCCACGAGGTCGGCACCGGGAAGCACGGCGGGCTCGGAGGCGTGGCCGGCGAGCCCCCCCCAGCATGATACCGCCCTTTATGGCCCGAGCGCAGAGAATTCGGCAGTCACAGAGAATTCGGCATTCCCTTTCTCTTCGGCAAAGGGTATCAAATGGGGCGTTGGGGCGAATGCTGGACCATCGGCTCTTTGTGTTGCGTTGTACTCCCGGAGATTTGGAGGAGGCGGTTCCTGTGGCACGTTCCGCTGCGCGTTCCTACCTGACGTCCTACTGCATCTCTCCGATGGTGATGAACCGGTTCAGGACGTATGCTATGCCCTTGTAGGCCTCGGCGGCGATGCTCTTGCCGTCGGCGGACGGTACATCCGTGAGAACCGCCGAGGCGGTGGCGATCCAGCCCGTCGGGGTCTGGAACAAGGTGACCACCGGGCTCGCAACGTTGTTTTCGTCCAGAAACAACCGGTACGGCCCGCTCCCCTGCTGGACCATCGCGGTATTCAGCCGCCGTACGAAGGCATCGGTCTTGCCCTCCTTCGGGACGGCTGCGAGGAAGCTGACGTAGACGTCGCTCTTGATGACCTGGATGTTGGGCTCGGCGAGGCCTTCGTACGAGTCGAGGTCGGTCACCATGGAGTCCACCATGAGGTTCTCGTCCGACTTCAGGTAGTAGGCCCCCTTCAGCGTTGAACCGGCCCGAGCCACCAGCATCACGTAGCTGTCGGTGTGGTGGTATCCTCGGGCCTGATCCATCTTCAGCGGCTTCCCCTGGAACAGGAACGTAACCGCCGGTTGCCCCGTATAGATGCCCTGGGACAGATCGTAGCGATAGGTCCGGATGGTCAGGTCGCCGGCCTCCGAGTACAGGAGGTCGAACGAGCCACTGCCCTTCGGCACGATGCTCGGAGCCGTGCCCTCAAACTGGACCTGGGTTGCGCTGTCCTCTCCGCAGACCAGCTGGAGCTTCTGGGGATTCTGGTCGTGGAGCTCACAGGTTACCAGGGCGACCAGGGAGGTTCCTTCGGTCGCGTCCGGCACCGAGTACGTGATTCCGAACTTCTTCTCGCCCAGGGATGCCACGTCGGGGTCGACGATGCGGGACGTATCCTTGAACGGGGGCTTCCAGAGGATCTGGATCGGAATCCCGGACATCAGGATGCTCACGCTGTCGCCTGCGGGATCCAACTGCACGATGCTGAAGCGCAGGACGTCCCAGGGCTGCCCGGCCTGCAGGCAGGTCTCGATCCAGGTCACGGCGTAGAGGCTCTGCTTGGGATCATCGATGACCGTGACCACGCGCGGGTCGCGTGCAGTGCACTCAGGCCCAACGTAGGCGGTGGGCAGGACGTTCACGTTCATGCCCTTGCGCAGTCCCACAAATACCTGGCCGGGGCCGAGATTGCCGTTGTTCGGCTGGCACGCCACGTCGGCCTGGGCCTGGCAGCTTTCCACGACGGCGACGACGCTGAGCTGCGGGGTGATGTGAACAGCATGGGCCTGTACGGCTACGTTGGCCTTCGCCGAGAGCGGAACAGGGGTGGGATTGAGATTCACGCAGGTACAGGTCTGGTCACTCAGGGCGACCGGGATGTCGGTCTCGACGGCGCAGACCGGAAAGGTCTGGAACGTGGTCGCTCCGGGGCCACAAACATAGGTGGTACAGGGATCACTCTTGCTCTTCTCAGTCTGGGCGGCTGAGCGCGCATCCTGCTCGGTCTCGACGATCGTCCCCTTGAGCTTGCACTTCGGAACTCCGGCATCGTTGGAGCAAAATGCGGTCATGCCACACATACTGCAGCAGGGGGTTTGGCCTGCGATCTCGTCATCGAGCGGAACCTCCCGGCACTCGGATCCCTCCGGGAGCACTGCGACACAAGCCGCAGCCAGGTTGGAAGGATCGTATGCGGGCTGGGAGCAGTCGGGAGTGACCTCCTCGGGGGGAAACAACGGTTCGTTCGGAATGTCCTCACCGATGTCAGCGCTGTCAGGGTTCACGGGCGTCGGCGAGCAGGATGTGGGGCCCGCCGCAACAGCGGCGAGCATCAAGAGCAACGCAGCGAGGGGCAAGATGACACGACACCTCAGCCCTCCGAGCAGCTCCGTCATGTACGACGGCTCACGGGTCGAAGCAGCCACTGCAATCTCCTTCCTCATGACCTGCCTCCTCGAACGTGAGTTGTGAAGTGCGTCCTCCGGCGCAACGCCCCGTCGGACAAGATGAACATAGTCAGCAAGGAAGGGCGTGTCAATAAGGATTCCCCAATGATTCCGCACGGTTCTGAGTAATTTCCTCTCGGGGCTATCTGGATCTCCGCCGGAATTTCCTTCGGAATTTCCTTCACCCATCCCGGCTGGAGTGGTAAGAGTTCAATCGGGAGCGTCAACCAGTGCGGAAGGACTCGATGGACAGACCGGAACGAAAGAGACTCGCGGCCAAGTTCCTCTCTGCCTGGACGAGGAGCAGGGTTCACGATTTCGACAAGTTCCGAAAGAAAGCAGCGAACGACCTGAGGGCAAGACGGAACGGGATCCGGGATGGCAGGACGCTTCGGAAGCTGTTGGACGGCACCTGTGTCCCGCACGAGGACAAGCTCTGGTGCTACGCCGAGTACCTTGGCGATAGGTTCTCCGATGCTCGGGATTCACTGCGAACCGTCCTGGTGACTCTACTTGACCCGCAGGTCTCCGATGAGCAAGTCCTGGAGGTCCTGAAGGGCAAGTTGGGCGGCACGAGGAACGGGGATGGCTTGGTGGCTCTCGTGGAAGCGAGCAGGGGGACAGCCCTGCCGGAACCGGCGGCGCCAGCGAGGACTGGCTGCATCGCAATAGTCACCATCCTGAACGGAAAGCTCGAGTACTCGCGATCCATTCGCAGGGGGTTCGTTCAGCGCATCGGCCAATTGCTTGGGGGAAGTCAGTGGGAGCCGAGGTGGTACGAGGTCGAAGGGGTTGCCACGATTCCCAAGGGTGCCTCTGGACCTGACCCGAACAGGGGGATGATCGAGAAGTTGCTCTCGAAGATAGAACGAGATCTTGGGGAGAACTGCTGCGTGTTCCTGGTGCCCATGGGAACTGGGGTTGCGATCTCGACGGTGGAGGCATTCCTGGGGCGGTGCGAAATCCTCTTCGCTGGCGTGACGGACCCCGAAGGAACGTTTCCAGACGAGTTGGAGACGCGAATGCGAAGGCGTGGTCCTGGGCTCGGGGGCGTCCCCTACTTTGTCTCGGTTGAGAGGTGGCTGGCCCATCTCCGGGATCTGATCCCCGGGAGGAAGTTGGCCTACGTTTTCAGCGCCAGGTACGAGCAAGACCGTAGAATCGCTGTTCGGATCAAGGAGCTCATTGCGGACCGGGACTGGCTGGGAGGATTCGGCACTACCGTTGATGTGTGGGAGCTCCCCCTCAGCGAGACGGATCTGGGAAGCTGCCTGTCAAGGTTCCGGGGCCGGGACAGAAGGTACCGAAAGGAGGACTGGGCCATCGTGGGATGGTGCTGGCTTGACGACGTCCTCGACACGGCACCGCCCACGGATCCTCCGGTACCCATTGTCGCCTCCACCAAGGAGTGTGCCATGGGCAGGGCCGCCGCCTGCATGGCGGTCACCGCAGACGATGAGCATATCGGCTGCCTGGCGGCCGACATGCTCGGGGAGTACCTGTTCAAGGGAACTCGGCTGTCACACATCGACGACCGCAGGTCCAAGCTGAAGCTTCTGCACTACCTGAACGCTGGTGTCCTCAAGCGCCTTGGCCTCAAGCTTCCCACAAGCACCCTGAAGACCGCAGAGAAAGTCTTCGAACAGGACTGAGTGCCAGTCCGTTCGGCACTTGCTGTCGCAGTCCGTCAGAGGCTGGGGCGTGGGGGCATGTGCAGGATTCGGCGGGCCTCCTCTGGTGACGCCACTTCTCTGCCGAGTTCGCGGGCAACCCTCACGATCCGCTCGACGAGCTCTGCGTTGCTTCGGGCAAGCCGGCCCTGGCAGTAGTAGCTGTTGTCTTCAAACCCGACCCTGACATGACCTCCCATCAGGAGGGCATGCACGGCCATCGGAAGCTGATGCCGGCCTATCCCAGTGACCTGCCAGGTCGACCTGACCGAGGGGAGACTCTGGACCATTGCGAGAAGCGTTGGCAGCGTGGCTGGTGCCGCCCCGGGGACCCCGAGAACGAAGTTGAAATGGGCCGGCTCGTCAACAAGGCCGTTCCGGAGCAATCGGGAAGCGTTCTCGATGAAACCCAGTTCGAAGCACTCCAACTCGGGCTTGACGCACCTCTTCCGGATTGCCCCCGCGAACTGCTCGACCAGGCTTTTCCGATTCTGGAAGACCCCATCACCGAAATTGCATGTCCCGGTCGTGAGGCTGGCCATTTCCACCCTCTCGTGGGCCTCAAGGGCCTGCAGCCGCTCTTCCGGAGTCATCCCGGTGCTGCCTCCCGTGGAGACCTGCAGGATGCTTTGACAGCCCCTTGAGAGAATCGCCTCGATTGCCTCCCTGAACACTTCCGGGCACTGGGTCGGAGTCCCGTTGGGGGTGCGGACGTGCAAGTGAACGACCGAGGCCCCGGCGTCTTCGCAGTCACGCACTTCCTTGCCGATCTCGGCCGCCGTGATCGGCAGGCCGGGATTCTGCGTGCGGGTTGTCTCGGCCCCAACCGGGGCGACCACGACAATCAGTTTCTCCATTGCACACTCCCAGAGGCCACTGGCCGGCCATGCGACCGTCCTGACCCCGCTTCACCTCAAGTCGTCCGGTCAGCGGATGTGTGGCGTCTGCGACCGTAGACGAGCCACGTTGCAGCACCGAGGACGCACCAGCCCCCCAGTATCTCGTAGTCCAGGGGCCAGCCAAGGGCGTTTCCGAGACCGGGCACGAGGCACAGGGCAAGCAGCACGGATGAGGTCACGACGCCCAACGCGGCCATTCCGGCTCCCCCGGGCATTTTGTAAGGACGTTCGAGGTCCGGACAAGTCTTGCGAAGCCTTCGGGCAGCCATGGCACCACCGAGATACACGACAACGAACCCGATTCCACCGATCGTAGCGAACGGGACGAGCCATGCCCTCCCGAAGAACGGTCCGGCCACAGACAGCACGAGACACACGAGGATCGCGATGTGAGGTGTGCCGTACCTGGGGTGGACGCGGGCAAGCGCCGAGGGCAGGAATCCTGCCCGTCCCATGCCCAACAGGACACGGGCGGTTCCATAGAAGAAGGAGTTGAACGTGGTCACAAGTCCGGCAAGTGCTCCAATGGCTGCAACGCGTGCGAGCGCCTCCCCATGCAGGGCTGAACGCAGGGTCTGAAGTATCTTCGGCGCTTCGGACGCCCTGTACGCTGCGTCGGGAAGGGACGCCCCGAGGGCGAAGCAAACCAGCACATAGAAGAGGGCCGCGGACATAAGCGCCAGTACCAGCGTCTTCCCGAGGCGGGCCGCTGGAATCGCTCCGCGCTCCTCGCTGCCCTGAGCGACGGTCTCGAATCCGGCAAGAAAGAACGGAGCCAGGGATGCCATCCACAGAGTCCCCCTGGCCACCGACTGACCCCAGCCCTCGCCTCCGGGAGTCCCAACGTGAAGCGCTGCCGCAAGCGAGCCATCGCCGAAGCCCCCGACGACCACTGCGAGTCCCGTGAGAATCAGGAGATAGGTCAGGTACTTCTGGAGAGCGGCCATCAACTGGCTTCCGAAGTAGTTGGCCGCTGCCACAATCAGGGCCAGGAGACAGCCCAGGGCGATCTGGACGCCATGAGCAGCAACGGCCGAATCCGTTGCACCCGCTACGCCAGCAGAGAGCGCCTCGGAGGTCAGACTCCCGATGGCAATGGTCTCCCATGGGCACAATACCCCGTAGGCCAGCAGCATGAACCAGGCAACGGTGAACGTCAGGACCGGGCGGCCGAAGGCCTTCTGTACATAAACGATGGCGCCTCCCGAACGCTCGAACATCGGGGCCAACTCGGCATAGCAATACGCCAGGGGCAACATCAGCAGGAAGGCAAGGCCAAATCCGGCTGCTGCAGCCACCGGGCCCTGGGCAAAGTAGAGCCACTCGCCCATGAGAATGATCCACCCAGTCCCCACGCAGGCACCGAAGCCGAGGGTGAAGTAGTCTGCTGCTCTCAGTCTCCGGGCCAACTCCTTGTTGGGCGTTCCCATTGATCCTCCTGGCGCCGCTTGGGCAGCACGCCTCGGCAGCACAACGCGGCTACGACACAGACCCGACCCGGCCCAGAAGATTCCGTATCTGTCTGGCCGGTCAACAGGATGGTCGCACACTTCCAGCCGCTGTTCAACGACTCCCAATCTTCGACTCGGAATCGGACCAGGTGCCTCTCGACCGACTCATGGTCGGCCGCCAGCGTGTCGAAGGTTAGCCGCAGGAAGACCACAACGGCGAAAAGTGCTTGCTTCGTCGAAGCCTCCTCCCGGCGAGTATCTCACCCCGGGAGTGTTCGAGCATGAACCGGGCCAGGCTGAGGCCCGGGCAAACCAGATCTTGGCTGCCTGCGGGCGAGGCAGCCGCTGAGCAGATGGGCTCGATACGCTATTTTCGGGCAGATGTAATTCGCATGCAGATGATTTACATTGAAGTGTCTACGCGTTGACATTTGCCACGCGGACGCGGATACTGGCGAGGAGGGAGGGAAACATGAGGCGCAACAAGACTCGGGGAATGCCGGCAATCCTGCTCGCTACGGCGCTGGTGCTTGCCCTGTTCGCCTCGGCCTGCGCTTCGTCGGGCGGGAGCGTTGGAGCGGATGCGGCGGGAGGGGACAACCGGCAGCGGGCCTGCGGCGATACGGGTTCGGGGACATGCGACATCCAGACTCCCGACTGCGCCAGTCTCGACAGGGAAGCGTGCGGGGCATCGGAGGGATGCATGATTCTGGAGGGATGGCCGCAACCCGAGGCTTGCCTGGCCTGGAACGACGATCCGGCTGGTGGCCTGCCCCAGTTCGTGGCCTGCGTGCCCTCTGCCGTCTGTTCAGCTGAGTTCACGTGGGCGTGTCCGGAGAAAGAGCCGGACATGGCCTGGTTGTTCCCGTCTCTCTGCGCTCCGGACGGCTGGGTGAAGCTCCAGGAGGCTCCTTGTGCTCCGGGCTGCCCGAAATCGGAGTGTGTCATTGGCGAGGTCACCTGCCTCGGCGCCTCGGAGATCTACTGCGAGGACGGATGTGCGACACGTCCCGGCTGCAGACCGTGCGGAGTCTGGGGCAGCGCGGAGTACTCCTGCGAAACCTACGCCTGGTGTTTCGAGGAGCTGGGGCACTGTGGCTGCAAGTACAGGGTCGAGTGCGACTGGTGCTGTCCCTCGGACCAATACGTCTGCGACCAGCTCGGGCAATGCTGCCTTCCCGACTGCCAGGGCCACCAGTGCGGCGACGACGGCTGCGGAGGAAGCTGCGGGACGTGCCCGGGAGGGTGCACCTGTACTGAAGCTGGGTACTGCGGGGGCTCGGGATGCAGTTGCGTCCCCTCCTGCGAGGGTGACGAGTGCGGCGACGACGGGTGCGGAGGAACGTGCGGGGTGTGCGAGGAGGGCCTCCAGTGCCTGACCACCAGGTTCGGGCGGCGGTGCACCACCACCTGCGAGCCGTTCTCGTGCCCGGAGGGACAGCTCTGCCTGTTCGGCGTGTGCGTGGACCAGGAATGCCAGACCGACGACGACTGCGGCGGCGCTCCGGAACACTACTGCGACAAGTTCCTCCAGTGCCGGAAGCGGACCGCGTGCAAGACCCAGGCGGACTGCAAGACCTGGAACAAGCCGCACTACTGCGACCTGGATGTCGGCTTCTGCATGGAGGACGGCAACTGCTTCAAGGACTCGGACTGCCCGGGAGGGACCTGCGGACCGGACCACTGGTGCTTCGGCCACAACTGCTCCCTGCCCGATGCTCCCGGCTGCCCGCCCTCCATGCCGATCTGCGACATCCCCGAGGGCGACATGCCCCTGTGCGACGGCCAGACCTGCGGGACCTGCATCGCCCCCTGCGTGTTCGATTCCGACTGCCCGCCGGGAAAGGAATGCCAGGGAAGCTGGTGCTACACGCCCGGCAACGACTGCATCCTGGATTCGGAATGCGCGCAGGGGCAGTACTGCCACCCCGGATGCACTGCGTTGAAACCGACCTGCCAGACCGAGGCCGACTGCACCGACTACGCCGGCAAGCTCTGCATCGCAGGATTCTGCGGCGGCCCCAACGAAGTCCTCACCTGCCAGGACGATGCCCCCTGCATGGCCTGGAGGGAGGGCTACACGTGCCAGGACGGCGTCTGCAAGCCGCAAGGAGGGTGCGTGCTGGACAGCCAGTGCAAGCCCGGCGAGTACTGTGGCCAGGTCTGCCTGCCCATCCCGGAGTTGCCCGAGTGCAAGACCGACGCTGGGTGCCCCGCCGGGCAGGTCTGCGACAACCAGAAATGCCAGGTACCGCCCGAGTGCAACTTCCATTCCCAGTGTCCGGTCGGCCACGTCTGCAAGGACCAGCACTGCTACAACGACCAGGGGGTCTGCGCATGGATGGAGAAGGGCCCCGGCTTCTGCGACGACGGCGATCCCTGCACCATGGACTCCTGCGATGCCCAGACCGGATGTGTGCACGAATCCGGGGGGTGCGAGAACGCCGGAGGCGTGCGAGCGGGGGGGCTGCTCGTTTCTCCAGGATCGGCGGCTGCAGGTCTCGCCCACGAATCTGGGGAAGCTACCAGCCCCCCGCCTCCCCGCCGGCCGGTGCCGGCGGGGATCCGCCCCCCAGGGGGCAGCCAAGCAAGGCAT
>Ga0233425_10008582_pt1 | contig 13482 bp, 10 predicted proteins | sample Watercolumn_Towu_2_FD_181712 | JGI IMG/M metagenome (GOLD analysis project Ga0233425, IMG submission 181712) | Freshwater microbial communities from Lake Towuti, South Sulawesi, Indonesia - Watercolumn_Towuti2014_140_MG | ecosystem: Environmental > Aquatic > Freshwater > Lake | place...
GACAACCTCTACCTGATCGAGAATGGCATTACCTACGACGCCTTCGACCTGCTGGGCATCGATAAGGTGGTGATCAACTGCCTCTACAAGGATACCGACGACAACATCTGGATCGGCACCTTCAACGATGGCGTCTACTTCATTCAGAATCCGCTGTTCCTCAATACCTCCTTTACCTCCGACGGCAAGATCCTGCCGGTGAGCTGCGCCGCCTTTGTGGACAACCAGGTGGTAGTAGGCACCAACAACGGCCTGTTTATTTACGACTATGTGACAGGCAACACGCAGACCGTGGTGAAGCCCGACGACCTGTTTTACGAATCGGTATTCGCGATTACACCCATAGGCAAATCGGTCGTATACGCCAAGCTCAACTCCATCAGCTCGGCCAAACGCCCGTTCATGATCGGGAACGTGGTATATAATTTTGTGCCGGTGACCTCGCGGCTCTTCCGCTATAACAAAAGCTCGGGCAAAGCCTATACCGCAGACGGGATCGGCACCCTGTACAGCATCTCCAGCTTCAGCCCCGACAAGCCCGGCAAGCCTGATACCATGATCTCCTTCCCGGATTACCGCACCAAGATCAACACGGTATTTGAGGACGGCAACGAGGTGCAGGTAGGCACCTCCGACGGGCTGACGACCTACTCCAATGCGACGAAGACCTATAAAAACTATGCGGCGGAACTGTTCAACTACGCCATCTACGATATTGCCAACTATAAAGGCAAAACCTACCTCGCCCACGAAAACGGGATTACGGTGCTCGAGGATTCGAGGCTGATCCAGGAGATAGGGCCCCAGCGCCTCACCACCGTGAAGAAGATCCGGTTTTACCAGAACAGGGTCTGGATCGCCACGCTGGACGGCCTTTTCATATGCGACGAGCAGCTTCGCCCGATCGTGATCTACAACAAGTCGAACGGCCTGCTCTCCAACACCATCAACGATATTGTGTTTAACGGCAATGTATGCTGCATCTGCACCAATAAGGGCATTACCATTTCCTCCATTGCCGACCTGCTCGGCCAGCGCAGGTCCAACAACAAATTATTCATTACGTCTACCAGCGTCGAGGAAAAGGAAACCGATCTGATCAATAACCAGCTGATCATGGGCAGCTCCGAATCGGACGTTACGATCAACTTCTCCAGCCCGTTGTTTGTAAAGCCCAACAAGCAATACTACAAATACCGCTACGACCAGTCGAAATGGATGCCCCTCGACAATGCGAACCTCCGGCTGACAGCGATCAACGGCGGGACGCATAACGTGAGCATCATCAGCTCTTACGACAACATCAACTGGTCGGAGCCGGTAAACATCACCATTAAAAAAGAGGTGCCCTTCAACGAGAGCAACTGGTTTGTGATCGCCATCGTGCTGGGCTCGCTGCTGGTGTTCACAGGCATCGCCTTTATCTGGGCCAGGCGGATCCGGGTGAAAGCGACCAGGCGCGTGAAAGAGGAGAGACAGGTGAACCTGCTCAAGCACCAGGCGATGAACTCCCTGATGAGCCCGCATTTCATCTTCAACTCGCTCACCTCTATCCAGAACTACATCAATGCCAACGACTCGCTGAAAGCCAGTGAATACCTCGCCAAGTTCTCGCGGCTGATCCGCATGATCATCGAAAAGGCCTCGCAGGGCGATATTCCCCTGCATGAGGAGCTCGTACGGCTGAACTATTACCTCGACCTGGAAAAAGAGCGCTTCAAAGGCAAATTCGATTTCTTCATTGAGGTGGAACCTGGAATAAATACCTACGACATTAAGATCCCGAATATGATCATTCAGCCTTATGCCGAAAACTCGATCATCCACGGCATCTTACCGAAGCATGAGCACGGCAACCTGTACATTCATTTCAGGCGCCCTACGGACCATACCCTGCTCATTGTGATCGAAGATGACGGCATCGGCTTCAACAAAGCCCGCGAAAATGTGAAGGCGGGTCATAAATCGCTGGGAACCAGAACCATTGAGAACATCCTGGAGCTGAACACCAAGCTCACAGGAAAAAAACAAACCGTGGAGATCATCGATAAAATGGACCTGCCGGAACCCTCAAACGGTACCCGCATAACAATAACCTTACAGATAGACTAAGTAAACATTTAAAATAGTATTTTTAGTTTTTGTATAACACAGCACGATAATTGCATAGCATTGCCTGATTTGAGTAAACGCTTACACATACTTTTTATTATTTTTTGTTGTTTGTCTGGTATGGTACGCGCACAAAAACCGCTCGGCCTGATGCCCGACACCATCGTGGTATGTGCCGGCGACTCCTTCCTGGTAAAGTTCCCCGAGGAGCGGGTGAGCGCCGGAGCGACCTACGAATGGACCTCTCCGAGGATCATCATCCAGAATGCCAAGCAATTGTATGTGAAGGCCAAAGGCCGCTATACGGTGAAGATCTATGACGGCAACCGTGTGCTGTATGACACCACCTATGTGAAGCTCAACGAGAAGCCGCGCTACAACATCCACGATACGGTGATCTGCAGCGGCAGCATCCTGGTGATAAAACCCGAAACAAGATACAAATACAGCTGGAGCAACGGCGATCCTTCGGAATCCCTGAAAATCGACAGGCCGGGCAAATACTGGATCAAGCTCAACAACAAGGGCTGCTATTTTGTGGATACCTTCCGGGTAAGCTCCGCCAACGGCGTCATTCCCAACTTCGGAAAAGAGGTGCTGGTATGCGAAAGCGACAACAACAAGATCCTCTCGGTACGCGCTCCCGCCGATACCAGGCTCTACTGGAATACCGGAGAGAACACCACCGCCATCAATGCTACCAAAGAAGGCGTGTACTGGGTAAAAAGCACCTCCAAAAACTGCGGCACCAAAACCGACAGCGTCACGGTAAAGTATAAGAACTGCGACTGCGACATGTATATCCCCAACAGCTTTACGCCCAACGACGACGATCGCAACGATTACTTCTCTCCGGTGTTCCAGTGTGAGTACAGCTACTTCCTCCTCACAATCTTCGACCGCTGGGGAAATACCGTATACACCTCGACCAATGTGAACGGCAGGTGGGACGGCAAGTTCAAGGGCAACCCATGCCCCGACGATGTGTATGTCTACAAAATAGAGGCGGTGCAGCGAAGCTCCGAAAAAAAGGTCAGCCGCAGCGGGCATATTTCGCTCTTCAGGTAAGGTATGCGACACAGAGGAATCATCTTTAGCGTAGTTCTGCTACGAGCCCTTTCTCTTTTTTCACAGCATGACCTTGTTCAGATCCGGCCTTTTGGGACCAATCCCGGCAACCTGAAGCTGATGTTCTATGATCCGGGAAACATCACCGAAAAGGCGCCGCTGGTAGTGGTGCTGCATGGCTGCACGCAAACAGCCGCCAGCTGCGCGGAGCAAACGGGCTGGAACAAGCTGGCGAAGCAAAACGGCTTCTTTATCCTGTATCCTGAGCAGCTCATCCTGAACAACGCGGAGAACTGCTTCAACTGGTACCGCAGCGGCGACCAAAGCAAAGACAAAGGCGAGCCTGCCTCCATCCTGCAGATGATCGACTACCTGAAAAAGAATAAGCCCATCGATTCGACGCGCATCTACGTAATTGGCCTGTCGGCAGGCGGCGCCATGAGCAGCATCCTGATGGCGGTGTTCCCGCAGGTGTTTGACAAAGGCGGCGTGATGGCCGGCGGTCCCTACAAATCGGCAGAGTCCGTTGTGAAAGCGGGGCCTGCCATGCTGGGCATGGTTTCCAGATCGCCGGAAGACTGGGGAAACCTCGTCAGGGAACAGAACCCCGGCTACCGGGGCAGCTATCCTGAGCTGCTGGTGTTTCACGGAGGAGCCGATCCGGTAGTAAGCAGCAACAATGCCAACCAGCTCATCAAGCAATGGACGGACATTCACCATACGGATTACGAAGCGGACGAGCACCAGGAGCAGTTTAAAGGCCTTGAGGACGTCGAGCGAAGCGTTTATAAAGATCAAAGCGGGCACGATGTGGTGACCTACTACCGCATCAAAGGCCTGGGGCATGCCGTGGCGCTCGACACCGGCCATTGCCGCAACCAGGGCGGAAAGACAGGGCTCTTCGCCGTGGACAAGAACTTCCACAGCACCTGGTGGGCGGCTCATTTCTTTGGCATCCTGAAAGAGGAATACCGCATCATTGGCGATACGGTGGTGAAAGCCGGCCAGGAAGGGCTCTCCTACTCCGTGCCTCCTCACGAAAACGCTTACTACAACTGGAAAACACCGGCCGGCATGTGGATCAGCTCCGGCGACAAGAGCCACGCCATTGTGCTCAGCGCCGACCACGCAGGCGGCTACCTGGAGCTGACGGAAACCCGGGCGGACGGCTGCCGCTACGAGGCTCCCGCGCTCTGGATCCGCGTGAAGGAATAAGCGCTCTTCCCCTTCCCTCTTTAAGAATCCTGTAATGGATTATTAATTGAAAAGGCCTTCGGGCCGGGCGCCCTCCTCTGCCTTTTGCCGGAAACCCTTGCCAACTAAGGTTTACAGGCCTTCGGCACATGCTTCATCTCATATTCCCCGCAACACGGGTAGCATCTGCCCGGGCAAAAGATTTCTTTTTTTAGCAAAAAACTGTAAATTCGGTTTTTTATAAGGTCCTTTTTCTTTTTTGGCGAAACTCAGAAAAATACTTCTCTTTCCCCTGGCCGTTCTCTACGGCATCGTCACTTCTGTCCGGAACCTCCTCTACGACTGGAAAATCCTCAAAAGCAAGCAGTTCGACGTGCACACCATCTGTGTGGGCAACCTGGCCGTGGGCGGCACAGGTAAAACACCGCACGTGGAATACCTGATCCGCCTGCTGAAGGGCCAGTTCCGGATTGCCACGCTGAGCCGCGGCTATAAGCGGAAAACAACCGGCTTCCTGATGGCGGATGCCAACAGCACGGCCCAGGACATCGGCGATGAGCCCCTGCAATACAAATTTAAAAATCCGGAGCTCATGGTGAGCGTGGACGCCAACCGGCCCAATGGCGTGAAAAACCTGCTGGCGCTGGAGAATCCGCCAAAGGTGATCCTGCTCGACGATGCTTTTCAGCACCGCGCCCTGAAATGCGGGCTCAATATTGTGATCAGCGAATACAGCAAGGTCTACCTGCACGACCATATGCTGCCGGCCGGCAACCTGCGCGAGCCCAAAAGAGGCATCAAAAGGGCCGACATCATCATCATCAGCAAAGTGCCCGACAGGGTCAGCGCGGTAGACATCCGTAACCTGATCAAAGACATCAGGCCGCTATCGCACCAGCGCCTGTTCTTTACCTGGCTGAAATACGGAGAGCTCAGAGGCCTTAAAAACCCGGAGGAGAGCATCCATACCCTCGACGACCTGTTCCGCTACCGCGTGGTGGTGTTTACCGGGATCGGCAATCCTGAGCCCATGGTCACCTACCTGAAGGAGTACGCGGCTTCGGTAAAGCATATCCAGTACCCGGACCATCATAGCTTTACCTTGCAGGACATTGCCGGCATCCGCAATGTGCTCGACGCCATCGAAGGGGGGAATAAGATCGTGGTAACCACCGAAAAAGATGCCATGCGATTAAAGGATGCCGATTTGCAGGATGTGGTAAATACATTACCTTTGTTCGTTCTTCCGATCGAGGTCGATTTTAAGGACAAGGAACAGGAATTCAATGAAACAATCATCAACTATGTTAGAACAAATAAATTTTACCACAAAAAGTATTCTTGATAAAACCAATCAATTCAAGCCTGAAGTAGGCATCATTTTAGGAACAGGCCTCGGCGGCCTCGTGAAAGAGATCAATGCAGAGTTTGTGATCCCTTACGGCGAGATTCCCAACTTCCCGGTAAGCACCGTGGAAGGACACAGTGGTAAATTAATTTTCGGAGAGCTGGGTGGAAAAAAGGTCATGGCCATGCAGGGCCGCTTTCACTTTTATGAGGGCTATACCATGCACCAGATCACCTTTCCGGTGCGTGTGATGAAAGCCCTGGGCGCTCATACCCTCGTGGTATCCAACGCCAGCGGCGGGATGAACCCTTCCTTTGAGATCGGAGAGATCATGCTCATCAATGACCAGATCAACCTGTTCCCAACCAATCCATTGATCGGCCCTAACATTTCCGAGCTCGGCCCCCGCTTCCTCGATATGAGCGAGCCTTACGATAAGAAGCTCATCGCCAAAGCCCATGAGATCGCCAAAAGCAACAACATTAAAGTAAGCGAAGGCAGCTACGCAGGCCTCACCGGCCCCTGCTTCGAAACACCGGCCGAATACCGCTACATCGCCCGCATCGGGGCTGACACTGTCGGCATGAGCACCGTGCCGGAGGTGATCGTGGCCCGCCACGGCGGCATGCGCGTGTTTGGCGTAAGCATCGTGACCGACCTGGGCGTGGAAGGAAAAATTGTGGAAGTAACGCATGAAGAAGTGCAGCATATTGCCGCTTCGGCCGAACCCAAAATGAGCCTGATCGTGAAGGAAGTGATCCGGTCGATGTAGTTTTTCCGTCATTGCGGGAAGGAACGACGAAGCAATCTGCTCTTGTGGGAGATTGCTTCTCACGCTAACGCGTGATCGCAATGACGCTGATGAACTAAATTTGCCTCTCATCCTTATAAACCTTGCTCTGTCATAAATACTCTGCGATCTTTGCATAAAACTCCGCGACCTTTGCGGTTAAACCATCATACATGAAAAACCTGTTACTCCCCATTCTGTTAATCAGCTCCCTGCTGGCGAAAGCCGACGAAGGGATGTGGCTGCCACAGCTGCTGAGCGCCATGAACATCAAGGACATGAAAAAGAACGGCCTCAAGCTCACGGCCGAGCAAATATACAGCATCAACAAATCGAGCCTCAAGGACGCTATCGTGCAGTTTGGCGGCGGCTGCACCGGAGAGGTGGTGTCGAACCAGGGCCTGCTCATCACCAACCACCATTGCGGCTATTCGTCCATTGCCTTTCACAGCAGCGTGGAGAAGGATTACCTCACCAAAGGCTACTGGGCGATGAACAAGAACGAAGAGCTCTACACGCCGAACTTAACGGTAACCTTCATCAACCGCATCGAGGACGTGACCGCCAAAGTGATGAAAGGCATCGCTGCCAACAGCACCGAGGCCAGGATCGACTCCATTACGAAAGCCAATATCAAACAGCTGGAGAAGGATGCCGTAGCGGGCACACACTACGAAGCCTTTGTACGCCCTTTCTTTTATGGCAACGAGTATTACTTATTTGTGACCGAGACCTTTAAGGACATCCGCATGGTGGGCGCTCCGCCTTCTGCCATCGGGAAATTCGGCGGCGAAAGCGACAACTGGATGTGGCCCCGCCACAATGCCGATTTTTCGGTGTTCAGGATCTATGCCGGAAAAGACAACAAGCCGGCGGAGTACAGCCCCGACAATGTGCCTTACACGCCGAAGCACGTGGTGCCGGTATCCCTGAAAGGCTACAAGGAAGGGGATTTCACGATGGTATACGGCTTCCCTGGAAGAACGCAGGAGTACCTGTCGAGCTACGCGGTAGACATGATCATGAATGAAAGCGATCCGCTGAAAGTATCGCTGCGTGAAAAGCGCCTCAACATCATGAGCGCAGACATGCGCCAGAGCGATGCGGTGCGCATCAACTACGCCACCAAATATGCAGGCATCGCCAACTACTACAAAAAATGGATGGGCGAAATGAACGGACTGAAAAAATACGATGCGCTGAGCAAAAAACAGGCTTTCGAAAAACAATTCATGGCTGCGATCAGCAGCGATCCTGCGAGGCAGGAAAAATACGGCAACCTCTTCAACCAGTTCGAAAAGGTATACACCGAATACCGTGTGCTGAACAAGCAGGTGGATTATTACAGCGAATGCCTCATGGCCATTGAAGCCTTTACCTATGCCCGCACCTATATCAACCTGCTGGGCGAGCTGAAGAAAAAACAAAAAGGCCTGACCAATACCTTCGACACCAACCTGGCCGAATACAAAAAGCTGGCCTTCTACAAAGCCTATAACCAGCCAACAGACATTAAGATATGCCGCGCCATGCTGGAGGAGTACATCAAAGGTGTGGCTTCTGCCAACCGGCCCCCGGTGCTCGACTCCTTTATCGTAGCCAACGGAAGCGACGCCAAAAAACTAACGGACTTCCTCTTTGCCAACACCAGCTTTGTAGACAAGGCCAAAACGGAAGCCATGCTCAACGACCTCGAAAAATACCCGCAGCTCTACGAGCGCGACCCGGTATTTTACGTGACCAATGCCATCATCAAATATTATTCGACCTCGGTATTCCCTCAGTTCCAGTACGACGAGCGCGAGATCAACGAGCTGCAGAAGCTTTACATCAAAGGACAGCAGGAAGTGATCAAGGACAAGAAATTTTACCCGGACGCCAACTCCACCCTGCGTGTGGCTTACGGCAAGGTAAACAGCTACGAGCCGAAAGACGGTGTGAAGTACAACTACTACACCACCCTCGACGGCATCATGGAGAAATACATCCCGGGCGACGAGGAATTTGATGTGCCGGCAAAGCTGATCGATCTCTATAAGAAAAAAGATTTCGGGCCATACGCCAACGCCGACGGAAAGATGCAGGTGGCCTTCACCGCCAGCAACCATACCACAGGCGGCAACAGCGGCAGCCCGGTGTTCAACGCCAAAGGCGAGCTGATCGGTACCAACTTCGACCGCAACTGGGAAGGCACCATGAGCGACATCATGTACAACCCGAACCAGTGCCGCAACATCACCCTCGATGTGCGCTACACGCTCTTCATCATCGATAAGTTTGCCGGAGCGGGTTATCTGCTGAATGAGATGAAGCTGGTGAAGTAATTTTTATCTTGAAAAAGGAAGCCTCTCACGACAGATCGTGAGGGGCTTTTTTATTTTAAGATTTTTCGAAAAGTTCCGCGCTCCGCAGAATTTGCAATCCTGCGGCTTCACAATTCCCTCTTTATACTTTGCCACTGATAACAACTGGCGACAAACAAAAACGGGCCGTAACACTCATGTTCAGCCCGTTTTCGACTTATTCGTAAATACCTTACTTCTTTGGCGGCAAGGCAAAAGCCACCGCTTCATGCTCAAAGTGGTCGCGGTGCGAGCCATCGCAGAAAGGCTTGTTTTTAGACAGGCCGCAGCGGCATAGCGACACTACTTCTCTTCCGCCGAGGTCGTAGCGGTTGCCGTTCTTATCCACGATCTCGAAATTGCCTTCCAGCTTTACGGAACCGTTTGAATTGATGGTAATTTTTGTTGTTGACATAGGAATGGGTTTAGGGTCGCAAAAATAGTCAACGCGCAGACGATATTCGCCGATAAGCCTAATTTATAAGCATTCTATATAAAAGCCTTCCGGTACCATACGCCGTACTGGCATTTTTGTATCTTTAAGTATGTTTACACAAGCCCCTGCATGAAAGCGATTTTCCTTTTTCTTCTCTTCTTCCTCAACAGCCCGGCACTCTTTCCACAAAAGAGCAGTCCCGGCAAAGCCTTGCGCTTCGACGGCGTGTACTTTACAAAACCCTCGCGGCAAAGCCCGCAGGATGTGTGGGCTGTGCGATGCCTGCGCTTTTACCCCGACAACACCGTGATCCTCACTTCCGAAATTTATCCCGACCAGGGCTTCGACATGAGCCGCTTCGGCAAGCAGTTCAGCAAAGAAAACCTGCCGCCCGAAACAGCGCGGGGTAAATATATTTCCAGGAACGACAGCCTGGTCTTTTCCACGGAATCGTATTTCACCGGAGCGACCAAACGGCACACCATTAAAAACGAGTACAAGGCGCTGACGATAGCCGCTGACAGCCTGGTGCTGGAGCGCCACACACCATACGACGGAACCGAAATCAGGACCTTTTATTTCAGGGCTTTTCAAAAAAAGCGCTAAACCTGAGTTTTATCTGTAAATTGCTCAAAGCAAACAGTAAGTACATGGCAGGATTTTTAAATTGGTTCAATCGCTCCAGAGAGCAGAAGAACAAAGAGGATCACAAAGACGATACGTTTAAAGCGGGGCAGGCATGGCACTACCATACACGGCCGGGTGAGGAGCATTCCGTGGTGACAGTCCTGAAAGTGGAAAAGTATGAGAGCGAGGGCATCGTTGTCCACGTTCAGGTAAAAGGGCTTAAAGTTAAGAACCCGATGAATCCCGCCGGTTTCTCGGACGAGATCGGGCATCTGCCTTTTGCAAAAGAGGCTGTCGGAAAAAGCGTCACAACATTGATCTCCGAAGGCAACACCCTTCCCGATTTTATGGGCGGTTATAGCAGCTGGAAAGAAGCCTTCGACGCGAAGAAAGGTGGCATCTTTACCATTAGCGTTGGGGAAGCTGTAAAGTACCTCGAAGAGGCAATGAGCAATGCGCAACGTGTGGAATAACAAAAAAGCCTTTGCATTTCGGCAAAGGCTTTTCTCTTTTACAATCCGGGGAAATCAATTCGTCACATTGTAAAGGTCGATCGTTTTGTCGTAGAGCTTATCTCTTTTGTTTTTCAGGATCTTGTTAGTGATCGGCAAGGCCAGCATCCCCACGAAGCTCGTAGCCAGATTGGTAATGGAGCCTGCTCCGATGCCGGGACCCTGCTTGGAGTCGTGCACCGCCGCCGAAAGCGAGGAAATGGTAGCGATACCGCCACCAATCGTGCTTGGAATAGAGGTAATACCAATGATCTTCTGAATGGTTTTGGTGGTCTTGGCCGTTTTAAAAGCGATCTGTACCGCCGGGTTAGTCGATTTCGACAGGAGCCTGTCCACATCACGCCTGCCGATCTTTTGCCCGTTGAGCGTGTATTTCCTGTTCATAAACTCGATCCTGTTCTTTCCGGTTGTATTTTCAACGCCGGTTGCCGCCGGTGCTTTCACGGCGTTGATAGCAGCCTCTTTGTTGTTGAAGGCCTGCTTCTGCCCGTTGCTGAAGCGCACATAAAGGATGTCCGTTTTGAAATCCACGAAATTAGGGCCTTCCTGGTTTTCCCATTTCTTGTAGGTAATGGCGTTGGTGCCCACTTCGGTGATCTTGGCCACGATGCGGTCGCCGCTGGTTTTCACGATGGTGTCCTGCGCTTTTGCAACTGGGCTGATCAAAAAGGCTGATGAAAGCATTAAAAAAGAGAGTAGCTGTTTTTTCATAGAGGGTTTAGTTTATCACAAAATACGTTAAAAATCGTGCCGGAAATCCCTGGAAGAGCATTTTAACAAAAGGAAAAACCATGAGCAAACAGGCATTTAAGGCTCATGAAGGGGATTTTTTGTAGATTTTCTGAATTCAAAGCCACTTACTTGTCATTCCTGATCCCTAAGGCTTTTGGGCGTGCCTCTTCCAAAAATTTTGGCAAGGGCCGGGCTGAAGTTGATCCTGAGCTTGTCGAGAGGCCACTCGCTTTTTTGTATCCGGAAAAGCTGCAAAAAAGAGCTCAAACAATGGCTCAATCCCTCACGCGGGGATACGCCAGGCATTGAGTCTGTACACATCGTTTAGCAAAAACTGCGTGAGGGATTGTAGTGAAAAGCCCGGAGCCAGGAGGCACGAGTGGCGAGGACTTGCAACGGAAAGCCCGGCCCGACGACAGGAGGGACACGCCCTGAACGTAGCTTAACGGTCTGGTCTTATGTGGAATTCTTTTGCGACGAGCCTGTTTCCTCCCCGATTCTCCCCTTCGCCCGTTCCGGAAAAAAGCCTATCTTTGCCGGATGTCATTTGCCGGAAAAACCGTTTCGTTTCATACCCTGGGTTGCAAGCTCAACTTCTCGGAAACCTCTACTATTGCCCGCCTCATGCAGGAAAAGGGCTTTCAGAAGATCCCCTTCGACCAGGGCGCGGACGTGTGCGTGATCAACACCTGCTCGGTGACCGAAAATGCCGACCGGGAATGCAGGCAGATCGTAAGATCGGCCCTGAGCAAAAACCCGGAAACCTTTATTGCCGTGGTAGGCTGCTACGCACAGCTCAAGCCGGACGAGATCTCCAACATCGAGGGTGTGGACGTGGTGCTGGGCGCTTCGGAAAAATTCAAGCTGCTCAATTACATCAACTTCTCCGGCAAAAATACGCATACCGAGATCCATAACTGTGAGATCTCGGAAGTGAACAGCTTCGTAGGCTCCTACTCTGCCGGCGACCGCACCCGCTCTTTCCTGAAAGTGCAGGACGGCTGCGACTACAGCTGCACCTTCTGCACCATCCCGCTGGCGCGTGGCAAAAGCCGCAGCGACACGCTGGAGAACGCCGTGGAAAATGCCAGGCGCATCGCCGAAAGCGGCGTGAAGGAGATCGTGCTTACCGGCGTCAACCTCGGCGACTTCGGCTACGGTATCGAGATCGACAAAGACACCAAAAAACGCAAGGAATACACCTTCCTCGACCTCATCAAAGCGCTCGACGAGGTGGAAGGCATCGAGCGCATCCGCATCTCCTCCATCGAGCCTAACCTGCTAAAGGACGAGGTGATCGCCTTCGTGGCCCAATCCAGGCGCTTTGTGCCGCACTTCCATATTCCGCTGCAAAGCGGCAACAACGAGATCCTCGGTAAGATGAAGCGCCGCTACCAGCGCGAGCTCTATGCCGACCGCGTGGCGAGGATCAAAGAGCTGATGCCCGAATGCTGCATCGGCGTGGATGTGATCGTGGGCTTCCCGGGAGAGACGAACGAACATTTCACCGATACCTACAACTTCATCAACGGCCTGGAGATCTCCTACCTGCACGTGTTCACCTACAGCGAGCGCGACAACACGGAAGCCATTCATCTGCCGGGCGTGGTGGACTACAGCGAGCGTAAGCGCCGCAACAAAATGCTGCGCATCCTCTCTGCCAAAAAGCTGAGGCAGTTCTACGAGCAGCACCTCAACAAGGAGTTCCACGTGCTGTTCGAGCATGAGAACAGGAACGGCCTGATGTTCGGCTACACCCAGAACTACATCAAGATCGCTCATCCTTACGATGAAGCGCTGGTCAATAAGACCATGCCTGTGCAGACGCAAAGCATCAACGAAGAAGGCTTTGTGACAGCCGGCCTCGTAGCTGCTGCCGTGTAGAATCCACTCTCCAAACAGCTAAAAACGCTTTCGAGGTGGCATCTAACCAATAAGTGCTTCCATCAAACCGATAAGTGATTTGCCACATCCGGCAAGGTTATGTACCTTGTGAATGGAAACCTGCTGTACAAACCCGGATGTATGCTATTTAAACGGATTTTATTCTCCTGTTGTTGTTTAATCCTTATGGGTGTTGCCCTACGCGCGCAGGACGCCTCCGTCGACTCCCTGAAACATCTGCTGAGCGCATCCCTGCCCGACACCGCGCGCTGCCTCATCCTCGACCAGCTGATCGAGATCGCGCCCGAAGGCGAATGGCAGCGCTACAACGAAGACCTCAAGCAGCTCGCCATCAGGAACCTGTCGCTGAGGCCCAGCGGGCGCCTGTTCCGCTTCTTCTCGAAATACTACGCCACGGCGGTGCACAACGAGGGCAT
>Ga0233425_10008583_pt1 | contig 13476 bp, 12 predicted proteins | sample Watercolumn_Towu_2_FD_181712 | JGI IMG/M metagenome (GOLD analysis project Ga0233425, IMG submission 181712) | Freshwater microbial communities from Lake Towuti, South Sulawesi, Indonesia - Watercolumn_Towuti2014_140_MG | ecosystem: Environmental > Aquatic > Freshwater > Lake | place...
CGAACTTTCGCGCCTCGCGGTCCGCCTGCTCCTTGATCTTCACCATCAGGGCGGCGCGTTCGTCGCGTACGATCTGCTGCTGGTTGGCTTCGCTCAACACGCGGCGGACTGCGGAGTTCAACACCGAGCCGAGCTGATTATTGGCTCCCATGACGCTGTTGACGGTCTGATAGAAACGCAGCGCATCGACGATGCGATAGCGGATGAAGCTGTCGACCTCGAGCCGCTGATTGTCGGCGGCGAGCACTTCAAGATTCGGGCTTTCGACGTCGAGAATGCGGTTATCGAAAGTGACGACATTTTCGATGAGGGGAAGTTTGAAGTGGAGACCAGGGTCAGTGATGAGTCCACGGCCCGGCACAGGCTCGCCGAAACGCAAGACCAGAGCCTGCTCAGTTTGTGAAACGGTGAAGAGGGCGCCTCCCAGAGCGACGACGGCGAGGAGAGCCGCGACGGCAAGCGTGAAAAGAAAGCCGGATTTCATTTGCGGCCTCCCTGAAAGGCCGGGAAGGCGGGCAAGGGCACGAAGGGCGCGACGCTCGCGCCGCCTTTCGAGGGATCGTCAAGAATGACCTTGTCGGCCCCGCCCAACACACGCTCCATGGTTTCGATATAAAGCCGTTGTCGGGTGAGCGTCGGCGCATTCCTATATTGCTCGTAAACCTTCTCGAACCGCGCCGCCTGACCGCGGGCTTCGGCGACAGTTTGTTCCCGGTAGGCCTCGGCCTCCTGAAGAATGCGCGCCGCTGCGCCGCGCGCTTCCGGCACGACACGATTAGCGTAAGCCTCGGCCTCATTGCCGAGTCGCTGCAAATCCTGCTGGGCGGCGGTCACGTCGCGAAAGGCGGCGATAACCTGCTGCGGCGGATCGACGGAAAGCAGCAGCACCTGAAGCACGAGCACGCCGGCGTGATAATCGTCGAGCACCTTTTGCATCAGCTGCTGAGACGCCGGTTCGATCAACTTACGATCAGCCGTCAGAATTTTTTGGATCTGCGATTGTCCGACAATCTCGCGCATCGCGCTCTCGGCGACAGCCTTCACCGTCAGCGGCGGATTGGCGACGTTGAAAGCGTAATCTTCCGGCTTCGCCGGATCGATTTGCCAGATGACGCGGAACTTGACGTCGGCGATGTTCTCGTCGCCGGTCAGCATCAGGCTTTCTTCTGGCGCTTCCGGTCCACGGGCCGTTGAGGGCTGGCCGCGACGGCGCCCATCAACGACGATCCCCGCCTCCTCGCGGAAGCCGACGTCAGTGATGTTACGGTCGGTGACCGCAAGCTTGATCACCGATCCTATCGGACCTGGAAGATTGTAATTCAGGCCCGCCTGGGTCTTTCCCATATATTTGCCGAAGATCAGATTGAGGCCGATCTCGTTAGGTCCGACCGTGTAAAGGCCCGAGAGCAGCCATGCGAGCACGGCAACCAGGACGAGTATCGCCAGCCCGCGCCCGCCGAATCCGCTTGGCAGGATTTGCTTCAGGCCTTCCTGGCTGCGGCGCAACATTTCTTCGAGGTCCGGCGGCTGCCCGCCTGAGCCCTGTCCCCAAGGACCTCCAGGCTGACCCCACGGATTGTTGTTTTGATTGCGCGGCCCGCCTTGATCGCTCCAGGGCATTTCGTCTCACAGAAGGGAAAATGGCGGCGGTCGCGCCGCTTGGCCCAATGTTATAGGCATTCGCCGCCGCTGCGGCAATGACGCGCGCTTGCGGCGGTCGTGTTAAGGGAGACCGGGATGATTCGCGATTACACCAACGTCGCGGCCAATGAGCGGACTTTTCTCGCCTGGGTTCGGACCGGCGTCGCTGTCATTGCCCTCGGCTTTGTTATTGAGCGGTTCAATCTGTTTCTCCTGACCGTCGCTGGCGTGTTGGCGGAAAACGCCGACAGGTTACGCATCTATCGCTTTGACACCCCGGCCGGCCGCCACGCCGGCGAAGCCCTCATCGGCGTTGGCGTGTTGCTTATCGTCATTTCGACGATCCGCTTCATTCACACGGCGCGGTTGCTTTCACGCGACGAGCCGTACACGGCCAGCGCTACGAGCGGCAGCCTGTATTTCTTGGCCTTGCTTCTGCTCGCCGTCGCCGGCTTCAGCGCCTATCTTGTGATTGTCTAAGCGTCACTTCTGATCCAGCCGCCAGGAGCCGTCCCAATCCACTGCAGGCGGCGTCGCGACGAAGGCTTCCATGCGAGCGATGAATGCGCGTGACGGCCCGTCGCGCGGAGCGATCTCGAGCGCTTGCGAAAAAGCGCGACGGGCTTCTTCCCACGAACGCGCGCGATAGGCGGCGAGGCCTTCGGCAAAACGCGCGCGCAATTCGCTTTGCTCGACCGTCAACTCGCCTTTGCGGCCCATGATTTCATATATCCGTTCGGGCTCGGATTGACCGGCCATCGCGACAAGATCGATTTCGCGCGCCTCAACAAAGTCGGCGGCGCCGAGCGCGGTCGCTTCCGACACAAGGATACGAGAGCCATAGATCTTGTTCGCGCTCTCCAATCGCGCGGCCAAATTGGCGGTATCACCGACCACGGTGTAATTCATCATTTGCTCGGAGCCGATGCTGCCGACGAGCGCCTCTCCTGTGGCGACGCCGATGCGCATGTCGAAGGATATCGGCGCGGTGCGGATTCCCAGAAGTTCGGGGAAGGAGTCGCGCAGACTATTCAAGCGATCGACCATGTCGATCGCGGCAAGGCTTGCAAGACGCGTCTGTTCGCTGTCCTTATTGAAGGGCGGACCCCAATAGGCCATGATCGCATCGCCGATGTATTTGTCGATGATCCCGTCATTGTCGCGAATGGGCGCCGACATGGTTGAGAAATATTGATTGAGAATTTTCACCAATCCTTGCGGCGTCATGCGTTCGCTGGTTGTGGTGAAACCGGCGACGTCGCAAAAAAGCACGGTCATGACGCGGCGATGGCCCTCGGCCGCAAGCATCGGCGCATCGATCAGGTCCTGGACGACGCGCGGATCGATATATTTCCCGAAGGTGTCGAGAATGCGCTTCTTCAATCGAAGCTGCTCGACCATGCGGTTGAAGGCCGCCGTAAGATAGCCGATCTCATCTCGCGTCGTGACGGCGATGACTTCGTCGAGTCGTCCCGCCTCGACAGCGCGCGCGCCTTCCATGAGTCGCCGCACGGGAACGGTGACGCCATTGCTGACCAAAACCGAGAAGACGACGCCCAGCGCCGCAGCGAATAAAGTCAAAGCTGCGGCGATCACCATCACCTGATGTTGCGTGCGCGCCATTGTCTTGCCGTCAGCTTGCACGAGTGCGAGCATGTCGCTGCGTATGGCGTCGAGACTGCGATTGACGTCGTCACGGAACTCGTCGACGCGCTCCAGACTTTGAGACGCGGCGTGTGCGTCTTTCTTTTCGAGTGCGCTCAGCAGCCGGTCGATCTCTTCGTTCAGATAGTGGCGCGATCCCGTTAAGAGGTCGTCGAGGCGGCTGTCGATGCGCACCAGCGAGCCTTCGTCGCCGAAAGTGTTGCCTTTCTGGATGAGTCCGTTGATCAGGATGCGCGCCGCGCCGATTTCTTGCTCGACTGCGCGGCCCTTGGCGTTGAGGGTTTCTCTCAGCGCTTCGAATTTTTCGCCGTCGTTCAGCGATTGCATTTGCGCAATGACCATTCGGCGTAGCGTCAGCGCACGCTCAAGCGAACGGATATTCGCGCGTGCAAGATCGCCATAAGCGGGAATGTAGCTCGACGAGAGTTCGGCGAAATGATCGCCGACGCGACGGACCATGACCATGGAAAGGACTGAAGTCGCCGCCATCAGAAGGATGAGCGCCAGCGCGATGCCTAAAATCTTTCGTTTGATGGAGAGCGAAAAACCCGGCCGGGCGAGAAATTGCGACATTCTGATTTCCGATTATTGGCCAACGCTGAGTGAGGCGGCTCGCGTCGAGTGTGGCCGCTTGGGCGGCGGCGGAACCGGCTTCGTACAGCGTTCGATTGTAGCTTGACGGGCGAGTTTTCGCCTATGTCTCAACCCCTACGCGGCTCCCGGCCTTTCAAAGTCGGCGCTCCCTTGCCAAGGCGCAGGCATCTTCCATCTGATGACTGTCGAGCTAGCCGGGAGCGCGCCCCGATGAAGAAGTATCTCGCCCTAGCTCTGATTGGGTTCTCGCTCGCCGCCGGCGCGGCCCAGTCAAAAGAACAAGGCAAGGCGCCGAAGGAATGCTTCCCTTTCCTGCGCATACCGCCGGAAGAATATGTTTACAGCCCGGCCGTCTTTTACCCGCCTGATCGGCCCATTCCTTACTCTGTTTACTACTACAACCTCTATCAGCAATTTTGCTCTGGCAAACCTGCAGAGAAGTGCATTTGGGCGTGTGAGAAGGTTCCCACCGCGCGCGGCGCTGCACTTAAAGTCGGCGGCTAAGCCCGTCTCAGCGTACTCGTCGCGCGGCTTTGCTAAGTCGCGCGTTTCGCGCGCGGCGACCCAGGGCTTGGCGAGGGAGGGGGCAATGGCGGAGACGGTGGGATTCGAACCCACGATAGGGTTTCCCCTATAACGATTTAGCAAACCGTCGCCTTCAGCCTCTCGGCCACGTCTCCATGCATCCACGGCAATGCTGCGGACGGCGAACGACATATGCCAAAGGCCCGGCGGGATAGCAAGGGAATGCCTCTTCCCGCCCAGTTGGTCGCCTATTGTTTCAGCCGAGCGCGCTGAGCCGCCCGAACGGCGTTAAGCAATACAGCTCGGGAAGGCAGTTTCGATTTCGCCTGTGCGACGCAGTCCTGATTGCCGTTGTCATCGTCCTTGCAGCAGAATATGTCGCCCCCAGCGCATGCCACGTAATGCGGATGCTTGGCGCCGGCGCGAGTCTCCTCCTCGCCTTGGATGAAGCACGCCATGGCGCCTGCATTGTTCACCCAATTGGAGTTGCAATTCGAGCCGCTTGCGATTTTTGGCTTTGCGTTTGCGGGAAGGATCATTGCGGCAAGAGCGGCGACGAGCAAAAGGGTCTTCACTGAAAAATGATTCATCGCGTTCTCCTTAAAAAATACAGGCGGATGCAACTGACCTTCTTCGCACGCCTGCGACCCTTACTCAAGGCGATGATCGCCATGCGCCGACAAGGCGCCCTCGCGCAGGCGTCAAACCAATTCGGTTTGCGCGCGGCTAATACTGGCGCCGTCGGTCGCCCGCAATGTCCAAAAAGACAGCGACGAAATGACGGTCAGGACCCCGAGAGAAAGATAGGCGTCGTGAAGAGCGCTAACGACGGCGTGAGGATCGGATTGCGGCGCCGCGCCGAGAAACCAAGCCGCGATCAGAGAGCCGATGGCGAGACCAAAGCTCATGGAGATCTGTTGGAAAGAGCTGGCGATGGTGGCGGCCATGCTCGACTCTGGCGGTTCGACGTCGGCGTAAGCCATGCTGTTCATACTCGTGAACTGTAGCGAGTTGAAAAAGCCCAAAGCAAATCCGATGGCGACGACGGCGGCGAGAGGCGTGTGCTCGGTCACCAAAGCATAGAGGCAGGTCGTTACGCCGATCAGCACCGTATTGGCGACGAGGACGGTGCGGTAACCGAACCGCGCAAGTATCGGCGCGGAAGCCATTTTCATGCCCATGGCCGCCGCCGCTGTCGGCATCATCAGCAGCCCGGATTGCCAGGCCGGAAGCCCCAGGCCCACCTGAAACAACAAGGGCGTCAGGAAGGGCAAGCCTCCTACGCCGAGCCTCGTGATGAAGCCGCCGGTGACAGAAACGCGAAAGGTCCGTTTGTTGAACAGCGCAAGATCGAGCAATGGGTAGGGCGTTCGGCGCGCATGCAGCCAATAGGCGAGAAGAAGCGCCGTTGCGACGGTGAAAAGAGCGGCGCCAGGAGCCAAGCCGATCTGATGATCGCCGAAAATTTCGAGAAGCCACGAAAGAAGCGCGGTGCCTGATCCAAACAGGGCGAGGCCGAGCCAGTCGAAGGGATGCTGCTCGTCGCCGAAATAGTTGGGCATATAGCGATGGACCAGCCATTGAGCGACGATGCCGATGGGGACATTCACGAAGAATATCTCCCGCCAGGACAGCCAGTGCACGATCAGTCCGCCGACGGTTGGTCCAAGCAGAGGTCCGATGAGGGCAGGGATGATGACGAAATTCATCGCCCTCAGCAGCTCGCCCTTTCCGAAGGTTCGCACGATCGTCAATCTTCCGACCGGCGTCATAAGCGCCGCGCCGGCGCCCTGAAGAATTCGGGCGAAGACCATTTGCCCGGCGCTCTGAGACAATCCGCAGAGGATCGAAGAGATGGTGAATACGGCGATGGCGGCGGCGAATATCTTTCTGGTCCCGTAGCGGTCCGCCATCCATCCGCTCACCGGGATGCCGACAGCCAGGCTCAGGACATAGCTCGCAGCCACTGCCTTCAGACTCAGCGGCGTGACCTGCAAGCTCTCGGCCATGGCAGGAACCGCGGTGTTTACGATCGTTGCGTCGAGCTGCTCCATGAAAAGCGCCGTGGCCACCACCCAGGGCAGGAAGCGCTTGATCGTGGGCTCGTCCATCAAGCCACCCCATTGCAGCAGGTCGTCGGCGAAAGCCTTCCGCCCGCGCGACGGCTCGGGGGGTCAGGCGCCTTGAAATTGGAAGACACCGAAACTCCAAAGATAATTCGAGCGATGTGGGCGCATTTAGGTAGCGCTATCGGCCCATGCCGCCACGTCAGCGGCCATTTGATGCCGGGCACGCCAGCGCCCTCCAATTATTTTGGGGCGCGCAACAAAACGCCCGGCTGAAGCCGGGCGTTTGCTTTTGAGAGATTAGCTCTTTCCGAGCACCTCGACATGCACCTGTCCGGTGCCGCGTTCGATGAGGCCGAGCTGAACCGCGGCGCCGCGCGAGACGTCAAGGCCGCGCCCCGTCCAGACCGCCGGTCCACGATCATTGATGCGCACGACCACGGAACGCCCTGCGTAGGTGAGACGCAGGCGCGTGCCCATCGGCAGGGTGCGGTGGGCGGCCGTTAAGTCCCACATGTTGAAGAGCTCGCCGTTGGCGGTGTGGCTGTTGGGTTCGTAGCGGCGCGGACCGCCACCGTAGAATGACGTGTTGACGGTAAAGCCCTTGCCTTGGGGCGCCTCAGCGGGACGCCAGGAGTGGCGGGAGGCATGGTGCGCCAGATAGTGCGAGGCATGATCGTGATGCGCCAAAGCGGGCGCGGTCATCAATCCAAGGATCGTCAGTACGCCACAGATACGCTTCATTCAGGATTGCTCCGTTTACGCATAATGCGTGAAAAACGCTCGACGAACATTTCGTTTCGCCGAGCGCATAGTTTCCATCCATATGAATGGAGGTGAAGATAAAATCGTTAATATTGAAATGTGGCAAAATATGAGCACGAGTTAACAAATCATGTGCGGCTGATTCGTCATAGATATTATTAGAAGTTATCTAAATGTTCTTCTAACTTGTGTTGCGACATGCTTTCATAGCTTGCTTTATGCATAGCGTATGTGCAGACTAATCTAGCTTGAGCGCTGCGGGACAGCCGGGTGACAAGGGCGAGCGGACGCGGCAAATATGCGGCCGGGAGACTCGCCAATGTCAGCTGAAACCCGGGCCGCAATCATCGGCGTCGTCACCGCCTCGGACCGCGCCAGCGCGGGCGTGTATGAAGACGAGAGCGGCCCGGCGATTGAGGCCTATCTGCGCGCGGCGCTGACAACGCCATTCCGCATCGAGCGGCGCATCATCCCCGACGGCTTTGAAAGCGTGCGCGATACGCTGATCGACCTGGCCGACAATTTCGGCTGTGACCTCATCGTCACGACGGGGGGTACGGGCCCAAGCCCCCGCGACCTCACGCCCGAAGCGACGCTTGCGGCCTGCCCGCGCGAACTGCCGGGCTTTGGCGAGTTGATGCGGCAGGTCTCGCTCGCGCAGACCCCAACCGCGATCCTGTCGCGACAATTAGCCGCCCATCGCGGCAAATGTCTTGTGATCAATTTGCCGGGCAAGCCAAGGGCGATCGAGCTCTGCCTCGACGCCGTCATGCCCGCAGTTCCCTACTGTCTCGACCTGATCGGCGCGGCCTATATCGAGACTGATCCCGCACGGGTCAAAAGCTTCCGTCCCCAAGCCAAATAGCCGCTACCCATTCGGGCGGTAGGACGATGGCTGGCCAAAGCTGCGCGCTTCTCATCGCGGCGCCTCGCCTGTATAGGGGTGGCGCGTCACGAGAACGGAATCGGAGCCGTTAAGCTGCGGGGGGCGAGGGCGACTGAATGAACGAATTGCGTTTGGTGGTAGTCGGCGCGGCAGGGCGCATGGGCCGTATGTTGACCCAGATTATTCCCGACACGGTGGGCGTGCGTCTGACGGCCGCTCTGGAGCGTCCTGGCTCGCCAGCGCTTGGCGCCGATAGCGGCGGCGCGACGCCCAACGGCGTGCCAATCACGAGCGACGTGGCCGCAGCCCTCGGCGACGCCGACGCAATCGTCGACTTCTCGGCGCCGACCTCCAGCGTCGAAATGGCGAAAGCGGCGGCGGATGCGAAGATCGCCGTCGTCATCGGCACGACGGGACTGTCTCAAGAAGACCTCGCCGCCATCGCAAAATGCGCGCAGAAAACCGCGATCGTGCGATCCGGCAATATGAGCCTGGGCGTCAATCTCCTCGCCGTGCTTGTCGAGCGCGCCGCCCACGCGCTTGGCCCGGCCTGGGACGCAGAGATCGTCGAGATGCATCATCGCCTGAAGGTTGACGCGCCCTCGGGAACGGCGCTGCTGCTCGGCGAGGCGGTCGCGCGCGGGCGCGGCGTCGACCTTGTGGAGAACAGCGCGCGGGGGCGCGCCGGGCTAACCGGGCCGCGGCGGATCGGAGAGATCGGCTTCGCCAGCCTTCGCGGCGGCACGGTCGTCGGCGATCACACGGTGATCTTCGGCGGGGCGGGCGAGCGCATCGAGTTATCGCATCGCGCCGAGGACCGCGGCGTGTTTGCCCGTGGCGCGCTTGCCGCGGCGCTCTGGACTCGCGGAAAAACTCCCGGGCTCTATTCGATGGCCGACGTGCTTGGCCTTTCCGGCGCCTGATAGCGACGAGCGTTTACGAGCATGAATCGCACCCTCGTTCTGGTTCGTCACGGCGAAAGCGAATGGAACGCCAAGAATCTCTTCACCGGATGGAAAAACCCGGACCTCACGCCGCTCGGCATTGAAGAGGCGCGCCGCGCCGGTCGCGAGTTGAGGAAACTCGACATTCTGTTCAGCGTCGGCTTCACCTCCGCTCTGGTGCGGGCGCAACACACAATCGATCTCATTTTCGAAGAGCTCGGCCAGCCAAATGTGCCGACGATCAAGGACCGTGCGCTGAACGAGCGCCACTACGGCGATCTCTCGGGCCTCAACAAGGATGAGGCGCGCGACAAATGGGGCGAGGAGCAAGTGCGCCTGTGGCGGCGTTCCTATGACGTGCCGCCGCCGGGGGGCGAGAGCCTCAAAGATACGGTTGCGCGCGTTGTGCCGTTTTACGTGCAGCGCATCCTGCCGCCGGTGATGCGCGGCGAACGCGTGCTTGTCGCCGCGCATGGCAATTCGCTGCGCGCGCTTTGCATGGTGCTGGAGCAGATGACGCCCGAGTCGGTCACGACATTGGAGCTCGCGACGGGCGTTCCAATCATCTATCAGTTGAACGCCGATTCGACCGTCGCGTCCAAGACGGTGCTGGGCTAGCGCCGCAGCCGCTTCGGCGCCACATCTCGAGTCATGTCCCAACTCGCGCCAGGCGCGTTCCACTACGCCGGCTTTCTCGACAAAGCGGAGCAAACCGCTTTGGCTGAAGAGATAGCGGGAGTCATCGCCGCCGCGCCGCTCTATGTCTCGACCATGCCGAAGACCGGCGCGGCCATGTCGGTGCGGATGACGAATTGCGGCGTTCTCGGCTGGGTCAGCGACAAGGAGCGGGGCTATCGCTACGAGCCGCGCCACCCCAAGACCTGCGATCCTTGGCCGGCGATGCCACGACGCCTCTTGGATCTCTGGAACGGACTGACGCGCTATCCCAAGCCGCCCGAAGCCTGCCTCGTGAACGTCTATGACCAAGGGGCGCGCATGGGCCTTCACCAGGACAAGGATGAGGCTGATTTCGGCGCGCCGATCCTCTCCATTTCGCTTGGCGCCGACTGCCGCTTCAGACTTGGCGGAACGCGGCGCGGCGATCCCGCGATCACTTTCGCGCTGGCGTCTGGAGACGCGCTCGTGCTCTCGGGACCGGCGAGGATGCGCTATCATGGCGTCGACAGAATTTTGCCGACGATCGCCACGCCAATGCCGCCAGCCCTTGCGGCATTCGGAGCCCGCGTCAATCTCACGCTTCGGCGCGTCACCTGAGCCTGAGGTTCAGGCCGCATTCACGCCTTTCGCGTAAAGCTTGTGAGCAAGTTGAACGTGAACTCTGGCGTATTGTCTTGGACGGCGGCTTCGTTGTAATTTCCAAACCGTCTAAAGAGCGCCGAGAGGCGCCACCAATTGGGCAGGCGCATTTCAAGAAGGGCGGGCGCGACGCGAACGCCGGGAAGAGGAAAGGAACAAGGATGAGGATGATTTCCCTGCTGACGTTCGCCGCGAGCGTCGCTTTCGCCGCTTCCGCCGGCCAGGCTTACGCCGCTGGCGACGCCGCTGCGGGCGAGAAGGTCTTCGCCAAGTGCAAAGCCTGCCATCAGGTCGGAGAGACCGCGAAAAACGCCATTGGTCCGGAATTGAACGGGATTGACGGCCGCAAAGCCGGCGCGGCGCCGGATTATAGCTATTCAGATCCGATGAAGAATTCCGGCATCACTTGGGATGCGGCGACCTTCAAGGAATTCATCAAGAATCCGAAGGCGAAGGTCCCTGGCACCAAGATGATCTTCCAAGGCCTGCCCAGCGAAAGCGACGAAGAGAATGTGTGGGCTTATCTCTCTCAATTCGGCGCGGACGGCAAAAAGAAGTAAGCGCGCTTCTCCTGAAGAAACAATTTCGGCGGCCCCATTTCAGGGCCGCCTTTTTTGTCGCCAAATCGGGGGGATGAAAAAGAATCAGTCGGCGGAGCCTCGACCCACACCAAGTGTGTTGAGAATACAACAGTCAATAAAAAGCGGCGATTTATATTTGCAAGTGTTCTAACTTAAAATTTGTTTTGTGATGTATTTCAGCAACACTTTATTGCAAATCAGAAATATTGCGTCGGAACCATTCCAGACTAGGCTCTCTTCTAATTGACCGTTTTCAAAGAGAAAACCTACCAATGGCCTTCTCCTGATTCAGAAATACGCGAGAAGAGCAGACATGATTCAGAAACAGTCGATTTCCCGGCGCACACTTTTGGCGTCTCTTCCTGCATCGGTTGATCGGATGAGAGGCGCAGTTTCGGTCGCCGCCTTAAGCCTTGCCGCCGCGTTGACGCCCAGCCTCAGCATTCCCGCTCTCGCGCAATCCGAATCCAGGCCCCTGCCGGCGGTAAGAGTCGACGCGCCGCCGGAGAAGCCCCGCGCGGTCACCCAGGCGAAACCGAAGCCAGTCGCCTCTCAAGCACGCCACGCGAGTGGAGCCCGACCGTTGCCCCCCATTGACGTTGGAGGCGCACGGCAGGGCGGTCGTGTCGCTCCGGACGCCGGGGTGACTGCGGCTCCAGCCGGCGTTCCCGGAGCTCCGCTTTTCCCGCCCCAGGCGCTCGGCCGCGGCCCTACCGACGTCGTCGGCTATTTCGTTGGCAGGACATCGACCGCGACAAAAACGAACACGCCGATTCTCGACATACCCCAGTCGATGACGATCCTCACCAAGCAGCAGCTTCAGGACCGCAACAGCATCGATCTCAGTCGGGCTCTGATGTATGTGCCCGGCGTGACGGTCGCCCAAGGCGAAGGCAATCGCGACCAAATCACGATCCGCGGACAGGACACGACGGCGGACTTCTACACTGACGGCATCCGCGACGACGCGCAATATTACCGCGACCTGTACAACATCGAAGCCGTCGAAGTTCTCAAGGGACCCAATGCGCTGATCTTCGGCCGCGGGGGCGGCGGCGGCATCGTCAATCGCGTCACCAAAAAGGCCGACGGCGCAACGCTGCGTTCGATGAGCGTCAGTTCAGGCAGTTTCGCCCGCAAGCGCCTCACGGTCGACGTTGGCGACGCGATCAACGAAACGCTCGCTTTCCGAATCAATGGGCTCTACGAGCAGTCATACGGCTACCGCGACTTCTTCAAGCTCGAGCGCTATGGCATCAATCCGACGATGACCTGGCGCCCGCTCGAAAAGACTTTTATCACCTTTAGCTATGAACATTTCCGCGATCGCCGCACAGCCGATCGCGGCGTTCCCTCGGTGGGCGGCTTGGTTTTCGGAGGCTCGTCGATCTATCCGGGATACCCGGCGCCGGCGCCGATCGACGCCTTCTTCGGCGTGGGCAATCCTTCGGTCGAAGAGGTTAATTACGCCAAAGTCGATCTCAATCGCGCCGCGCTAGCATTCGACCACACGACGGATTTCGGCCTCAACATCCGCAATCAGACCGTCTATGCGGATTATGAGAAGCGCTATCAGAACACCTTCCCGGATCAAGGTCTGGGCTTCGTTACGACGCAACTCAATCCAGTTTCCAGGAGCGTAACGCCCGTAGGCGCCGTTCGCCTCGACGGTTATGTCAACTCGAATCCGCGCCAAAACATCTTCAACCAGACTGACCTCGTCTATAAATGGCAGATGACGCCGGACATCCGTCACACGGTGATGTTTGGCGCCGAAGTCGGCAATCAGAAGACCGACGACAATCGCAATCTCTCCTGCTTCAATCTGTCCTGCGCGACGCGGCGCGTGACGACGCCATTTTGGATGCCAACCGCGTATTTCCCCGTGGTGTTCGCTAATCCCAACCGTCGTCGCCACACCGATCTCGATCTCGCCGCAGGCTATGTTCAGGATCAGATCGAAGTTACCCGCTATATCGACGTCATCGCAGGCGTGCGTTACGACAGGTTCGACCTGAAATTCACCGGCTTCGATCCCGGCCCGACCGACTTTAGAGGCCAGCTGCGCCGTGTCGACAATGTGTGGTCGCCTCGCTTCGGCCTTGTGTTCAAGCCGGTCGAGAATGTGTCGTTCTACGGCTCCTATTCGCGAAGCTTCCTGCCAGTGGCGGGAGACCAGTTCAACGTTCTGTTTCCATCCGTCGCCAATCTCGCCCCGCAAAGCTTCGAGAATGTCGAGGTTGGCTTCAAAGCGCAGTTGCTGCCCGCCTTGCTCCTCACAGGGGCTCTGTATCAGCTCAATCGTTCGAACCAACAGCTCACGGTCGACGCAACGACCGCCATTCTCGCAAACACAAGGACGCAGGGCGCAGAGCTCGGGCTCGTCGGCTATCTTACCGACCAGTGGGAGGTTTCGCTCGGCTACGGCTATCAGGACGCGCGCGTCGTCAGGACCGACAGGCAGCCCACCATCCGGACGCCGTTCTTCACCG
>Ga0233425_10008584_pt1 | contig 13475 bp, 11 predicted proteins | sample Watercolumn_Towu_2_FD_181712 | JGI IMG/M metagenome (GOLD analysis project Ga0233425, IMG submission 181712) | Freshwater microbial communities from Lake Towuti, South Sulawesi, Indonesia - Watercolumn_Towuti2014_140_MG | ecosystem: Environmental > Aquatic > Freshwater > Lake | place...
ATTTGACCCATCAACGCGAATCACGTTTGATCAGCGCTTTGAAATAATCCTTGCTCCACGGCCCACGCCGCGATTTGCGCGCGCGTGGCAAAGTTGAGTTTGGTGAGAATGTTGCTGACGTGTCCTTCAATCGTGCGCTCGCTCAACACGAGCGCGTCCGCAATCTCGCGATTCGTTTTGCCGTGCGCGATCAACGCGGCGACTTCGCGTTCGCGCGCGGTGATGCCGTTCAATTTTCCTTTGAGTGTGGGAGGTGACTGGTCGGGCACTTTAATTTTGAGCGACTCGTCAATCGCTTGCGCGATGGTCAACGTCTTGCCCATTTTCCACGCAATTTCAAATTCAGTTTGTCCCAGCATTGGCCTGACGCGTTGTTCCAAGCGTGTGTATGCTTCTGGTTTCCCGGCAAGGTGCAACGCGCTGAACGCGTCGCGCGCAGAATGTGCCGCGCCGAGCCAGCGCGCCGCCGCGCGGGGTTGGTTCACCGCCATCGCGAGTTCGATGTAAACCATCAGGCACCACGCCAAACCGGTCGTGATTCCTTGTTGTTGATAATAAACGGCGCACTCTTCAAGTAGATTTTTGGCGCGCGCCATATCACGGTTGCGTAATGCAATCTCGGCGAGACCGCGGATCGCCGCAATTCGCATATTCCCGCTTGGGATATTTTGGCAAACGGCGAGCGTTTCTCCATACGCGCTTGCCGCGCCTGACAAATCGTTCTGCTTGAACAACAACACGCCCAGCGAGTTCAGCACACTGGCAAGACTATGCTGATCTCCAACGGCGCGCGCGCGCGTAATGGCTTGATCCAAATAATCGCGCGCGGCGACGAACTCGTTTTGCTGAAACGCCAAGATTCCCAAAAAACGTAGAATGCGAATTTGATTCCATTCATCTCCCGACGCGCGGCTCAGCGACAACGCGGCAGTTAGATTGGTGCGCGCGTGTTCGAATTCGCCAGACGCGATTTTGCCAATGCCCAAACCGGTCAACGCATATTCAATCAGCGCGCAGTTGCCGATGGTTTGCGCGATGGCTAGTCCGGCTTCGTACAATGGATTTGCCGTGGCGTGATCAATTTTCATGTTCGCGACATTCGCCGCGAGGATCAACGTTTGCGCGCGGCGATGGTCGTGTCCCCCCTTTTCCAATTTGGCAAGCAATTGATTGGCGCAAGCGGTGGCTTCGCCCAGATGTCCGGTGAACCAAAACGATTGTAACGCGCGCGCCAGGTCTAGTGCGTGTTCCAGGTCATTTTCAATCGCCCATGCCCAGCCACTCCGAAGGTTATCATGCTCAACTTGCAATTGATTTAACCATTGTTCGCGTTCCGGGCGATGGAGATACGCGTCTGCTTTTTTCGCGAGATGCAGAAAATAGCGCAGATGCAAAGAACGCGTCGCGTTCAATTCATTGGCTTGGAGTAATTTCTCGCGCGCGTACTGGCGAATCGTTTCCAACATTCGGTAGCGCGCCGTGACTTGATTGTACGTAACCACATTGACGAGCGATTTGTCCACCAAATCCGCGAGTACATCGAGAATGTCAGCCGTGCCGATTCCATCGTCCGCGCAGATCGCTTCAACTTGCTCTAGCGTGAATCCGCCCGCGAACACCGCGAGCCGCCGAAACAAAATTCGCTCCGGCTCGTCCAACAAATCAAAACTCCAATCCATCGTCGCGCGCAACGTTTGTTGGCGCGTCGGCGCGGTGCGCGTGCCGCGCGTGAGCAAGTCAAACACGCCGTCGAGGCGCGCGGCGATTTGTTCGACCGAGAGCATCTTGACGCGCGCGGCGGCGAGTTCAAGCGCGAGCGGCATTCCATCGAGCCGCGCGCAGATTTGCGCGATAAAAGATTTGTTCGCGTCGGTCAACTCAAAACCAGGTTGCACGGCGTGTGCGCGTTCGACGAACAAATGAATCGCTTGGACTTGGGCGAACGCTTCGAGCGGCGGTAACTGTTGCGGATTCGCAACCGCGAGCGACGGGACGCGGAAAGTGATTTCGCCCGCGATGTTCAACGCTTCGCGGCTCGTCGCAAGAATTTTCACATCGGGGCAATGCGTCAACAGCGATTCGGCTAATTGCGCGCACGCATCAATCAGGTGTTCGCAGTTGTCGAGGACGAGCAGAAGATTTTTTGTGTGGAGAAAATTTTTGAGCAGGTCCATCGGCGCGAGGTTGCCGCTCGCGCGCAAATCGAAAATCGTCGCGACCGTTTGCGGGACGAGCGCGGGATCCGCGAGCGACGCCAATTCGATGAGCCAAACGCCGTCGGGAAATCCTAGACCTGACAGGTTTGCCAAACCTGTCAGGTCTTGCGCGACCTGGATCGCCAAGCGCGTTTTGCCCGCGCCGCCCGCGCCGGTGAGCGTGAGCAGACGCGCCCCGCGAAGACCTTCCAGGTCTCCAAGACCTGGAAGGTCTAGCAAGCGTTTCACTTCCGCGATTTCTTTTTCGCGCCCGATGAAACGTGTGAGCGCGATAGGTAAGTTATTGGTTTCGGTCATTCGGATTTTTTTCTTGGGGTGTGCGAATCTCTGCGAGCGCGAACTCAACCGCTTGCTCCAACGTCATCGCGCGTCCATCCTCCCACGCGGCGTTGAATGTCGCATCATCAAGTTGTGCGTGCGCGCGGGAGAGATTATGTTGGTATTGTTTCTCATCGGCGGGATTGATGTCGCGAACGTAGCGCATGTCGCCTGACTCGATGTGCGTTGCGTACACTGCCAAGAGTTGAGCGGCGCGGCGTGCCTGCTTCTCCACTGCCAGCGCTCCCGCAAATCCCAGTAAACTACAAAGGATTCCCGGCTGGTATTTCAATTGTCGCGCGAACGTCACTCCTTCAATAAGCAATGTTTTCGCCAAGCCGAGGTCGCCCTCGCAAACCGCAATATCTCCCAGGTTGTTCAAGAATAGCATTATTGCGCTAACCTGACCAAGTTCTCGCGCAATCTCAAGACCCTCCGATTGCGTTCTCTTTGCCAAATCGTATTTGCCTTCGGCACGCGCGATCTCACCTAGTGCCATCAAATTCTGCACCATGCTTTCTCGGTCTCTGATTTCTCGAGCGAAGAGCAAACTCTGGTCCGCATACTGACGCGCGGCTACATAGTTATGCTGTCTGGAAAATAGGCTTGCAATCGCTTGCATCAAGAAGGCGGAGTTGCGTTTGTCGCCTATAGACTGCCAAATTGACAACGCCTCTTCCAACGATTTTTGCGCATCAGAATAATTCTTCTTTGCGCCCCGAAAAACTCCTTGCTCTAAGAGTAACCGCGCGATGACCCATTGAACGCCAAGCGACCTTGCAATTGCCAATCCCTCCTCTACCATAGATTCTGCCTTCACGGAATCAGTATCAAAAAGAATGTCGCTCAGGTAGCGGAGTCCCAATGCGAGCGGCTGTTTTCCCGCTTCGCCAAGTTCGCGCGCGAGTGTGATGAGTTCTTCCAGATACTGCCGACATGCTTGCCAGTCGCCTAGTCGCCGGTTGATCATACCGGCGAGCAGTAATACATTTGCGCGCGCCAGATTATTCCCGGCGGGATCGGGTTGCGCGAGCAGACGCGCGACCAGCTCGCGGGTGTCGCTCCAATGTGCGCGCATATTCCAAAATTCGAGTAATGCCGCCGCGAGTTCCATGCCCGCGCCGGCACTTGCGCCGTTTAGCGACCATTCGAGCGCGGCGCGAAGATTATTGTGTTCGAGTTCGAGCGTATCAAACCAAATCAATTGTTCTGGACCGTGCAATTTAGTTTCGGCATCGTGCGCCAATTTCAGATAGTAATTCAGATGCCGATGGCGAATTTTTTCGCCTTCGTTCGTCGCATTCAACTTTTCGCGCGCGTACTCGCGGATCGTTTCCGACATTCGATAGCGTGTCGCTCCGTCGCGCGTTTCGACGAGGACGAGCGATTTGTCAATCAGCCGCAACAACAACTCGAGCACATCCGCCGCGTCGAACGATTCATCCGCGCAGATCGCTTCTGCCGCGGCGAGCGTCCACCCGCCCACAAAGACGCCGAGCCGCCGCAGTAACACGCGCTCTGTTTCTGTAAGCAAATCAAAACTCCAGTCAATCGTCGCGCGCAGAGTTTGCTGGCGTGTGGGCGCAGTGCGCGATCCGCTCGCGAGGAATTGAAAACGCTGGTCGAGCCGTTGCGCGATTTCTTCGACCGACAACCCTTTCACGCGCGCCGCCGCGAGTTCGAGCGCGAGCGGCATCCCATCGAGCCGCGCGCAAACGCGCGCGACCGTTTCCACATTCGCATCGAGTTGCCAATTCGACGCGACCGCGCGCGCGCGTTGTGCGAACAACTGGATCGCATCGTACCGCGTCAACTCGGCGCGCGTGGGTAAATGCTCCGGGTCGGGAATCGCGAGCGACGGCACGCGCCACACGACTTCGCCGGCAAGATTGAACGCCTCGCGACTCGTCGCGATAATTTTGAGCGTCGGACACGCGAGCAGAAATTTTTCTGCCAACTCCGCGCACGCCGCGATGAGATGTTCGCAATTATCCAGCACGAGCAACAATTCTTTTGCGCGCATAAAGTTGGTGAGCAAATTGGTGATTGAAACATCGCCCGTTTCGCGCAAATCAAACACGAATGCAATCGCTTGCGGGACGAGCGCGCCATCGCTCAGCGCGGCAAGGTCAACCCACCACACGCCGTTCTTGAAACGATTCGCGTTCGCAAAATCTGTCGCGACCTGAATCGCCAACCGCGTCTTGCCCGCGCCGCCCGCACCGGTTAATGTAACCAATCGCGCGCTTTCCATCCTTTCCCAAATTTCTCTGATTTCCTTCTCCCGCCCTACAAAACTCGTCAATGGCACTGGCACATTCGTCAACAATGCTTCGCGCGCTTTTGTTCCGGTCAACGCGGTTTCGATTTGATCGCGGAGCGCAATCGTTTCCGGCGATGGCGCGACGCCGAGTTCATCGCGCAACTTTTTCTCGCACGCGTCGAATTGCTTGAGCGCGCCGATGCGATCCCCGGTTGCCGCGAGACAAAAGATGAGATGTTGGTACGCTTTTTCGTGCGCGGAATCGTGCGTCAAGATTTTCTGCACGATTTCGATCGCGCGCGCGTACTCGCTTTTAGCGCGATGCTGTTGCGCGATCTGCAACAGCGCGTCGAGATAAATCGCGCGCAAGCGTTCGCGTTCGGGGAGAATCCATTCGTCGTAGAAATTGGGAAGCAGGTCAATTTCAGATTTAAGATTCAAGATTTCAGATTGTGGGGACACCGAATCTGAAATCTGAAATCTGAAATCTGAAATCTCGCGCGCATCAACCCAGACCGCAAAACCAGGATTGAGTTGGACGGTTTCGCGATCCGCGATCAGCGCATCGTCGCCGAGTGCTTTGCGAATCGTCGCGAGCGCGGTGCGAAGTGAGTGACGCGCTTGATCGTCGGTTGAGTCGCCCCAGAGGAGCGCGGACAGTTTTTCGCGCGAATGAGATTGGGGATGCAAAACGAGGAACGCGAAAAGCGATTCAACTTTGCGCGCGGGAAAACGAATCGTTTGCGCGTCGCGTTCAACGCGAAACGATCCAAGGAGATAAACTTGAAGCGGATTTGAGGAACGGCGCGTCATCACCTTGTCCTCCTAGAGTGGCGAAATAGTACACGCTTTGGTGTGGCGCGTCAATGGGGTTGGAACAAAACTCGGATACGAAAATTTGTCAGAACCCGCGCAACGCGATATACTAGAAATGTCGCAATGAGGCGCGACGGTTCGATCACATTCGTTGGTTCCAAGGAGGAAAACGGAATGAGACCGGTTTATGCAGTGTCCGGCGGCGTGTCTAAATTCGCCAAAGCGCGGCCGGACAAGACATTTCAAGGGATTGTCAAAGAGGCGTACGATTACGCGATCAACGACATCGGTTTGGAATTTAAACAATTCACCGAAATCGTAGACGGTTCGGTCGCATCGTACTTTTCCGATCACTTTCAACGCCAATTGATGTCGGGCATTATGGCGCAGGATTATCTCGGTTTGTGTCCCAAGCCGGGACATCGCGTTGAAGGCGGCGGCGCGACCGGCGGTTTGTGTTTTCAAGAAGCGTGGAAACAAGTCGCGTCCGGGTATATGGACGTGTGCGCGGCGTATGGTTTTGAAACAATGTCGCACGTCGAGACGTGGAAGGGCAACGAGTTTATCGCGCTCGCGAGCGACGTCAGTTTCGATTACCCGGTCGGCGGATTTTATTCCGGGTATTACGCGATGATGGTGACGCGGCACATGAAAGAATTTGGCACGACCGTCGAACAAATGGCGGCGGTGTCGGTCAAGAATTATATGAACGCGTTTTCGAATCCGTACGCGCAAAAACATCAACGGCTCACGATCAAAGACGTGCGTAATTCGCCAATGGTCGCGTGGCCCCTCACGCGTTTGGATATTTGCGTGATGAGCGACGGCGCGGCGGCGACGATTCTTTGCTCCGAAGAAGGTCTCGCGAAATTGGAAAAAGCCGGCGGCAAACGTTTGCCGCGCGTCAAAGTTACCGGCATCGGGCGCGGCACCGACGCGATGCGGATGGCGGATCGCCCGCACGACAACTATGACAAGTTTATGAAATCGTACGCTCTGCCGCACGAGATCGAAAGCAAAGAGACGCAAGCGTATTACAAAAAATTGTGGAACAAGGGCTTTCGCTATCCGGGCGTGCACTCGTTCCGCGCCGGTCGAATGGCGGGTAAGCAAGCGTACAAACACGCGGGCATTTACGATCCGCTCAAAGAAATGGATTTCATCGAATTGCACGACGCGTACACTTCGTCCGAAATTCAAACGTACGAAGATATGGGTTTGTGTCGTTACGGCGAGGGCGGACCGTTCGCGGTGTCGGGCAAGGCGTTTATGCCGGGCATTGACTATGGATTAAAGTTGAAAGAGAAACCGATCTGCCCGGTGAATCCGTCCGGCGGTTTGATCGCGTGCGGGCATCCGGTCGGCGCGACCGGGTTGATGCAAGCCGTGTTCGCGATTTGGCAATTGCAAGGCACGATCAAAAAACATTTTCGCGATGCGACCTTGCAGATCAAAGATGCGAAACGCGGCGCGATCCACAGTCACGCCGGCACCGGCACGTACGTTACCGTCAGCATTTTGGAGCGCGAAAAATAGTGATCCGCTAATTACGCGAATTTTCGCGAACCCTGGCACTTGCGTTCCCGCCAGGGCAAATGTAAAAAATTAAATTCGCGTTCATTCGCGTTATTCGCGGATCAATCGAGGATACTATGGCGAAGAAAAATAATACCAATAACAATTCCGTGCCGGCGCGCCGCGACGAAAACTTGGAAGGGACGATTGTTTACAACATACCGTTCCCGAAAAAGTTGGACAAGGAATCGCTCAGGCAACTCAAAGAAATGTCGCCGATTGTGAAACGCCAGCCGTACCACGTCGAGTACATTCACTCGTACGCGCAAGACTCGCCGTTTTTCGCGGGTTTGTCGAACAAGGTTTTTCTCGGCAATCGTGATCCAAAATCCGGTTACACGTACGCGACGCCGCGCGGCGCGGATATGTACACCGGCAACGAAACCGAATGGGTGCAATTGCCGAGCGAAGGCATGGTGCACGCGTTCACAGTTTGTCAATTCGGCAGTGAAGAGTTTTTGCCGGAGACACCGTTCGTCCTGGCATTGATCGAATTTGAAGGCGTGGACACGCTGTTTCTCACGCGCATCGTCGGACTCGATCCAACCGAAGCGACACTCGATTGGATCGGGATGAAAGTGAAGGCGCGCTATTTACGCAACAGCAAACTCAAACCAACCGATGTGTACTTTGTGCCGATGGACGCGGAAGCCGAGTAGATTGTAAAAAGACCCGAAGGATTCGCTTTGCGAAAATCCTTCGGGTCTTTCAAATCAAATGGACAACGGACGCGCAGTTTTTGGAATGATGCGTCGAATGGGTGTTTTCGGGGGGTGTGCTACGACACGCCGTCCACTTTGTTGCTCGCGTTTTTTCAAGTCGCGGTATATGGCTTCCAGATTGTAGTTGAATTTGGCGACGTAAGCATCGCGCCTGTGCCGCGTTTCCTCGACGATTTCATCTTTCCACATTTTTATCCCTCCAACAATTCTTCTGGTGTGCAGATCACCGGCGGTTCGTAATGGTGCGCGCGACAAGTCGTGACAATGATATTTCGCATCGTGGCGTTCGCCAGGTGTTTGAGATTCCAAGTGATGAGATAATCCATTCCATGCACTGTGGCAATCGCAATATGAAGCGCATCGCCGACTGCTTTCTTGGGCAATGCTCCGTCCTGGATCAACGCGCGCGCCAATAGCATAACCTCTTCATCGAGTCCCAGTAGCTTGATGCCTTCGATAACTTGATGTCGGCGTTGGATGGCTTGCTCATCGCCGATGGTAATTTCTTGAATAACGAGTTGTGAGATGTAGAGATCAAAATCGGCGCGACGATTTTCCCACCAATCTTGGGTGATTTGTTGATGCGCGGCAGTTACCAGATCACGACTCGGATGTGCGGCAAGATAACTGACGATTGTTGTTTCGAGATAGATTTTGGATTTCATCTACAGATATTCTACAGGATAACGCAATGTCGGTCAAGCACGCAACAAATTTTTTTGCTTGCCCCTTGACATTCACGCCGCGTCATAGTTTATAATCGCGCGCAGAGATGAATGAAATGAAATACACCGTCAAACAACTTGCCGATCTCGCGGGTGTCAGCGTTCGCACACTGCATTACTACGACGAAATTGATCTGCTCACGCCGGACACGATTGGCGCGAATGGCTATCGCTACTACAGCGAAGCATCGTTACTGCGACTCCAACAAATTTTATTTTTTCGCGAGCTGGATTTTCGACTCGACGAAATCAAAACGATTTTGGATCGTCCGGGATTTGATGTGGTGGGCGTGTTGCAAGCGCACCGGCGCGCGCTCGCGGAAAAGTCCGCGCGGCTCGCCGGGCTGATTCGCACGGTGGATAAAACAATCGCGCGATTGAAAGGAGAAGCGAACGTGAGTGACCAGGAATTGTTCGAGGGATTCGATGAAGAAAAACAAAAAGAGTACGCGGAGCAAGCGCGCCAACGCTGGGGCGGTCAAGACGTGGACGTTTCGATGAAACGCTGGGGCAAGTACTCGGCGGCGCAAAAGGCGCAAATCATCGCGGAGGGTGAAGCGCTTCGCCGCGACCTTGCCGCGAATATGCGCGCGGGGTTCGACAGCCCGGCGGTGCAACAAATCGTCGCGCGGTGGCATCAACACATGAAAAATTTCTACGAACCATCCATCGAACGATTGCGCGGTTTGGGGCAGTTGTACGTGGACGAGCCAGCGTTTCGCGCGAACTATGCCAAACTCGATCCCAGGTTGCCGGGATTTTTCCGCGACGCGATCAAGTTTTATTGCCAGGGCAAAAAATAAATTTGCGCGAAAGAAAATCCAGGTTTCCGCGAAGCGAGAAACCTGGATTTTGATTGTGTTCGGATTACGCGTTCAATCGTTCTGCGCGATTCGCAAAACGATGCGCCCGCGGCCGCGGCGTGTTTCGCTGTGCAAGTGCGCGTGCACCGCTTCATCCATCGTGTACACTTTGCGGATGAACGGTTTAAGTTTGCCCGCTTCGACGAGCGCGGTAACCTGGGTCAGGATGTTCGCCAAATCTTTGGGAAATCCGATTTGCGCGCATCGCACACCATGTTGCGCGGCGGTTGCTTCGGAAGGTGTTCCAATGGAGGAAACCAGCATCCCGCCGCGTTTGAGCGTATGCCAGGAACGTTCGAGTGTTTCGCCGCCGACGCCGTCGAAAACCAGGTCAATCTCTTTGACGACATCTTCGAACCTGGTTTGGATGTAATCAATCACCTCGTCCGCGCCGAGCGCGCGCACAAAATCAACATTGTTCGTCGAGGTCGTCGCAATCACATGCGCGCCTTTCCAATGCGCGAGTTGCACCGCGTAGATGCCGACGCCGCCCGCCGCGCCGTGAATCAACACACGTTGCCCGGCTTGCAAATCGCCCAACTCGAACAAGCCGCTCCACGCGGTGCGCGCGCCGTGCAATACGGTCGCCGACTGATCGTAATCGAGGTTTTTCGGCATTGGCACGATCGTCGCGGCGTTCGCAAGCATATATTCCGCGTACGAGCCGCGCCCGATATCGTACAGCAGATTGCCGTAAACGGCTTGACCTTTTTTCACATTGGTCACGCCGGGTCCGACTTCTTCGACCACGCCTGCCATTTCGACACCAGGTGTCGCGGGGAACGACATCGGGAGCATACTGTGCATATAACCGGCGCGAATGGAAAAGCGCAAATTGGAAATTTGCGTTACGTTGGGTTATTGGGTTTTGGCATCGGGATGAAAGACGACCGCTTCACCTTCGGCGATCTTGTCGCCGCGTTGGTTCGCGCAATCGGTTTTAAGTGTGATGATCCCCTTGTCCGCGCGAAGCGCAGTAATTTCGACGGTCGCGGTGATCGTATCATCAAAATAAATCGGCTTGACGAATTTGATCGACTGGCTCATATACACCGTGCCGTTGCCGGGCAGTTCGGTGCCGAGCGCGGCGGAGATCAACCCGAACGCAAACGCGCCGTGCGCGATGCGCGCGCCAAAGCGCGTTTGCTTGGCATACGTTTCGTCCAGGTGTAAGGGATTCTGGTCGCCGCAGATTTCGGCGAACGTGGCGACATCACTCGCGGAAATTTTTTTGCTGAATGATGCTTGCGCGCCAACGACGAACTGTTTCATTTTGCCTCCTTGTTTTGTAAAACGATTTGGAATTTGGTTAGCCATACGCACGTTGGTATGATCTTATTATACTCGAAACTAGCGGGCGCGAAAAAATCCGGTTGACATTTCAAAAAATAATGTTATACTCCGCCCCGCTTTACGCCTACCGGTGTGGCTGGTCAATCTGCGCGCGTAAAAATATCTAGAGCGGCCAGAAAACGACCTGATCTAATTTGAAAAGGGAGGATCAAAATGTCTACCGAATCATTCGAAGAGATGATGAAGAACTGGATGGACAATCAAAAGAAATTGTGGGATGGGTTCTTTGACACGGTGCAGGGTTTTGAGAAACCGCAATCGGCGCAGACCTGGGAACACGTCGTTGCGCTCAGCGAAGAAACCTTCAAAAAATCCTCCCAAGCCCAAACGGATTGGGTGCAAATGTGGGTGCGGTCGCTCACGTCTGTGCCGGGTTTGCCAAACCAGGCGTCCGAATCCGCGAAACAATTCCAGGAAATGTACCAACGCTGGAACGAAACCCAGGAACGCCTTTGGTCAACCTGGTTTGCGATGCTGAAAGGATTCGATCCATCCAAGGGGATGGGCGCGTGGGCTGGTATGTCTGCCAATCCATTCCAAATGTGGCAAGAGAGCACGCGCAAAATGGTGGACGCGCAATTCGAATGGATGCGGATGTGGATGGGGCAAACGAGGAAATAAATGGGCGAAACGACTTGGATGGATCAAACCCAGTCCATACTGCAAACGTGGATGGACGCGCAAAAAACCTTGTGGCAAAGTTGGGCAAATCTCGCGATGCCGAGTCAATCCTCGCCGTTTTCTTCTGGGCTGATCGATCAATGGCAAAAACTGGCGCAACAAAACCTCGATGCGCTGACGAGGGATTCATCACCCATCGCCAAAAGCACTGCCGATCAGTTTCTCGCCGCGCAAGGGATGGTCTTGCGCTTTCTCGAATTTTCGACACGCGCGTGGCAAGCCACCGCGCCGCAATTCGCGAGCGGCGGCGATTGGCAAAGCGCGATGAAGCAATCCGTCGAGCAGATGCGCCGCGAATGGGTGCAAGCGCCCGGGGAGGTTGCCGGCGCGGCGCGTGATACGGAAAAATTGTGGCAACTTTACATCGAGCAATGGAAAAGTTTCGGGCAACCCTGGCAAGCCGTGTTCAGTCAAATGCCGGGCAACCTGGGACAAGCCGCGATGGGCAAAAGTTCGGCGATGATCGAACTGAGCAATCAGTACCGCGAAGCGTACAACGAAACGTTCGGACGCTTGGCGTCAAGCCCCAATCTCGGTCTCACGCGCGAACTGAATCAAAAAGTATCGCGCGGGTTCGACGCGTTCGTCGCGTTGCAACTCGCCAACCTGGAATATCAAGGCGTGCTTGCCGGAATTTGGGATCAGGCGTTTCAAAATTTCGCGAACGAATTGGTCGCGCTCGGCGAACAAGACAAAAAGATTGACCATGTGCGCGATTTGATCTTGCTGTGGACGCGCGGCGCGGAACAGATCTTTAGCCAAGCATTTCGCGATGAAAAGTACGTTTTGGCGCAAGGCAAATTGCTCGGCGCGAGTATGACGTACCGCCAAAGCGAACGCGCGATCATCGAAGTCTTTCTCAAGATGTATGATCTGCCGACGCGCACCGAACTCGATGAAACGCATCGGCGCATTTATGAACTGCGTAAAGAAGTCAAAGCGTTGAAAAAGGCGATGGCAAAACTCGACGACAGCACCGAGAATCGCGCGAGCCGCCGCAAAACCAAATAACTGGGAGATTGTATGCCATATCCAATTCAACTTCGTCCGACGAGCGTCGCGCAAGAGGTCGCGGAACTGACTTACAAGGCGACCAAAAATCTCAGCCGTCTGCACGAAGACAATATCAAAATCGGCGCGACGCCGAAAGAGGCGGTCTATGCCGAAGACAATATCGTGCTGTATCGCTATCAACCCGTCGTCGAAGCGCCGTTCAAAATTCCCCTGCTCATTTCGTATGCCCTGGTCAATCGTCCGTATATGGTTGACCTGCAAGAAGATCGCTCGCTCGTGCGCGGTTTGCTTGCCGACGGCATTGACGTGTACTTGATTGATTGGGGCTATCCGCAACGCGGTGATCGCTGGTTGACGATTGACGATCACGTCAACGGGTACATCAACAACTGCGTTGACTTTTTGCGCGAACGGCACCAGGTTGACCAGGTCAATCTGCTCGGCATTTGTCAAGGCGGCACGCTCAGTTTGTGCTACACCGCGTTGCATCCCGAAAAAATCAAAAACCTGGTTACGATGGTTACGCCGGTGGATTTTAGTTCGCGCGATGGCTTGCTCAACGTGTGGTCGGGATGTGCGTATGGACCCAAGAGCATGGATGTTGATTTGATGGTGGATGCGCTCGGCAACATTCCGGGCGATTTTATGAACTTTGGATTCTTGATGCTCAAGCCGTTCCAACTCAACGTCGAAAAGTACCTCGGGTTGGCGGACGTGCTTGACGACGAAGCCAAGTTGATCAACTTTATGCGAATGGAAAAGTGGATCTTTGACAGTCCCGATCAAGCCGGCGAAACCTTTCGTCAGTTCCTTAAGGATTTTTTCCAGGAGAATAAATTGATCAAAGGCGAGTTTGAAATCGCCGGACAACGCGTCGACCTGGGAAAAATTTCAATGCCGGTGTTGAACGTCTACGCGGATGAAGATCA
>Ga0233425_10008585_pt1 | contig 13469 bp, 14 predicted proteins | sample Watercolumn_Towu_2_FD_181712 | JGI IMG/M metagenome (GOLD analysis project Ga0233425, IMG submission 181712) | Freshwater microbial communities from Lake Towuti, South Sulawesi, Indonesia - Watercolumn_Towuti2014_140_MG | ecosystem: Environmental > Aquatic > Freshwater > Lake | place...
TCGCGACCTACTCGACCGTCGGCAATCTGCTGGCCATGCCCATCTGTTCGTTCTGGGTCATGCCGCTCGCCGTCTTCGCCTTTCTCGCGATGCCGCTCGGTCTGGAGGCCTATCCGCTCCAGGCCATGGCGCTCGGCATCGACGCGATCAATGCCGTCGCGCGTCTGGTCGCGTCCTGGCCCGGCGCCGCGATCTCGGTCAAGGCCATGCCGGTCGGCGGCATCGTCGCGGTCGCGCTTGGCGGATTGTGGCTGTGCCTGTGGCAGGGTGGGTGGCGCTGGTTCGGCGTTATCGGCGTCGTCGCGGGCACGCTTTCCTTCGTCGCGACGGTGCCGCCCGATGTCCTGATCGATGCCGAAGGGCGGACGCTTGCGGTCAAGGCCGACGGCGGCGGCTACCGCGTTTCTTCACCGCGGGCATTTCCGGTCTCGACATGGCTCGGACGGGCGGGCGAGGAAACGGCAAAACCCTGGCCGCGCAAGGGTACGAGCGATGACGGACGCCTACGCTGCGACGCGGATGGTTGCCTCTATCGTGCCTTGGGGCAGGTCGTCGGCTTCCCCAAGACCTTCAAGGCGGTGAACGAGGATTGTCGAAACGCGAGCGCCGTCTTGACCGCCTTGCCGATCCGCGGGCGCTGCGCGGCGGCGCAGATCGTCATCGATCGCGACGCCTTGTGGCGAAGCGGCGCCCATGCGCTCTGGCTGAGCGAAAGCGGGATCAGAGTGAAGCATGTCGCCGCGCAGCGCGGCGATCGGCCTTGGTCGCCGGCGCGCACCGGAGCGCAGCCGCGCAGGCCCGGCCGCTCGGGCGAGGTCTGGTAGGCCTCAGTACTTGCGGAAAAGCCCGATCAGCTTGCCCTGCACCTTGACCCTGTCGGGGCCGAAGATGCGGGTCTCGTAGGCCGGGTTGGCGGCTTCGAGGGCGATCGAGTTGCCCTTGCGCCGAATGCGCTTGAGGGTCGCTTCCTGGTCGTCGACCAAGGCGACGACGATTTGGCCGTTATCCGCCGTCTCGGCGCGCTCGATGATCACCGTATCCTTGTCCCAGATTCCGGCATCGATCATCGAATCGCCGGCGATTTCGAGGGCATAGCATTGCTTGGAGCCGACGATATTGGCCGGCACGTCGATGAAGGTCGAGCGATCGGCGAGCGCCTCGATCGGCGTGCCCGCGGCGATCCGGCCGTAAAGCGGCAGGCTGACGATGTCGTTGGCGGGCCGGGGCGTGAAGGGGGTCGGCGTCTGATCGCCCGCGGATGCACCGGCTTCGCCGCCGGTTCTCGCGCCGCGTGCCCTGAGGCCTTGCGGCAGCGCCGCATCGGGCAGTTTCACCACCGCGAGGGCCCGCGCTCGATGCGGCAGACGCTTGACGAATCCTCGCTCCTCGAGGGCCGTGATCAGGCGGTGCACGCCCGACTTGCTCTTGAGGTCGAGCGCCGCCTTCATTTCCTCGAATGACGGCGAGACGCTCGACTTGGAAAGCCGCTCGTGAATGAACATCAGGAGGTCGTGTTGCTTGCGGGTCAGCATGGTCGCGGGGCCCCATCCCTCAAATCGGTACAAACCGGCGACGCATGTTCTAGTTTAGTTCTTAACGCCCGTCAAGCCAATATCTGAACTAATAGCCGTAAAACACGCTCCCAGGCCCAGAAAGCGGCATTACAGGCAAAATGGCCCCGGCCTTGACGACCGGCGCGTGGGGGGCGCGAACGATTAAGCACTCGGCCCGCGCGAGGCGCGCCAGATTGGACGAGTCCTGGCGCTCGAACGCGGTCGCGACGGTGGTCCCATCGGGCTGGCGAACCAAGCTCGCTCGGAGATAGTCCTGGCGAGCGTCGTTGGCAGCGAGATCGGCCCCGAGCGTCGCGGGGATCGTCGGTAGCGCCCTTTCGTCGAGACCGAGAAGCGCGGCTATGGCCGGTCGGAGAAAGACCAGCGCGCAGACCAGGGCCGAGACCGGATTGCCCGGCAGGCCGATCATCGGGGTGTCGCCGAGACGGCCCGACATCAGCGGCTTGCCCGGGCGCATGGCGACTTGCCAAAAGTCGAGCGCGAGGCCTTTTTCGCCGTAGACCTGGCGGATCAAATCGTGCTCGCCGACCGAGGCCCCGCCGATGGTGACCAGGAGGTCGGCGCCCTTGGCCGCGTCCAGATGGGCAAGAAGGCTTGCCCGCGTGTCGCGCGCAATTCCGAGATCGAAGGGCTCGCCGCCGGCGGCGCGGACCAGGGCCGCCAAGGCTGGGCCGTTGGAACTGACGATCTGCGCGGGACCGATGGGCTCGCCCGGCCGGACGAGTTCGTCGCCGGTCGCGAGCAATGCGACGCGCGGACAGCGGCGAACGATGGCCCAAGGCGCGTTCATCGCGGCGGCAAGACCGACGTCCCGCGCGCCGAGGCGCTTGGGCGCGGCGATGCCAGGATCGCCGGCGCGAAAATCGAGGCCGGCTTCGCGCACATAACGACCCTTGGGCACACTCTCGCGCACCGTCACGGCTTTGTCGTCGTAGGTGGTGTTCTCTTGAATGACGATCGTATCGGCGCCGTCGGGCAGGGGCGCGCCGGTGAATATCCGAACGGCTTGACCCGGTCCGACCTGGCCGGCGAAGGCGCGCCCGGCGGCGCTTTCGCCGATGCGCGCGAGCGTCGCCGGGACCTTGGCCACATCGCCGGCCCGGACCGCCCAGCCGTCCATGGCCGAAACCGCGACCGGCGGCTGGGTGATGCGGGCAAGCACGGGTTCCGCGAGGACGCGCCCGGCCGCTTCGGCAATGGAGACCGCCTCCGCGCCGACCGGCGCGAGCCCTTTCAGGATGCGGTCCAGCGCCTGGTCGACCGAAATCATGGCCGCTCGAAAGTTCCGGACTTGCCGCCCGATTTGTGGCTCAGGCGAATGTCGACGATGGTCATGCCGCGGTCGACGGCTTTCAGCATGTCGTAGACCGTGAGCGCCGCGACCGAAACGGCGGTCAGCGCCTCCATCTCGACCCCCGTCTGGCCTTCGACCTTGCAGGTCGCGGCGATGTCGACGGCCGAGCGGCGCTTGTCGCAGCTCAGCTCGACTTCGACCGAACTCAGGCCGATCGGATGGCAAAGCGGGATGAGTTCGCTGGTGCGCTTGGCGGCCATGATTCCGGCGAGCCGAGCGACGCCGAGCACGTCACCCTTCTTGGCCGTGCCCTTGAGGACATGGCTGAGGGTCGCGCGCGCCATCAGGACCGAGCCCTTGGCGACGGCGACGCGCGCGGTCTTGGCCTTGGTCGAAACGTCGACCATGCGGGCTTTGCCCTTGGCATCGAAATGGCTGAGCTTGGCCATGTCAGGCGCTGGCGCGGCGGCTTTGGGGCGACAGGCTGAGGAAGGCGCGCGTCGCCGCGGCGACGTCGTTCTCACGCATCAGGCCTTCGCCGACCAACACGCAGCGCACGCCGACCGCGGCCAGACGCGCCAGATCGGCCGGGCCTTCCAGGCCGCTTTCGCCGACCGCGAGGCGATCTTGCGGCAAGCGTCGCGCCAAGATCTCGGCCGTCGCGAGATCGACTTTGAGGGTCTTGAGGTCGCGGTTGTTGATGCCTATCAGCGGACTCTTGAGCCGGAGCGCTCGGTCGAGCTCGGCGCCGTCATGCACCTCGATCAGCACGTCCATGCCGAGACCGAAGGCGGCGGCCTCGAGTTCGGCGGCTTCGGCATCGCCGAGCGCCGCCATGATGAGCAGGATGCAATCCGCGCCGAGCGCCCGCGCCTCGACCACTTGGTAGGGATCGAGCATGAAGTCCTTGCGCAGCACCGGGAGCGCGACGGCGGCTCGCGCCGCGACCAGATATTCGTCGCGACCTTGGAAATAGGGTTCGTCGGTCAGGACCGAAAGACACGTCGCGCCGCCCTCGGCGTAGGCGCGAGCGAGCGAGGGCGGATCGAAATCGGACCGGATCAGGCCTTTGCTGGGCGAGGCCTTCTTGAGTTCGGCGATCAGCCCGGTGCCCGCGCCGGCGGCGCGGCGAAGCGCTCTGACGAAGCCGCGCGGCAGATCCTGGCGGCGCGCCGCGGCTTCAAGATCGATCAGCGATCGTTCGGCTTTGCGCCGCGCAATGTGCGCGCGTTTGTCGGCGCAGATCTTCGCGAGAACGTCGCTCATGTCGTTTTCGCGGCGGCGGGAGGGGCTGCCGGCTTGGGCCGGCCGACGACGGCGATCATGCGTTCGAGGGTCTTGCGCGCGCGGCCGTCGTCGATCGCCCTGGCGGCGAGCGCCGCGCCGACCTTGATGTCGGCGGCCTTGCCGGCGATCACCAGGCTCGCGCCCGCATTCATCAGGACGATGTCGCGATAGGGTCCAAGATGGCCGTCGAGCAGGGCGGTGAGCGCAAGCGCGTTGGTCTCGGCGTCGCCGCCCTTGATGTCGGCGAGCGTCGCGCGCTTGAGCCCGACATCCTCGGGCTGGAGATCGAATTCCACGATCTTGCCGTCCTTGAGCTCCGCCACATGCGTGCGGCCGGTGGTCGTGATTTCGTCCGTGCCGTCGGAACCGTGGACGACCCAGATGCGCTCCGAGCCGAGCTCGCGCAGGACCTCGGCCATTGGCACCAGCCAGCGGCGATCGAAGGTGCCGACGAGCTGGCGCTTGACGCCGGCCGGGTTCGACAGCGGCCCGAGCAGATTGAAGATGGTGCGCGTGCCGAGCTCGACCCGCGTCGGGCCGACGTTGCGCATGGCGCCGTGATGACGCGGCGCCATGAGGAAGCACAGGCCGACCTCGTGGAGGCTTCGCGTCACGAGTTCCATGTCGGCTTCGATATTGACGCCGAGCGCCGTGAGCACGTCCGCCGCACCGGATTTCGAGGAGAGCGCGCGGTTGCCGTGCTTGGCGACGGGAACGCCGCAAGCCGCGACGACGATCGCCGAGGCGGTCGAAATGTTGAGCGTGCCCGTGGCATCGCCGCCGGTACCGACGATGTCGATCGCGCCGGGCGGCGCTTCGATCGTCAGTGCCTTGGCGCGCATGGTGCGCACCGCGCCGGCGATTTCGGCCACGGTTTCGCCCCGGACGCGGAGCGCCATGAGAAAGCCGCCCATCTGCGCGGGCGTCGCATTGCCCGACATCATCATGTCGAAAGCGACCTCGGCCCTGTCGCTGGACAAGGGCTGGCCGGTGGCTGCCTCGGCGATCAGGGCCTTGAAATCAGGCCTTTCAGACATGCGCGGAAGCTCCTCGGGAACAACGGTTTTTCCGGCGCGAGAGAGAACAGGCGGAAGGGCGCGCCGTCAAGCAGGACTTGACCTTCCAGTTGCTGGAAAGACTATATCCGATCCATGAGCACGGCTCTATCGATCGACGGCATGACCTGCGCGACCTGCGTCGGACGCGTCGAAAAGGCGCTTGGCCGCGTGCCCGGGGTCGTCGCTGCGCGGGTCAATCTCGCGACCGAAAGTGCGGCGATCGACGCGCCGGGCGTCGCGCCCGCGCAATTGATCGAAGCGGTCGAACGCGCCGGCTATGGCGCGAAGCTTCGGACCCAGACGGCGGCTCAGTCGCCGCAAGGTTCGGACCGCGAGGCCTGGGCGGTCTTCGCGAGCATCGGCCTGACCCTGCCCTTGGTCCTCCAAATGGCCTCGCATGTCATGGGCGTGCCGATCCATCTCTCGCCCTGGACCGAATTCGCCTTGGCCGCGCCCGTCCAATTCGTTTTCGGCCGGCGTTTCTATGTCGGCGCAGCCAAGGCGCTGCGCGGCGCGACCGGCAACATGGATCTCCTGGTGGCGCTCGGGACCTCCGCTGCATTCCTCTACAGCGCGTGGCAGGTCGTGACGGCGTCCGGCGGGCATCTCTATTTCGAGGCGGCAGCCGTGGTCATCGCCCTGGTGCGCCTCGGCAAATGGCTTGAAGCGCGAGCCAAGCGCGCGACCACGGCCGCCGTGCGCGCCTTGATCGCGCTTCGTCCGGCGACGGCCCATCGCCTCGACGGCGGGGTCGAGCGCGACGTTCCGGTCGAAGACCTCAAGGTCGGCGACCTTGTTGCGCTTCGGCCCGGCGAGACCTTGCCGGTCGACGGCAAAATCGTCGAGGGCACGAGCGCGGTCGACGAGGCCATGGTGACCGGCGAACCCATCCCAATCGACAAGGCGCCGGGCGATCCCGTGGTCGCCGGGACGATCAACCGCAGCGGGCGCCTGATCGTCGAGACCAAGGCGATCGGCGGCGCAACGCTGCTCGGGCGAGTAGTCGCGGCGGTCGAGGAAGCCCAGGGCAGCAAGGCGCCGGTCGAGCTCTTGGTCGACAAGGTGAGCGCGCTGTTCGTCCCGGCCGTGGTTCTGGTCGCGCTCGCAACCTTCGCGGCATGGTGGACGCTCGGTTCGTTCGAGCAGGGGATCGTCGCGGCGGTCGCCGTGCTGGTGATCGCTTGCCCTTGCGCGCTGGGCCTTGCCACGCCCGCGGCCATGATCGTCGGCGTTGGCCGCGCCGCCCGCCTCGGACTCCTGATCAAGGACGCGAGCGCGCTCGAAGGCCTTGCCCGCATCGACACCGTCGCTTTCGACAAGACCGGAACTCTGACCGAGGGGCGACCCTCGGTCGCGGCCATCGTCGCCAAGGACAAAAGCGCGCTGCTCGCCGCGGCGCTGCCCGTGCAGGGCGCGAGCGAGCATCCGCTGGCCCGCGCCCTGGTCGAGGAGGGCGCAAAGCGAGGACTGACTTTTCAGCCCGCGACAGACTTCGAAGCCAAGATCGGCGAGGGCGCGATCGGCACCGTCGCCGGGCGCCGCGTTCTCGTCGGGCGTCGCCGATTGCTCGAGGCCGAAGGGATCGCGACCGAGGCCTATGCCGCCGACGCGGATCGGCTGGAAAGCGAAGGCAAGACCGTGGTCTGGGTCGGCGTTGCGGGCGAGGGGGCTCTCGGTCTCGTCGCCTATGCCGACCGCATTCGGCCGAGCGCCAGGCGATCGGTCGAGGCGCTGGAATCCCTCGGCGTCCGCTCGATCCTTCTGACCGGCGACAATGCCCGCACCGGTGCCAGCGTCGGTCGCGCGGTCGGGATCGGCGACTTGCGTTCGGGGCTCATGCCGCGCGACAAGCGACGGATCCTGCAGGAGCTCGCGCGCGAGGGCCGCGCCGTCGCGATGGTCGGCGACGGCATCAACGACGCCCCGGCCTTGGCCGAAGCGCTGGTCGGGATCGCGGTCGGCAGCGGCACCGATGTCGCGCTCGAGACGGCGGGCGTCGCGCTGCTGCGGTCCGATCCGGCGCTGGTCGCCGATGCGGTCGCGCTCGCCCGCAAGACCGTCGGCCGGATCCGGGAGAACCTCTTCTGGGCCTTCGTCTACAACGTCGTCGGCATTCCGCTGGCGGCGCTCGGCCTGCTCAATCCGCTGATCGCCGGCGCCGCGATGGCGGCATCGAGCGTCAGCGTCATCGCGAACTCGCTCCGCCTCAAGGGTTGGCGGTCGGTCGCTACCGGAGAAACCCCATGAACATCGGCGAAGCGGCGAAACGGTCGGGCATCAGCGCCAAGACCATCCGCTACTACGAGAGCATCGGCCTCATTCCGACGGTCGATCGGAGCACGGGCAACTACCGCCGCTATGGCGACAGCGAGGTCGAGACCTTGCGCTTCATCGCCCGGGCGCGCTCGCTCGGCTTTTCGGTCGAGGATGTCGGAACGCTGCTCGCGCTTTATCGCGACCGCAAGCGTGCCTCGGCCGAAGTCAAGCGCATCGCCGGCCAGCACATCGAGGAGATCGATCGCAAGGTCGAGGAACTTCGCGTCATGCGCAAGACGCTCGCCCATCTCATGGCCAAATGTCACGGCGACGAACGCCCGGACTGCCCGATCCTCGAAGATCTTGCCGGCAAGACCGCGTGTCATTGACGGGCGCGCGTTGCCCGGCTACGGGATGAGGCGAAAGACAGAGCCGTCGAATCGTGCCCAAGCCCCGCCGCAAATTGCCCCAAGTCAATTTCCGCCCGATCCGCTTTGCGGCGCTCGCGCTCTTCGCCTTGGCTTTCGGCATCGGTTTCGGCCTCCTGGCCAATCGGATTTTCCGGGGCGAGGACAAAGCCGCGCCGATACCGACGCCGACATCGGCCAAATCCGAGGGCGACAAGTCATCGCAAGCGCCGCTACGTCCGCCGCCCGCGAGAACGACGCTCAGCGTGGTCCAGGACCGCCCGGCCAGCGGCCCGGCGCCCGCCTGGCAGCGCTTCGCGGTCGCCGCGCCCGAGGCCGATGGGCGGCCCTGGATCGCGGTGGTGCTCGACGATGTGGGCGTCGACAAAAAGCGCGGCCAACGCGCGGTCGAGTTGCCGGGGCCGTTGACCATCGCGCTCATGACCTACGCCGACGATCTGCCCGCGCTCGCGGCCAAGGCCAAAGCGCATGGCCACGAGCTCATGCTGCACGTGCCGATGGAACCGCAGGACAAGGGCGAGAATCCCGGGCCGCAGGCGCTGCTCGTTAGCCAGGACGCCGCCGAAATCCAAAAGCGCCTGCGCTGGGGCCTCGACCGGTTCGAAGGCTTCGTCGGCATCAACAACCACATGGGCAGCAAGTTCACGGCGGTCGAGCCGGCGATGCGCATCGTGCTGGCCGAGGTCAAGGCGCGCGGGCTCCTGTTTCTCGATTCGCGCACGAGTGGGCAAACGATCGGCGCGCGCCTCGCCGGAACCATGGGCATTCCGCATGCGAGCCGGGATCTCTTTCTCGATGTCGACGACCGTCCCGAGGCCGTTCGCGCCCAGCTCGATCAGACGGAGAAGCTCGCGCGAAAACAGGGCCACGCCATCGTCATCGGCCACCCCCACGATGCGACCATGGCCGCGCTCGAGGCCTGGATCCCCAAGCTCGCCGCACGGGGCTTCGCCCTCGTCCCGGTGAGCGCCATCGTCAAGCGCCAGCTCGCCGGCTGACGTCGACCCTGGCCCACGGTAAAATGGCGGCAAGGGAGGGTCCCATGCGGCTTTGGCACTTTCTGGCGATCGGGCTCGCGCTCCTCGCTCCGGCCTCGCTCGGCCAAGACAAGGTGACGATCAAGTCTTGGCCGGTGCCCAAAGGCGCGGCGCCCCACGACGTCGCGGCCGATCCCAAGCCGGGCGGCCTGGTCTACTACACGGCGCAACGCCAAGGGGCGCTCGGGCTTCTCGATCCCGCGACCGGCAAGGTCGAGCAAATCCCGCTCGGCCAAGGCAGCGCGCCGCATGGCGTGATCGTCGGGCCCGACGGCGCCCCTTGGATCACTGATAGCGGCCTGAACGCCATCGTCCGGGTCGACATGGCGACGCGGCAGGTCAAGACCTGGACGCTGCCGACCTCGACCGGCTATGCCAACCTCAACACCGCGACCTTCGACCGCAAGGGTCGGATCTGGTTCACCGGGCAAAGCGGCTTTCACGGCCGCCTCGATCCGGCGAGCGGCAAGCTCGACGTCTGGAATTCGCCGCTCGGTCGCGGCCCCTACGGTATCGCGACGACGCCTTCGGGCGACGTCTATTACGCGTCGCTCGCCGGCAGCCACATCGCCAAGGTCGGTCTCGAGACCGGCGAGGCGACCGTCATCAAGCCGCCGACCGAGGGGCAGGGCGCGCGTCGCGTCTGGTCCGATTCCAAGGGCCATGTCTGGGTCAGCGAATGGAATTCGGGTCAAGTCAGCCGTTACGATCCGGCGTCGGCGTCCTGGCGGGTCTGGAAATTGCCGGGCGAGAAGCCGCGCACCTATTCCGTCTACGTGGACGAGGCGGACAAGGTCTGGCTGACCGATTGGGGCGCCAACGCCATGGTGCGTTTCGATCCGGCCAAGGAGAGCTTCGAGATATTCCCGCACGAGCGGCGCGGCGCGAATGTCCGCCAAATGCTGGGCCGCAAGGGCGAGGCCTGGGCGCCCGAAAGCGCTCACGACATCATCACGGTCTACGTCTTCGGCGGCGCGTGATCCGTCGCGGTTGCGCGGCCGTCGTTCTGGCGCTCGCGCTCTCTCTGGGTGCGTCCGCGGCCGAGCGGCTTTGCGGAACCTGTCACGCAATTCCCGGGATCGCGACGCCGTCGGGGCCGCTGCAGGGGCCGACGCTCGTCGGCCTGCGCGGTCGCAAGGCCGGCAGCCTTGCCGATTTCGACTACTCCGAAGCGATGCGCGAAGCCGGGCGAGCAGGTCTCGTCTGGGACGAGGCGACGCTCCGGCGCTATGTCGAGGAGCCTCAGGCAGTCGTCCCCGGAACCTTCATGGCAGCGCCGATCTTCCGCGACGCGACGGAGCGCGACGCCGTCCTGCGGCAAGTTCTCGCGCCCCGCGCCCCTTGACCTTGCCGCGCAGCAAGGTGCCAAATTTGGCCAAAAGACGACGGAGCGCGACATGACGACCTACAAGATCGAAGGCATGACCTGCAACGGCTGCGCGAGCGCGGTCGGCAAGGCGATCCAGCGCGTGGTGCCGGGCGCCAAAGTCGCGGTCGATCACAAGGCCGGGACGGCGAAACTCGAGGGCGCGCCCGACGACGCGGCGATCGCGCGCGCGATCGAGGATGCGGGCTTCGCCTTCAAGGGTCGCGCCGCCGATTGAAAAAACTGTGATATAATAACGCCCCATCGAGTCGGACCCGACGCGGTCCGTGGTGGAGCGAACGCATGGCAAGCAAGGACGACATCCGCAGCATGACCGGGCCTCAGAAGGCCGCGGTGCTCATGCTGTCGCTGGGCGAAGAGCATTCGAGCAAGCTCTTCTCCATGATGGACGACGAAGAGATCAAGGAAATCTCCCAGACCATGGCCTCGCTCGGCACGATCAGCTCGAACCTGATCGAAAGCCTGTTCGCCGACTTTGCCCAAATGTTCTCTCGCACCGGCTCGGTAACGGGTTCCTACGAATCGACCGAAAGATTGCTGGTCAAGTCGCTGCCCAAGGATCGCGTTGCCCAGATCATGGAGGAAATCCGTGGTCCCGCCGGCCGCACGATGTGGGACAAGCTCGGCAACGTCAACGAAGGCGTGCTCGCCAACTACCTCAAGAACGAATACCCGCAGACCGTCGCGGTCGTGCTGTCGAAGATCGACGCCGGCCACGCCTCGCGCGTCCTCGGCGAACTGCCCGAGGAATTCGCCATGGAATGCATCATGCGCATGCTCCACATGGAGTCGGTGCAGAAGGAAGTGCTCGACTCGATTCAGGCGACCTTGCGCGAAGAATTCATGGCCAAGTCGGCGCGCCAATCCAAGCGCGACACCCACGAGGCGATGGCCGAGATCTTCAACAGCTTCGACCGCGCGACCGAGAGCCGCTTCATGACCGCGCTCGAGGAGCGCTCGAAGGACGCGGCCGAGAAGATCAAGTCGCTGATGTTCACCTTCGACGACCTGGCCAAGATCGATCCGGCGGGCATCCAGACGGTGCTGCGCTCGGTCGAAAAGGACCGCCTCGCGCTCGCCCTCAAGGGCGGTTCGGAGACGGTGCGCGACCTGTTCTTCAAGAACATGTCCGAGCGCGCCGCCAAGATCATGCGCGAGGACATGGAGAGCATGGGCCCGGTGCGCGTCAAGGACGTCGACGAAGCGCAGACCGAGGTCGTGCGCGTCGCCAAGGAACTCGCCCAGCGCGGCGAAATCTTCATCGCCTCGGGCAAGGGCGGCGACGACGGCATGATCTACTGAGACGTCCCGCAAGGCTCAGTCGGGCGGGGTCAGGCGGTAGAGTCGAACGGCGTTTTCGACGCCGAAATTTCGAGCGAGATCGGGCGGCAGGGCGCGGAGGAAAGTCTGCGTGCGCTGGCGGGCCATGGGCGCGAGGCGCGCAAAGGCCTCGGCGGGCGAGCCCTGTTCGCCCGCGGCAAAGAATTGATCGGCGCCGATCACGAAGCGGTCGGGATGTTTCTCGAAAACCTCCAGCCAGCGCGGTGCTATCCCGACATTGCCCGGCAGCAGCGTGTGGTTCTCGGGCGCGCGCCCGGGCGCGAGACGAAGGCTCATGGCGAGATTCGGATGATCGGCCAGGATCCGGCCAGCGAGTTCCGGCGTCCCGTGACCGAGCACGTCCGAGCCGGCATGGGCCCAGACGATCCGCGCGTTTCGGTTATGGGCCAGCAGGCGCTCGAACGCCGCGAGATTGGGCTCGAACGTCGAGGGATTGGTGGGCTGAAGACCGTCGGGCCGCGGCAAGCGCCGGGTCACGACATCGAAATGAAATTCGATCGGTACGCGCGCTTCGGCCGCGATGTCGGCGAGCAGCAGGAGCAACGGGTGATCCGCCGGCACCGACTCATAGGGATGGCCCGGCCTGATCGACACATGATGCGCGGTGATTTCGCCGAATCCCTTGGCGCCAAGCGACAAAAGGCGCCGGGCTTCGGCCGCGAAATCCTCGCGCAATTCGGTGCCGGCGGCCGCGTCGGCGCGCGAAGCGTGGATCATCGGATTGAGCGTATCGCCGCCGGCGAGGAAGCCGATTTCGCGCGGGCGGGACCTCGCGGCGGCGACGAGTTCCGGCAGCGCGCGACCCACGGTCGGCTGCGGCGGCGGCATCAGCAGCATGGCGCGCAAGCCGTGATCCCCGAGCGCGGCAAAGGCGCGCGACACCGCTTCGGCGTCGCGATTGGCCTGACCCCGGACGATCGCGTGAGCATGGACATCGATCCAGGGCCGATCGGTACCCTCGGTTCGCGGGGCCGGCGGGAGCGCGGTCCCCGTTTCGCCGCAGCCGACCAAGAGGATCGCCAAGGCGACGATCAATCCGACGATCGGCAGACGGACCATTCAGCCCGTCACGCGCCGTCCGATGGCGCGCGCCGCCAAGCGAAGTTTTTGCGCGAGCGGGAAGCGTCGGAAATTGGTCTTCACCGCGCCTTCGGTGAAGGCGGTGCGCTTGGAATAGTCGATGGCGACGTCGACGACCGCGACGCGCCCGCCCGCGGCGATCTTCCGTGCCTCGGCGATCGTACCTTCGATGGCCGGGTTGTCGGCCATGCGGAGATATTGCGCGCCGACCGCAAGCGCGACGCCTTCGATGTTGAGCGCGCCGAGGGTCGTGCAGGGCTTGCGGGCATAGGGGATCTCCTGCGCCTGAGCGATCTGCGAGAGCTCGCCGTCGTGAAACACGTAGACCGCGAAACCGAGACCCTGGCTCGTCGCCGTCAGAAGCTCCATGCAGGTCATGGTGAACGCGCCGTCGCCGACGATCGCGAAGACCTCCTTCTCGGGGCGCGCGAGCTTCGCGCCGGTCGCCGCCGGAACTGCGTAGCCCATGGCGTTGAAATCGGTCGGTAGGATGGCGCGCCCGCCCTCGCGGATCGGAAAAAGCTCGGCCGTAAGGTAGGTGTGATTGCCGTCGTCGACGACGGCGATGACGTCGTTGGGCATGGCCGCGCGCAGGGCCGCGAAAAATCGCGCCGGATTGACCTTGCCAGGCACGTCGTGGCGATACCACGCGTCGACATAAGCGGCCTTGTCGCGCGCGATGCGGTCCGCGAGGTCGGTCCGCGCCGGCATCGGCGCGCCTCGGCGA
>Ga0233425_10008586_pt1 | contig 13468 bp, 17 predicted proteins | sample Watercolumn_Towu_2_FD_181712 | JGI IMG/M metagenome (GOLD analysis project Ga0233425, IMG submission 181712) | Freshwater microbial communities from Lake Towuti, South Sulawesi, Indonesia - Watercolumn_Towuti2014_140_MG | ecosystem: Environmental > Aquatic > Freshwater > Lake | place...
GCTTAAATCTCTGTGACCTCCTCGTCTGATACCGGACGCCTAATCATTTTTTTTCGTGCGGGAGTATTGGGGGAGGGGGGTGCCCCGCAAGGTGGGGTGCAGGCGTCTGCACTTCGCTGACATGAATTCAACCCTGAGCCGAATGGCTTGTGCACGGGTTGAGTGCCACCCCTGGGGCGGTTCGCCGCTCCGGGGTACTGGCCTTCAACATGAGCCGAGCCGAAACGAGACCTGGCGATATCCAGCGTCTCCCCGGCGGGGGGGAAAGGAATCCCTATGGGCCAACGCGGACCGAACCCGCTGCCGGCGAATGTACACATGCTGCGCGGCAACGCCAGCAAGAAGCCGCTCGGAACGTTGTTCGACGAACTGCGCCCCGAAGTCGAGATGCCGGATGCCCCGAGCTGGATGTGGGCCGAGGCGAAGAAGGAGTGGAAGCGGATCTCGGCTGAGTTGCTGAAGTACGGCCTGGTGTCGAAGCTCGACCGCGCCGCCCTGGTGCTGTACGTGCAGGCATGGGCGAAGATGGTCTGGGCCGAAAAACAGCTGGCGCGCGCAATGAAGTTGGCCGAACAGAAGCGCCTCGAGGCCGAGGCCGCCGGCCAGGCCTACGACGGCGGCGACGGCATCATGGTGAAGACGGCCAACGGCAACTTCACCTATTCGCATCACTGGGTGGTCGGCCAGCGTGCCGCAGCCGAAGTCAATCGCTACCTGGCTCTGTTCGGCTTGTCGCCCAGTTCGCGCTCCCGCGTGAGCACCAGCGACAACCGGCAGGGCTCTTTGTTTGGCGAAAACGGGCCCGCAGGAGAGGACGAGTGGAACAAGGTGAGCTGACCTTCGGCGAGATCGCGACGCAGTACGCGCGCGACATCGTCGAGGGGCGGATTCCGTCTTGCCGCTGGCACCGCCTGGCCTGCGAACGTCACCTGAAGGATCTGTCTCGCGCCGGCAGCGAGGGCTTCCAGTACATCTTCAACCCGGAGCTCACCAGTCTAACGGGACGGACCTTCCGGCCTGCCGAGCGCATCTGCCATTTCGCGCAGCTGATGCCGCACATCAAAGGTGACTGGGCGGCGCGCGGTCTGTGCATCAAGCTGGAGCCCTGGCAGGTGTTCATTCTGGCCAGCATCTTCGGCTGGGTGCATCAGACATCGCTCAAGCGGCGCTTCCGCGCGGCCGACCTCTTCGTGCCGCGCAAGAACGCGAAGTCGACCCTGGCGGCCGTCATCGGCCTCTACATGCTGGCCCTCGACGATGAGTTCGGCGCCGAGGTCTATTCCGGGGCGACATCGGAGTACCAGGCGATGGAAGTCTTCCGGCCGGCGCTGCTCATGGCGCGGATGACGCCGGAGTTTCTGCGGCGCTACGGCGTCAGCGCCAACGCCAGCAACCTGGCCGTTGTCGAGAAGAACTCGAAGTTCGAGCCGGTGATCGGCAGCCCAGGCGACGGGGCCTCGCCGTCCTGCGCGATTGTGGACGAGTACCACGAGCACAAGAAACCGGATCTCTACGACACGATGAAGACCGGCATGATGGCGCGCTCGCAGCCGCTGCTGCTCGTCATCACCACGGCCGGCAGCGACATCGGCGGTCCGTGCTACATGCACCAGGTCGAGCTGCAGAAGATTCTTGAGGGCATCATCGAGAACGAGCAGCGCTTCGGCATCATCTTCACTATCGACAAGAAGGACGACTGGACGACGGAAGCTGCGTTGATCAAAGCCAACCCCAATTTCGGCGTTTCGATCATGCGCGACGTCATCCTAGGCGACCTGCGCGACGCCATATCGGATCCGCGCAAGCAGAACATCTTCAAGACCAAGCACCTCAACGTTTGGGTTGCCGCCGCTTCTCCCTGGCTCAACCTGCACAATCTGCAGCAGTGCGGCGACAAGGCGCTCACGCTGGAGACCTTTGCCGGCGAGGAATGCGTAGTCGGCCTCGACCTTGCCAGCAAGCAAGACATCGCCAGCGCGGTGTTCGAGTTCAAGCAAGAAATCGACGGCAAGACGCACTACTACGCCATCAGCCGCAACTACGTGCCGCAGGCGGCGGTGGACAAGCCCGAGAACGCCCATTACCAGGCCTGGGTGAATGCTGGCCACCTGATCGTCACGCCGGGCAACATGATCGACCTCGAGCAGATCCAGGAGGACATCCTGGCCATCTCCGAAAAGGTCATCGTGCGCGAGATCGCCAAGGATCCGTATGGCGGCCAGCAGCTCGGCGCCAACCTGGCCGGCGAAGGCTTCGAGGTGGTCGACGTGCCGCAGCAGGTGCGCTACCTCAGCGAACCGATGAAGGATCTGCAGGCGCTGGTCGATGCCGGCCGTTTCCACTATGACGATAACCCCTGCTACGTCTGGCAGATGAGTAACGTCGAAGTCGCACCGGACCGCAACGAGAACATCTTCCCGCGCAAGCAGCGCGCCGCGAACAAGATCGACGCCGCGGTGGGCACCATCGTGGCGCATGCACGGGCGATGAGTGGCGGCCAGCAGGAAAACATCGACGATTTCATCAACGACCCGGTGACCGCATGAGCCTGATCACATCGCTCCTTGGCTGGATGCGCGGCAACGCCACGGCGCAGCGCCAGGGCGCGCAGAACGCGACGCCGTCCGGTTCAGCCTACGAAGAAACGCCGGTCATCGGCATCGACGGCGCCCTGCAGGTATCGACGGTCTGGGCCTGTGTCAAGCTGCTGGTCGAGACCATCGCCAGCCTGCCGCTGTTCGTCTATCGCACCGACGGCGCCGGCCGGCGCACGCTGGTGCGTGACGACGAGCTTTATGCCGTGCTGCACGACAGCCCGAACAAGCGCATGACGGCGCACGAATTCTGGGAATTCATGCTGCTCAACCTGGTGCTGCGCGGCAACGCCTTCGCGCGCATCGCGCGCGGCACAAGCGGGCGCGCCTATGCCCTGTGGCCGATGTCCGCCGACCAAATGGAAGTCAAGGTGCTGGCCGATGGCTCGCTGGCCTACGCCTACAGCGTCGACAGCGCCGTGCTGATTTATGGCGAGGAAGACATCCTGCACATCAAGGGCATGGGCAACGGCGTGGTCGGCATGAGCCCGCTCGACTACATGCGCGCCTCGGTCGGACTGGCGGTCAGCGCGCAGAACCACACGGCCGCAATTTACCGGAAACAGGCGCGCCGGCCGGGCATCCTGATGACCGACAAGGTGCTGACGGCCGAGCAGCGCAAAGCGCTGCGCGACAACTTCGGCGAGATCGCCACCGGCGGCCAGAAGGAGCTGTACATCCTCGAGGCGAACTTCAAGTACGAAACGCTGGGCATGACGCCGGGCGACCTGCAGCTGCTCGAAACCCGCCGCTTCGCCGTCGAAGACCTGGCGCGCTGGTTCGGCGTGCCCTCGGTGCTGGTCAACGACACCAGCAAGACGACAACCTGGGGCACCGGCGTCGAGCAGATCATCGAAGGCTTCTACAAATTCACCCTGCGCCCGACGCTCGAGCGCATCGAGCAGGCCATCCAGCGGCGCGTGCTGACATCCGCGCAACGTGCTGCCGGCCTGCATGCCGAATTCAGCTTCGACGCCCTGCTGCGCGCGAATGCGGCCGCGCGTTTCGAGTTGTATGCGAAGGGCGTGCAAAACGGCATCGCAACGCGCAACGAGTGCCGCCAGCTCGAAAACCTGCCGCCCGTCGCGGGCGGCGACACGCTGACCGCCCAAGTCAACCTCGTGCCCATCGACATGCTGGGAAAGGTAACAGTGAAAGGAGGCAGCAATGCTTCGCAAGACCCTGTCGCTCAGTGACGCCGCGATCAAGCTCGACGGCGAGACCGGACGCTTTGACGGCTACGCCTCCGTCTTCGGCGGCGTCGACGCCTATGGCGACACCATCGTGCGCGGCGCCTACGAATCCACGCTGCGCGCCAACGGCAAGCCCAAGATGTTTTTCAACCACGACAGCTATGCGCTCCCGATCGGCAAGTGGCTGGCCGCCCGGGAGGACGAACACGGCCTGTTCGTCGAAGGCGAGCTGACCCTCGGCAATCCCCAGTCCGATGCCGTGCGTGCCGCCCTCAAGCACGGCACGGTCGACGGCCTGTCGATCGGCTACTACCTCAAGAAGGGCGACTTCGACGAAACCGAAGAAGGGCGCGTCATCCGCAAGGTGTCGAAGCTGATCGAAGTCTCGATCGTCACCTTCCCGGCCGACGATGCGGCGCGCGTCGACCTGGGCAGCGTCAAGTCCGAAGACATCGACGCCATCGAAACCATCCGCGATTTCGAGCGCTTCCTGCGGGATGCAGGCGGCCTCTCCAAAGGGCTGACCGCAGCGCTGGTCAGCCGCGCCAAGATCGTCTTTGCCCAGGGGGAACCTGGCGCCGGCGCGATCGACGCGAAAGCCATGGGCGAGCTGGCCGAACGCCTGCAAGCCGTGCAAGCGCGCATCCCGCGGTAGCACCCCGCAACCATTTTCTGAAAGGAACCGCAATGAGCGATCTCGCAACCGTCATGAAGGCCATCGAAGGCATCGAGGCCAACATCAAGGCCCACGCCGACAAGGCCGAAGCCGAATTCAAGGCCCGCGGCAAGGTCGACGCCGACACCAAGACCGCCATCGACAACCTCGGCACCAAGCAGCGCGAGCTGGCCGACGAGCTGCTGCAGCTCAAACAGAAGGGCGTCAGCACACCCGAGCCCAAGCTCATCGAAGGCTGGGGCGACCAGTTCGTCAAGTCGGACATGTACAAGGCCTTCGCCGGCGGCAACGCCCAGAAGGCGCGCGTCGAGGTCAAGAACACCCTGACCGGCTCCGACACCGTCGTGGCCCCGGACCGCAAGCCCGGCATCGTGCCCGGCGCTTTCCAGCCGCTCACCATCGAGAGCCTGTATCGCCATGTGCCGACCAGCTCGAACGCCATCGAGTTCACGAAGGAAGCCTCCTTCACGAACAACGCGGCGGAAGCGGCCGAAGGCGCGGCCAAGGCCGAATCGGCGCTCACCTTCTCGCTGGTCAACATGCCGATCAGCACCGTCGCGCACTGGATCAAGATCAGCCGCCAGCTCGCCGCCGACAACGCCGCCCTGGCCGCCTATGTCGACCTGCGCATGCGCTACGGCGTCAACCGCAAGGTCGAGACGCAGCTCGTCGCCGGCGACGGCACCGCGCCGAACATCAGCGGCTTCCTCGACACCGGCAACTTCACCGCGCACGGCTATGCCGACGCAAGCCTGGGCAGCACGCTCAAGAAACTCGTCCTGATCCGCAAGATCATCGGCGACCTTCAGGCCGCGGGCTACACCCCGAACGCGATCGTGCTCAACCCGGCCGACTGGGCGACCATCGAAATCGACCTGTTCACCACGGCCGCCGGCCAGATCCGCGTCAACGTCAATGCCGCCGGCGTGCCGACCCTGTTCGGCCTGCCGATCACCGCCTCCGTCGGCATGACCGCCGACAACGTCGCGGTCGGCGCCTTCGGTGACCACGGCACGATCTACGACCGCGAGGGTGTCATCGTTGAAATGTCCGACTCCGACTCGGACAACTTCACGAAGAACCTCATCACCCTGCGCGCCGAGCGCCGCCTGGCGCTGGCTTCGGAAGTGCCGGCCGCGATCCGTGCGGGCGACCTGACCCCGGCCTGATAGCCGGCAACCCATGAACGGCCCGACTTCGGTCGGGCCGTTTTTCTTCGAGGCCATCATGGTCAAGATCAAATTCACGGCCCAGGGCGCCAACAGCATCGTCGGCGGCTTCGGTCCCGGCGACAAGGCCAGCGTCAGCGAAGCCTTCGCCCGGCACCTCGTCGAAGAAGCGCGCGTCGCTGTCTATGACGCCGCGCCCTCAACCTCCGCTTCTGCCGAGTCCGTCGTTGCTGCGCGGGTCGGCCGCAAACCGAAGCAGCCCAAGGAGTAGCCCGTGCCCGACGTTCCGCTGATCCACACCACCCGCGGGCCTGATCGATGCCTACGTCGGCGACGGCGCGCCGCTGTCCGGCGTCGCTGTCACCGCCGGCGCGGGGATGCTCGGCACGCATGTCGAGGCAGCCCTGCTCGCCGCCCGCGGTAACGATCGCAATCGCTCCGGCGCCCAGCGGCAGCCTGCCGCCGGCGCCGGGCGCGCAACGCAAACATCCGCGCAGCGGCCAGCGGTCTTGGCCGCCGCCGCGCGTCGCAACAATCAATCGAGGAGCCGTTGATGGCCCTGAAACTGATCACCGCCCCGGCGGTCGAGCCGCTCACGCTCGCCGAGGCCAAGCTGCACCTGCGCGTTACCGGCAGCGACGAAGACGCGCTGATCACCTCGCTCATCGTCGCCGCGCGGCGCATGGCCGAGCAGCGCAGCGGACGGGCGCTGTGCGACCAGACCTGGGAGCTGGCGCTCGATGCCTTCCCGGCCGGCGCCATCGAACTGCCGCGGCCGCCGGTCTCGAGCATCGCCAGCATCAAATACCTCGACGCGGCCGGCGCCGACCAGACGCTGGCCGCCGACCAGTACGCGCTCGACAACTACGGCGGGCAGCACTGGGCGCTGCCGGCGCAGGATGTTGCCTGGCCAGGCACGCTCGCCGCCGCCAACGCGGTCAAGGTGCGCTTCGTCGCCGGATACGGCGCCGCGGCCGCCGTGCCGGCCGACATCAAGGCCTGGCTGCTGCTCGCCATCGGCACGCTCTACGCGCAGCGCGAGACCGTCGTCGCCGACCAGGCCGTCGAGCTGCCAGGCGGCTTCTGGCAGTCGCTGCTCGATCCCTACCGGGTGATCGGATTCTGAGCATGCAGGCCGGCCGTCTCGACCAGCGCGTCACCCTGCAGCAGAAGAGCGTCACGCGCGCCGCCAACGGCGAGGAGGTGGTGACCTGGAACACCGTCGACACGGTCTGGGCCGAAGTGGCACCCCTGCGCGGCCGCGAATTCTTCGCCGGCGCGCAGATGCAGGACGCCGTCGACGTGCGCGTGCGCATCCGCCACCGCGCCGGCGTCACGCGCGACATGCGCCTCGTGTGGAACGGCGCGCCGCTCGACATCGTCAGCGTCATCGCGCTTGGCCGCAACGAGGCGCTCGAGTTGATGTGCGTCTCCGGGGTGCGCAATGGCGGATGAACTGCAGATGAAGCTGGACGGGCTCGATGAGCTCAAGCGCGCACTGGCCGGCCTGCCGCCGAAGATCCGCACCCGCGCCGTGCGCAACGCGCTGAAGGCCGGCGCGCGCCTGATCCAGGCCGCCGCCAGGCAGGCCGCGCCGGTCCTGGCCGTGCCGACGAAGACGCGCACGCCCGGCACCGTGCAGCGGCGCATTGCCGTTCGCGCCTCGAAATTCGCGCGCCAGGCCGGCGACGAAGGCGTCTTCGTTGGCGTCAAGCCGTTGCGCGGCAAGGCCGACACGCGGCGCTACGGCAAGGCCTCGGCGAAGAACCCGCACGACCCGTACTACTGGCGCTTCCTCGAATTCGGCACGAAGAAGATGCCCCGGCGCCCCTTCCTCGATCCTGCCGTGGCAAGCCAGGGCCAGGCCGCCATCGCCAGATTCATGGCCGAGGCCGTGCCGCAGATCGAGAAACTGAACGTGAAGGAGGGCGCATGAGCGCCGAGACCGCCCTGTATGCCGCGCTTTCCGCCTCGTCCGCGCTCGCCGCCCTTGTCGGCACGCGCATCTGGCCGGACGTGATCCCGGAAGACCGCGCCATGCCGGCGGTGGTGTTCGCCCGCACCGCCACGCAGCCCTTCATCGCCCTCGATGGCGCGAAGCTCGCGGAAGTGGCCGATCTCACGATCGGCTGCTGGGCCAAGACGCGCGGCGAAGCGGACGCCGTCGCCGACGCCGCCACCGCCGCCGTCATCGCTGGCGGGCTGCAGTACGCCGGCCGCGACGCAGGCTTCGACCCGGAGACCGGGCTGTTCGCCGCCACGCTGACCGTCAAGCACTTCTCGTAACCCTTTCACTGACCCGCCTCGCGGGTTTTTTGCCCACCCGCTTCGGCGGGTTTTTTGTTTATAGGAGACCCGCACCATGATCTATTTCCCGAATGGCACCGCGCTGGCCGTCGCCAGCGTCCTCGGCGCGTCGAAGAGCATGAGCGCCATCAGCAACGCGGCGGAAGCCGTCGCCACCCTCGAGGCCTCGCACGGCATCATCGTCGACGACATCATGGTGATGACCTCCGGCTGGGGCAACCTCGACGGCTCGATCCAGAAGGCCAAGACCGTCGCCACCAACGACGTCACGCTGAAAAACCTCGACACCACCAGCACCTCGCGCTACCCGGCCGGCTCCGGCGCCGGCAGCATCAAGGAAGTCACCGCCTGGACCGCGATCACCCAGGTCATGAACCTGCGCACCGGCGGCGGCGACCAGCAGTTCGCGCAATACCAGTTCCTCGAAAGCGACACGCAGCGGCAGATCCCGACCGTGCGCAGCCCGATGACGCTCGAATTCGAGCTGGGCGACGACCAGAACCTCGGCTGGTACAGCATCCTGCGCGCGATCTCGGACAGCCGCGTCGCCACGCCGCTGCGCGCCACGCTGCCCAACGGCGGTGTCATCTACTACAACGGCATCATCACCATGAGCGAGACGCCGTCGATGAACGTCAACCTGCCGATGGCGCTCTCCGTCAGCGTCGCCCTGTCGGCCAAGCCGACGCGCTTCTGACCCGAGGCGGCGGAGGGCGCGGCCCCTCCGCCGAAACCGCATGCTCAAGCTCAAACCGAGCCCGACTTTCCCGCACACGCTGCGGCTCTCCGTGCCCGGCCAGGCCGAGCCCGTCGAGCTTGCCGTCGTCTTCCGCCATCGCGGCAAAAAGGACCTGCAGGACTGGATGCGGACCCTCGGCGACAAGTCCGACGCCGTCGCCGCGCTGGAGATCCTCGAATCCTGGGAGGGCGTCGTCGATACCGACGGCACGCCGGTCCCGCTCTCCGCCGCCGCGCTCGATGCCCTGTTCGACGGCTATCCGGGCGCGCCGCTGGAGATCACCGAGCAGTATTTCGAGGCGCTGCGGGGGGGCCGCCGAAAAAACTGATCGACGCCGCGCGCCATCTCTATCCCGAAGCGCCCGACCCGCAGCTCGCCTCGATCGGGCTGCGGCCTGAAGACTTCGCCGCCGAAACCGACGTCGAAGTCTGGCCGGAGCACTGGGGTCCGGTGCGCCTCTTCGAGGCGCTCGGCACGCAATGGCGCATGTCCATGGGGCCGGGCGGCGCGGTCTGGCTGGGGTTGGACTATGCCGCGATCGAGCCGGTTGCCCGGTTCAATCGCATCGACATCGACGAAGACGCATTCGACGCCCTGCGCATCCTGGAGAGCGCGGCGCTGACTCTGCTCAACAAGAGGTAGCCCATGGCCATCGCCACACTGACCATCGACCTGGTCGCCAAGCTCGGCAACATCGAGCGCGACCTCGGGCGCGTCGCCCACCTGGCCGAGCAAAACGCCCAGCAGATGGCCTCCGCCTTCAAGGGCGCCGGCGATTCCATCTCCAGGACTTTCGGCCAGATCGCCGGTTCCCTCGTCAGCATCGAAACCGCGCGCCAGCTCTTCCTCTCCATCCACGAAGCCTCCCTGCAGGCCGAGAAATCGCAGATGCAGCTCTCCGGTGCGCTCAAGGCCACCGGCTACGCCGCGGGGCTCACCCGGAACGAAATCGAAGGCCTGGTGCAGAGCCTGGCCGACCGCACCCAGTTCGACGCCGAATCCATCCGCGCGGCCGCCGCCGCCATGCTGCGCTTTCGCAACATCCAGGGCGAGACCTTCCGCGAAGGCCTCAAGCTCGCCCCGGACCTCGCCGCCGCGCTCGGCGTCGACGTCGTCGAGGCGGCGCGCGCCATCGGCCGCGCGATCGACGAACCCGCCGCCGGCTTCGGCCGCCTGCGCGCCGCTGGCGCCAATCTCTCGGAGGGGCAGGCCGACCTCGCCGAATCGCTGGCCAAGACCGGGCGCAAGGCCGAAGCCGCCCGCATCCTCCTGGAGGCCCTGGACGGCTCCATCGGCGGCCAGGCCGCCGAATCCAACCAGGGCCTGCTCAAGCGCACCAGCGACATGAAGAAGGCCTGGAACGAACTGCTGGAGACGCTCGGCGGTTCGCGCACTAACGACGGCACGTCGTTCGTCGAGAAACTCACCGAGAAGATGACGCTGCTGCGCCAGGTGGTGGAAGGCGGGCGCGGCTCCATCCAGCGTTATCTGGGTGAATTGATCGGCGGGCAGCCCTACAAGGACGCCATGGCGCGCGTCGAGGCGCGCGAGGGCGAGGCCCGCGCCGCCGCCGAGGCCGAGCAGAAGCGTCGCGCCGAGGAAGGCGCCCGCCGCCAGAAGATACTGCAAGAACAGGAGGCGGAATACCAGAAGCGCAAGGAGGCGCAGAAGCTCGCCGAAGAGGCCGCCAAGAAAGAGCAGGCCGCCTACGAGAGCTTGACCAAGTCCCTGTCGGAGAAGATCGGCGCGCAGATCGACGACGCCGACTCCGTCGTCAAACTCACCGCCGCCGAGCGCGAATACGCCGGCTTCCTCGCCTCGGTGCGCGAAGGCGTCGTCAAACTCACCTCGGCGCATCTGGCCATGGTGAAGGCCAAGTACGAAGAATACGTCGCCAAGGCCAGGCTCATCCAGCTCGACAATGAATCGAAGAAGCGCAACGAGGAAAGCCTCGCCGCCGCGATCAAGAGCGCGGAGGCCTTGCAGAAGGAAGTCGACGAGCTGCGCATGAAGGGCGAGGAGATCGGCCTCAACGCCGACCAGCTCGTGCGCCTCAACGAAGCGCGCATCGACGCCGCCATCGCCACGCGCGAGGAGGACCTCGCCTCGCGCATGCTCACCGACACCGACGAGGCGCGCATCGCCCTCATCAAGGAAGAGCTCCGCCTGCTCAACGAGAAAAAGAGCCTCGTGTCCGCCAATGCCGCGGCACAGGCGGCCGCCGATGCGGCCAAGAAGGCCGAGGAGGAATGGAAGCGCACTTCCGAAAACATCGAGCGCAGCCTCATCGACGCCCTGATGCGCGGCTTCGAGGGCGGCAAGGACGCGGCGAAGAACTTCCGCCATGTGCTGTGGAACATGTTCCGCACCCTGGTGCTGCAGCCGCTGATCAAGCCCATCGTCGAGCCTTGGGCGCAGGGCATGAGCGACCTGGGGAAAATGATCCAGCATGTGCTCTCCGGCGTCGACTGGACGAATGCTCAGCTCTCCGCCCAGGCCGCCGCCGAGGCCGCCATCCCGCTGGAGGCCTTCGGCGGATACAGCGCGGCAGGCAACGTTTTCGCGTCCAGAGACCTGCATCGCCACGCCAACACGATCGTCTCCCGCCCAACACTTTTCCGGTTCGCCCAGGGCGGCGCGTTCGGCGTGATGGGCGAGGCGGGGCCGGAGGCGATCATGCCGCTGCGGCGTGGCACCGATGGCCGGCTCGGCGTGGAAGCGGTCGGTGGCGGCATCTCCAACAACGTCAACATCGTCGTCAACGCCCAGGGCAGCCAGGTGCAGGGCGATTCCGCCAGCGCCGCCGAGCTCGGGCGTCGCATCGACGCGGCCGTGCGCGGCGTGCTGCTCGCCGAGCGCCGCCCCGGCGGCCTGTTGGCGGGCGCCTGACCATGCCGACCTTCACCTGGTCTCCGCACGAGGCGAGCAAGAAGGCCGCGCCGCGCGTGCGCACGGCCGCCTTCGGCGACGGTTACCAGCAGCGCGTCGGCGACGGCATCAACGTGCAGCCGGCCGAATGGTCGCTCACCTTCGTGCGCCGCACCGTCGACGCCGACGCCATCGAGGCCTTCCTTGTCGCCCGCGCTGGCGCCGCCTCCTTCACCTGGACGCCGCCGGGCGAGGCCGCCGCCATCAAGGTCGTGTGCCCCGAATGGAACCGGCAGCCGTTGCCGGGCCTGCTCGGCGCATCGATTGCGGCAACCTTCCGCCAGGTGTTCGGAGAGTGACATGACCATCGCCTCCGACATCCAGAAGCTCGCCCCCGGCACCCTCGTCGATCTCTTCGAGCTCGACGCCACCGCCATCGGCGGCGAAGTGGTGCGCTTCCACAACGGGGTGAACGCGCTGGGCAGCGATGTCGTCTGGCAGGCAAACACCTACACGCGCTTCCCGATCGAGGCGAGCGGCTTCGAGCGCAGCGGCAGCGGTTCGCTGCCGCGCCCGAAGTTGCGCGTGTCCAACATCACGGGCCTGGTCGGCGCGCTGGTGCGCGAGCTGCAGGACCTGGTCGGCGCGAAGCTCATCCGCCGCCGCACTTTCGCCAAGTACCTCGACGCGGTGAATTTCCCCGGCGGCGTGAATCCGGCCGCCGATCCGAACGCCAGTTTCCCGGATGAAATCTGGAACGTCGAGCGCAAGTCGGGCGAGAACGGCCTTCATGTCGAGTTCGACCTGGCCGCCGCCTTCGACGTGCAGGGCGTGCAGCTGCCGCGCCGGCAGTGCATCCAGAACGTCTGCACCTGGCGCTATCGCGCCGCCGAGTGCGGCTACGCCGGCGGCGCGGTGGCCGACATCAACGACGTTCCAACGGGGGGCATGGCCTCCGACCAGTGCGGCAAGCGGCTGGCTTCCTGCAAGCTGCGCTTCGGCGCCTACAACCCGCTGCCCTTCGGCGGCTTCCCCGGCGTGGGGCTGGTGCGATGACTGAACACGGCTAGGGCGGACATGAAAAAACGTTTAACAGATATTGACGGACGCAATCGAGCAGATTGCCAGCCGCCTGTTGATGGAGCGCACGATAGTAAAACGCTACGTTCAGTCGCTCTGAGGTTCCGTGGTAGAGGAACGTCGAATACTCCCATGCAAGAGCAGATCGGGCAGCCCGCTCCATTTCCGGGCTTTGATGAAAACACCATTCGTAAAATTTTTCATCGAGACGCGAAATGAAATCTACGTCATTGGCAACTCGTTCGCTTTTGAACGAGAACTCGATGTACCCGGCAAAAAAACCATCATCTTCGCCAGCCTCGCAGCCGAGGGTCATGAACGGACTTTCCCGGGCGTTCATTTCAGAAATGAATTTGAACAGTTCCGGGAAGTCATTGGCTTCCGAAATCTCGGCTATTCGATGTGGCTCACGTGTTAAATCGATTCCGCCGTTATTCGTTCTCCCGTCGGCAAAATCGCATCGATACGGGAAAACTTTGAAGTGGTCGTTAAATTGGCTCGGACGCATTGTGCGCTCAAACGTATGTTGAAAAAACTTATGGTAAGACTACTGAAGCCCGTAGTCACGGCGTGCCTGATAGATATGATGCGGCCAGGCGGTTTGCTTGCAGAAAATCGCCCGCGTGAGGACGAGCGATGAATCTGCCCGAGCCCCTGCTCGCCGAGATCCGCGCCCATGCCGCGCGCGACTTCCCGCGCGAAGCCTGCGGCCTGGTGGTCGTGGCGAAGGGCCGCCGCCGCTATGTGCCGTGCCGCAACATCGCGGAAAAGGACGGCGACTTCGTCCTGCATCCCGAGGACTGGGCCGCCGCCGAGGACGCCGGCACGGTGGCGATGGTGGT